>JACCDN010745223.1_pt1 | contig 25036 bp, 19 predicted proteins | sample 7441691 | NCBI WGS metagenome assembly JACCDN01 (sample SAMN15323439, study PRJNA562643) | freshwater metagenome | isolation source: river surface water | place: USA:Blue River Watershed | collected 2017-08-16 | reverse complement strand
TCGTGTATGAAGTGGTAGATAACTCTATCGATGAAGCCCTAGCTGGTTATTGCAAAAACATTAGCGTTACCATTCACGAAGACAATTCAATTAGCGTACAAGATGATGGACGTGGTATCCCTACGGCTATGCACACCAAAGAAAAAAGATCGGCGCTAGAAGTTGTAATGACCGTGTTACACGCGGGTGGTAAGTTTGATAAAAATACCTACAAAGTATCCGGTGGTTTACACGGTGTGGGTGTGAGTTGCGTAAACGCATTAAGTACAACGCTTTTAGTAACCGTTCACAGAGAAGGAAAAATATTTGAGCAAGAATATAAAATTGGGGTTCCACAATATGCTGTTCGCGAAATTGGCGAAAGTGCTATTACAGGTACCAAAGTTCACTTCTGGCCAGATGCTACTATCTTCCAAGAAACTGTTTACAAAAAAGATATTTTAGAAGGTCGTTTACGTGAATTATCGTTTTTAAATAAGCGCATTAGCATTTCACTCACCGACTTAAGAGAGCTTGACGAAAACGGGGCCCCTTACGTTAATAAATTTTATTCTGAAGGTGGTATTATTGAGTTTGTAGAACTTTTAGATAAGCAAGCAAACCGTAATGCCATTATCGCACAACCCTTGTATGTAGAGGGTTTGGACGAAGCAACCAATGTAGCAGTAGAAGTAGCTTTAACGTATAACGACGATTTTAAAGAACATATTTTTTCTTACGTAAACAATATCAATACCATCGAAGGTGGTACCCACGTTACTGGTTTTAGACAAGCCTTAACACGTGTATTTAAAAGCTACGGAGATAAAGAAGGACTTTTTGAAAGAGCAAAAGTGGTGGTAGAAGGTGACGACTTTAGAGAAGGTTTAAGCGCTATTATTTCTGTAAAAGTACCAGAGCCACAATTTGAAGGACAAACCAAAACTAAACTTGGTAACTCTGAAGTAAGTGGTGTGGTGCAAACAACCGTTGCACGTGCGTTAGAAGCTTACCTAGAAGAAAATCCACGTGAATCCAAGCAAGTAATTTCTAAAATTATTTTAGCCGCTCAGGCCCGTGTTGCAGCCAAAAAAGCACGTGACATGGTACAACGTAAAACCGTTTTAAGTGGCGGTGGTTTACCAGGTAAACTAGCCGATTGCTCTGAGCGTGATCCAGAAAGATGTGAACTATACTTAGTGGAAGGAGACTCTGCGGGTGGTACGGCTAAACAAGGTCGTGACAGAAGCTACCAAGCAATTTTACCATTACGTGGTAAAATCTTAAACGTAGAAAAAGCAATGGAACATAAAATTTACGAGAACGAAGAGATCCGTAATATGTATACTGCGCTTGGTGTTACCGTTGGTACCCCCGAAGATCCTAAAGCATTAAACATTGCAAAGCTTCGTTACCATAAGTTAATTATTATGACCGATGCCGACGTAGATGGATCGCATATCGCTACCCTGATTTTGACTTTCATTTTCCGTTACATGAAAGAATTGGTACAACAGGGCTATATCTACATTGCGCAACCTCCTTTATACCTTGTTAAAAAGGGTAAAGATCAGCAGTACGCTTACAACGAAGAGCAGCGCAAAATGTGGATCGAAAAATTAGGTGGAGGTAAAGAAGACAGTGTTACTATCCAGCGTTACAAGGGTTTAGGTGAAATGAACGCCGATCAATTATGGGAAACAACCATGGATCCGTCTCGCCGTACCCTTAAACAAGTAACCATCGAAAGTGCTGCCGAAGCAGACCGAGTATTTAGCATGTTAATGGGTGATGACGTGGCTCCACGCCGCGAATTCATTGAAACGCACGCTAAATACGCTAAAATTGACGTATAAAACTTACCAAATTGTGAATAAACCAGCCTAAAATCTGCACAATACAGCCTGTTAACTTATGGCTAGATTGTAGAAATTAGCTAGCTTGTGGAAGCAATTCGGTTGCTCATTAACTAACCCAACAAAATTTGAACAAATGGACACTTCAAAAATGATTAAAGCATATTGCCTTAAGACTAAAGAAAAAAACGTTCCTATGCAAGATGCAGTAGTAACTAAAACTGCTCGTGGTGGATACATGGCTGCTGGTCATGATGGTAAAGGAAATAAAATGGCTGCTATCTTAGGAGAAGCTAAAGCTTTACAAGCAATTGCTGATGGCGTTGCAACAAAAGGATTCTAGTTTAGATTTTTCTATTATAGAAAATATAATTAAACCTGCCTAATGGCGGGTTTTTTTATGCGCTCAGATTGCGCATTAATTTTTTGCGGGCTGCTCGGCTGCTGTTTGCGGAATTACACCCTTGTGCATGAGCGTTAAAAAGCGGAGCATCGCATCCATGTCATTTACTTGATCTACTACGAGCATAAATAACTTACCTACTTGTTTTAAGCGCGCTTTGTTGGTGCCCGTTTGTAAATAGTCAAGTACTTTTTTAAACAGTTCCGATTCAAAATACGGAGAGTCAGGTCTATTAATAAAATAACAACGTAGTATATTTTCTTTTAGAGTCATTTTCTCGAAACCCAGGTCTACAGCGAGCCAGCGGCACTGCACCGTTATAAATAAATCGGTAACCTGCGGTGGTAAAGCACCAAAACGGTCTACGAGTTCTTTGTTAAACTCGTCTAGATCATTATCTGTTTCACAATTATCGAGGCGGGTATATAAACTTAATCGCTCCGCAATACTTTCGACGTAAGAATCTGGAATTAAAATTTCCAAATCGGTATCAATAGTACAGTCCTTTACAAAATCGTCTTGCTTACTAATTTCTTCTTTAAATAAATCTTTAAACGAACTGCGTTTTAATTCGCGCACCGCTTCTTCTAAAATTTTCTGATACATTTCAAAACCAATTTCAGCCATAAAGCCGCTTTGATCTCCACCGAGTAAATTACCGGCACCACGTATATCTAAATCACGCATCGCAATTTGAAATCCACTACCTAAATCGGTAAACTGTTCGAGTGTTTGTAAACGCTTGCGTGAATCGGAAGGAAGCGTACTCATAGGCGGCGCTAATAAATAACAAAACGCTTTTTTATTGCTACGCCCTACACGCCCGCGCAGTTGGTGTAAATCTGATAAACCAAAATGATGCGCATTGTTTACAATAATGGTATTTACGTTAGGGATATCTACCCCACTTTCTACAATATTGGTACAAACAAGTACGTCGTATTTTTTGTCTATAAAATCTAGGATGCGTTCTTCTAATTCGTGCCCTTCTAACTGCCCATGTGCAAAGCCAATGCTTAAATCGGGACAGAGGCCCTGAATAAGCGCACACATCTCGGCTAATCCTTGCACCCTATTATGAATAAAAAATACCTGACCCCCACGCTCTGTTTCGTAATAGATGGTATCTCTTATAAAATCGTCATTAAAAACATGTACTTCTGTTTGAATGGGTTGCCTATTGGGCGGTGGCGTGTTGATAATACTTAAATCTCGCGCACCCATTAAACTAAACTGAAGCGTACGCGGAATAGGCGTGGCAGTAAGCGTTAAACAGTCTACACTTGTTTTTAAGGTCTTCAATTTTTCTTTGTGCCCTACCCCAAATTTTTGCTCTTCATCAATAATCATAACACCGAGGTCTTTAAACTTCACCTCTTTACCTAAAATGCCATGGGTACCAATAATGATATCAATTTTTCCTTCTGCAAGTTTTTGCAGGGTTTCCTTTTTTTCTTTTGCCGATTTAAAACGGTTGATAAAATCTACGGTAACCGGAAAATCAGAAAGTCTTTCTTTAAACGTTTTATAGTGCTGAAACGCCAAAATGGTTGTAGGCACAAGCACGGCAGCTTGTTTGCCATCCACCACCGATTTAAACGCCGCACGCACCGCTACTTCTGTTTTACCAAAGCCTACATCACCACACACCAGCCTATCCATGGGCGAGGTAGATTCCATATCGCGCTTAACATCCTGCGTCGCTTTGTACTGATCAGGCGTGTCTTCGTAAATAAAGGAAGCTTCTAGTTCGGTTTGTAAATAATTATCGGGGGCATGCGCAAAACCAACTTGTGCTTTACGCGCTGCATATAATTTAATCAAATCAAAAGCAACTTCTTTAACCTTTGCTTTTGTTTTTTCTTTGAGCTTGGCCCACACATCAGATCCAAGCTTATTTATTTTAGGCATCGTACCTTCTTTGCCCGTATATTTTGATATTTTATGTAACGAATTAATGTTTACATATAAAATATCCCCTTCTTTATAAATGATGCGCACCGCTTCTTGCGTTTTACCATTGACTTCAATTTTTTGAAGCCCAGAATACGTACCCACACCATGATCAATATGTGTTACATAATCGCCAGGTTGCAAGTCCCGTAAGGTTTTGAGCGTTATGGCTTTATTTTTATTATAGGCCTGCTTAACCTTGTATTTATGGTAGCGCTGAAAAATTTGATGATCAGTGTAACAAACAATTTTTAAATCATTGTCTATAAATCCTTCATGAATACTAGTAGGAACGGGAACAAAATTGATTTCTGTTTTGAGGTCTACAAAAATGCTATGTAAGCGTTCTAACTGTTTAACTTGCTCAGCAAAAATATACAACGAATAACCTGCGCCTTCGTGTGCTTTTAAATCTTTGATGAGTAAATCAAACTGTCTATTAAATGAAGGCTGTGGTTTTGTATTGCATTCTATTTCAAGTGTGGCGCTACCTGCATGCATACCAAACTCAATGTGGTGGCGGCCCGCAAGGGACGCCATAATCTCACCTGAAGTAACAAAATCATTTAGAGTAACGTCGTGCATCACACGGGTATCGTCTTCGTCGTCACTATTTTGCATGCGGTATCCGCTATCGAGTAACGATACAAAACCTTCAAGGTCTTCGTATTGCTGGTCTACTTTTTCACGAATAAAAGAAAGGTCTTTGGTCCACACCACCGTGTTCTCTTTTAAGAATTCAAAGAGTGAAACTTTTTCGCCGGTAGTAAACTGTGTTTCTACATTTGGGATAATATTTACTTGCAATAATTTTCGTTCGGAGAGCTGTGTTTCTGGATCAAAAATTCTGATAGAGTCTACTTCGTTTCCAAAAAGTTCTACACGGTAAGGCTTTTCGTTACCAAAAGAATAGATATCCAAAATACCGCCTCTAATGGCAAATTGTCCGGGCTCATACACAAAGTCGGAACGCTTGAAACCATACATCACAAAGAGTTCTAGCAAACTCTCCATATTAATGGTGTCATTGGTTTTGATAGAAATAATATTGGACTTGAGGGTTTCTGAGAGCACCACTTTTTCAAAAATAGCTTCGGGATAGGTGACCAACATTTTTTTGTTACCCCCCGCCGCTAACTTCGTTAGCGCCTCGGTCCGGAGCATCACATGAGAACTATTTAATAGCTTGAAGTTTTTCCTGTTTTTGAATGACGAAGGAAAATAAAATACATCCAGTGCCTTCGAAACATTTTCGAGTGTGTTATGGAAGTATGCCGCTTCTTCCGCGTCTTGGAGTATCACAATATGATTGAGTGAATCAGTGCTCGCGTGCGCAAAAACACCGGCTACAAAAAATTCGGGACTGCTACCTTGGAGGTTTTTTAAAAAGATTTTTTGCGGTTGGGGCAATAGAAGGCTGCTCACCAATTGATTGAGGTGGGGGGCATTATTAAACTGCGCTAGCAACACATCCAAATTCATAACGTCTTCTCCGCCGCAAAGATAACGAAACGGCACCCAAAGTCATAAGACTGCCCAAATTAAACACCGCAATCGCAGACCCCGAAATAGCCGCACCAAATGAAACGGCATCAAACAAAACCGCGCTTAATTAGTAACTCGCGTCGGTATTTACGGTTATTTGAAGACGCGTTTGCTTGCCAACCTCCACCCTGCAAATCCCAATATTGTTTTTCTCGTCAAATTGGTTGGCAAAAAAGGCGCCGCCTTTTAGTACAAAAACTGAGTATGTGCCCGCCTCTAGTGCAGCGCTAAACTGCCCAGCCTCGTTGGTGTCCAGTTTTTGTACCAAACGCGTATTTACCACAGAATAAAGCGGACTGGTCCCAATTTGTTTAACCCTGCTACTATGTGTAGAATCATATATATAAACAGTGGTTTTAAAAGGCTTGGGTGTGGGCGCTGGCGCACCTACCATGGGCATTTGATTGCCAAAAACCTCGCTCACCTGCCCCACAATACCTTGAGCCTGGCTAGCCATTTGGTTGTCAGCAACTTCTGTGGTGCTTCCAGCTTTTGGGGTCTTGCAAGCAATCCCCCAAAAAATCAGGATAAATACATAGAAAAGAACTTGTTTCATATGAATAAGTTAAATGGTAATTAAGTATTTTTAAACCACTATAATAACCCCTTTGGGATCTAATGTGAAGTTATATGAAAAGATGTAAGGTTAATTTATTTATTGGCGGAATTGCAATGGCAAGTTTTATTTTGTTTGCCCCAAAAAATGTATTGGCGCAAACAAAAACTGAGCCAAGTATTTTAGAGCGCACCGCAAAAGGTTTGCGCGTGGCAGACAATGAAAATTATATTAAAGCATTATCACTTGCTAAACAAAAGGGATGGTCATTAACCATTACCGACAAAGAGGGCAATGTAGGTACACTAGTTGGTGTTGACGCTTTTAATTTACCTAAATATTATATCGCTCACAGCAATACGATTGCTGCAAACACAACAAGAGCCAATCAACTATGGCCTGGTGGATCATCAGGACTTAATTTGTCTGGATCAAGTGCTTCTGTAAAAAATAAATTAGGCGTTTGGGATGGTGGTAAAGTTTTAACAACACATGTAGAACTCGTTAATCGCGTAACCCAAAAAGACAATTCAGCAACCCTCACAGACCATGGCACACACACTACTGGTACCATGATTGCGAGCGGCGTAAACCCTAGCGCAAAGGGTATGGCATATGGTTTACAAGGTATTATTGCTTACGATTTTACAGGAGACAAACCAGAAATTGCAACAGAAGCATCTAACTTATTAATTTCAAATCACTCTTACGGAATTATTTCTGGATGGAACTACAACTCATCACAAAGTAGATGGGAGTTTAATGGTAAATCTACAGACAACGAAGATTACAAATTTGGATACTATAGCAACGATACACAATTACTAGATTCCATTGCATACAATGCGCCTTATTACTTGTATGTAAAATCGGCGGGTAATTCAAGAAACGTAAATGGTCCTGCAGTAGGTCAACCATTTTTTAGATACAATGCAAGTGGCTCTATGGCATCTGCTGGTAATAGACCAGATGGCATTAGCAGCAACGATGGTTACGATATTATTTCTTGGGATGGCAATGCAAAAAATATTTTAACAGTAGGTGCCGTTAACGGTATCTCTTCAACCTATGGTCGTCCCGAAGATGTTGTGATGAGTAATTTTAGTTGCTGGGGCCCTACCGATGATGGCCGTATCAAACCAGATATCGTGGCAGATGGCGTAGGTGTTTTATCCAGTATTTCTACCTCTAACACAAGCTATGCCAGTTACAGTGGTACTTCTATGGCATCTCCAAATGCTGCAGGCTCATTGTTACTATTACAAGAATTATATGCCCGTTTAAAAAATGGCGAATTTTTAAGAGCAGCTACCATTAAAGGGCTAGCTATTCATACGGCAAGTGAAGCTGGATCTGCGCCGGGTCCAGATTATAAATTTGGTTTTGGACTTTTAAACGTAGAAAAAGCGGCTGCAGTAATTTCATCTTCTGTTGCTAATAACAACAATACAAGTAGCGAGCATTTGATGTATGAAAATGTTTTCAATTCAACAACCACTACTTTTTCTACCAACGTAATTGCATCAGGTAAAGGAAAATTAAGAGCAACGATTTCTTGGACAGATCCTAAAGGAAATGTAGAAACGGTAAACGTATTAAACGACCGTACACCAAAACTTGTAAACGATTTAGATGTTCGCATCACAACAAATAGCGGCGCTAAAGTATACAAGCCATGGGTAATGATTCCTTCAAGTCCTAGTAGCGACCCTTCTCCTGGCGATAACATACTTGACAACGTAGAAGTTATTGATGTGGACAGTACCATTCCTGGCCAATCATACACCGTTACTGTTAGCTATAAAAATACTTTACAAAGAGGAACACAAGCATACTCACTACTTGTAAGTGGTGTTGGCGGAACAGCTTATTGCGCTTCTGCTCCTAGTTCAAATGCAGGTGGAAGAATTGATAGCGTAAGTTTTAAAACCATTCAATACGCAAATCCAGCAGGCGGAACCACCTACACAGACAACACTAAATTTGTTGCGCAAGTAGAACCTCTACAAAATATTCCTATTTATATTAAAGCCAATAGTTCCGATGCTACCAATGCTAACAAAATGGTTAAGGTATTTATTGACTACAATAACAATGGAACTTTCACAGACGATAACGAACTTGTAGCAACAAGTGGCAACCTAGCCAACGCTGCAGCTTTTAGTGGCAACATTGCAATTCCAAACACAGTAACAATAGGCAACTATTTAAAAATGCGTATTGTTTTACAAGAAACAACCAATGCGGGAGATATTAATCCATGTGGTAGTTACGCAAAAGGTGAAACGCAAGATTACAGACTTCTTGTAATCAACCCTTCTAACGATGTGTCTATTACAAGTATCACCAACCCAGGAACAGTAGAGTGTGCTGATAGTACACAATACTTAACCATTCTTCTAAAAAATAACGGTTCATTACCCGCAGACAATGTGAGTGTAACAGCTGTAATTAAAGAAGGAAATACTACGGTCGGAACTATTAACGCTCCATACCCGGGCACTATTCCTGGTCAAACAAATGCCAACTTAACGTTACAAAAACCATTTGTAACCAAAGCAAATACAACCTACAATATCACAGTTACTGTTAATTATGCTTCGGATCAAAATCCAGCCAACAATAGTCTAAGCAATGCTATTACCATTAGTAGTAAATCAGCAACGCCTGATGCGGTTGCAAGTATATGCGGTTCCAATGCCATCTTAAAAGTAAATAACCCAGAAGCGGGCGCTAATTATTTTTGGTACAGCAGCGCTACCAGCAATACACCTATTGCTTCCGGCCCAACTTATAATAGCACCACCATTCCTGCCAACAAAACATATTATGTTGGCAGAGAAATGAAAACAACGGTAGGGCCAGCTACAAAAATGGCATACACAGAAGGTGGTTACAATAGCTTTAGCGGAAACTTTGTAAGAATTAACAATACAGTACCTGTAATGCTTGAGAGTGTTAGAATGTATATTGGCTACCCTGGTACTGTTCAAATTATTTTAGCAGACTTAGGTACGCTTAATGCAGATGGCAGTTATACTTACTATCCACTTGCTACCTTAAACTTAGCCGTAACTGCAACAAATCCAACACCGGCTACTGGTGCTGTTACAGGAAATCCTGCTAACGATACGGGTGCTATTTATCAATTAAATATTCCCATCAACACACCTGGTGATCATATACTTATGGTAAAGTGTTCTAATGGTGCTACTATTTTTAGAAACAACAATATCACAGGTGCTACGTATCCAATGGCTGTTCCTGGCCTGTTTAGTATTACTGGTAACAGTGTTAACTGGGGCTCTACCAACGACCCTAACCCGTATTACTACTTCTTCTACAATATGAAAGTTAGTACCCTTGCAGGATGTGTGAGCGATAAAGCAACCATTGTTGCAACAACTGCAGCAGCACCAACCATTACTAAAGTTGCTGACTCACTTTCAAGTAGTTCACTAACAGGTAACCAGTGGTATTTTAATGACGCTCCAATTGCTGGCGAAGTTGGTCAAAAAACCAAGCTCAGACAATCAGGTGCGTATAAAGTAGTGGTAACAGATGCAACAGGTTGTACGCAATCTTCAAATATCATCAACCACGTGGTAACAGCTTTACCACCGGAAGTTGTTGCTAAAGAAATTAAATTAAGCGTATCCCCTAATCCAAATAACGGTAAGTTTAATGTTCATTTTGAAGTAAAAACAAAGGCCGATTTAACCGTAGATCTGTTAACGTCCAGTGGTCAAAAAGTATTTACCCAATCTGTTCCAGGCTTTAATGGCGTTTACAACAGAGAAATAAATATTGGTAAACCAAGCGCAGCCTATTACCTATTAAAAATTGAACACAACAAAAAAACATACACACAAAAAGTAATTATCATAGACTAGTTAACCAGTGTAGCGTACCTTTAGGGTATGAGAAAAATTAACCTAGTCATATTTATAATAGCTGCTTGCTTAACAACAAGCAGCTATTCTTTTGCCCAAAAAAACGACAAAAGAACAGGTTTCTTAAAAGATAGTGCAACACAAATGCCTATTGTACTTGCTAGCGTTACCAACCTAAGCACAAAAGTTACTGTAATGACAAGCAGTGCGGGTAAATTTATGATTGCCGTTAAACCCAAAGACATTTTATCGTTTGCAGCGGTTGGCTACTATTTTGATACGTTAACTGTTACTAGTTCCAATAGTACCGATACACTTCCTGTATTTTTAAAACCACTGGGTGCCTATTTAGGCAACGTTACGGTAACGAGTAAAGGACTTAATAGATACCAACAAGATAGTATAGAGCGCCGTAAACAATTTTTACAAGGGATTGCTAATTATATGATACCAACGGTTTCTGCTGCCAATTCAGGTGCAGGTATTGCACTTAATATTGACCGTTTTTCTAAGCACGAAAAAAATAAAAGAAGGGCTTATACTTTTTACGAGTCTAACGAAAACGAAGCCTATATCAATTACCGTTTTACGCCAGAACTAGTAGCTTCTCTTACTGGATTTAAAGACGATACACTACAAGAATTTATGCAAACGTATAGACCTTCTGCAACTTGGTTAAGAAGCAATACAAGCAAAGAAGACCTGATCTATTATATTAATGCGCAGCTAAAAAATTACAAGCCTACTCGTAACGTAGTGCGTTGATAGGATTGAGTTTTGCGGCTTTCATAGCAGGATAAATACCAGCACCTAAACCAACAGCGGTACAAATAACAATACCCGTTATTACCCATCCCCATGGAATAATAAATCCGGTATTTAAAAAGATAGCAAAAATATTACCAACCCCAACGCCTAATAAAATACCAAAAAAGGCGCCAAGCAAACTAATAATAACGCTCTCAAATAAAAACTGCTGACGCACGTTTTTACTTTTACCGCCAATCGCTTTAATAAGCCCCACTTCTTTCGTTCTTTCGTTAACCGCAACCAGCATAATATTCATTAAGCCAATAGCAGCACCAATAAGCGTGATAAGTCCAATAGCGCCCGCAGATCCAGTAATGCTCCCTAAAAAGCCAATAAACATTTCGGCAAACTTGTCACTTTTTTCAATCACAAAATTGTCTGTTTCGGTAGGCATTAATTTACGAATCGATCTAAAATAAGCCGTGGCCTGACCCGCTGCCGGATCAATATCTTTTACATTACCAACCATCACACCCATTAAATAGGAGTTGCTGGCATTGCCGTACTTTCTAATATTATTATAAGTTGTAACAATCACGTCGTCTTGACGCATCATAGCACTAGAGCCCTTGGCTTTAAGTAAACCCACAACACGGTATGGCGCGCCACTTACTCGTATTACTTTATCGATACATCTTTCTGGCTTGTCACCAAATAAAGTAACCGCAACTGCATTTCCTAAAATACAAATATTACGACCACTTTGTAAATCTTGTTCGTTTAAATTTCTACCACCAATTAATGTGTATCCACTTACCGCCAAATAATTTTCATCACCGCCCATGATGGTGATTTGCGGATTTGTTTTTTTGTCTTGGTAATGAATTTCCTGACCACCTGGTCCTCTTCTATAAATACTTACAAATGCATTTGGGAAGCTGTATGTTTTTTTAAAAAACTCTGCGTCTTCTTTGCGAATGGGCTTATCTAAATTTGATTTTTTTTCTTTCTGACCTCTTACCGATTTTGATACATCTGAGCCTCCACCCCCGCCCATTCTTACCCTCGAATTTTTATACCTGATATTAAAGGCATTGGTGCCCATCGAAGAAAAGCTTTCTTTTAAACTTTGGTTCATGGCTTCAATAGCTGTAATGATACCAATAAGGGCCATAATACCAAATGCAATAATGGCTACCGTAATACTCGTACGTAATTTGTTGGCACGAACCGTGCGCCATGCAATTGATAAAGAATCTAAAGTAGTCATTCCGGCCATAACAGTAGCATTATAGCTACAAAGATAGCACAGAATAGGCAGCCCCTAAACAGGCAGTATCAAAAAAGTGAGGAGCGGTAACCAAACAATAAGTGTGGTAAAATTAAAAGTAAAGCCAGCTTAATAACAAAGAAGGCCAAATACCCAGTAGTATAATAAGCGCAGCCACTGCCACCAAAACAGCTTTAAAGCCTCCAGTTATAGGCAGGGTTTGTGGATCTCCCGCTTTAAAATACATGGCCTGAATCACTCTAAAGTAATAGTATACGCTCACAGCAGCTAAAAGAACAGCCACAATAATTAACCAAAGTGCGCCGCCCGCTTGCATAGCTCCTGCTAACACATAATATTTAGCAAAAAATCCGGCCGTTAAAGGAATACCAGATAAAGAGAGTAATGAAACAGTAGCTGTAAATGCAAGTACAGGTTCTTTTTTTGCAAGGCCATTAAAGCCATCTAAAGTATAGTCTTGTAATTTAATGAGCACAGCAAAAATTCCAATGGTAGCAATGCTGTACGCAGCTGCATACAATAAGATTCCTTCTTTTGCTATTTCTGTATTATTGGCGTACAAAGCAAAAAGCATAAAGCCTGCTTGTGCAATACTTGAATAAGCAAGCATACGTTTAACGCTTTGTTGAAAAACTGCCGTAATATTTCCAATGAGTAAAGTAGATACAATTACAAAATCAACAACAATGCGCCAAGTAGGTCCAAGCACTGTAAACTGATTTTCAAATACGCGAATAAAAGCAATCATACCAGCCGCCTTAACTATGGTAGACATAAAAGAAGTAAACACACTTGGTGCACCGTCATAAACGTCTGGCGTCCAAAAATGAAAAGGAGCAGCAGAAACTTTAAATGACATAGAAGCAAATAATAATAATAAGCCAGCTACCAACAAATAAGATACTGGCTGAGAAGCTGTTACAACCCCATGAAGTGTTGTGTGCACCATGCCAAAACTACCAGTACCACCATATATCAGGGCAATACCCATTAACATAATGCCGGTAGAAAAAGAGCCCATTAAAAAGTACTTTAATGACGCTTCATTGCTTTTTAAATTTCTTTTGTCAGATCCCGTTAAAATATAAAGTGGAATAGATAAAATTTCTACCCCAATAAACAACATGAGTAGTCCATTAAATGAACTTAAGATAGCCACGCCGCAAAGCACAAAAAAGATAAGTGCAAAGTACTCGGCTACATTAACGCCTACTTCTGTAATATCATTTCCACTTAATAAAATATAAATGAAAGTTGCTAGATAAGCAATGCAGTTAAAAAATAATCCATAACGCTGTGTAACAATTAAGTCGTGCGTATTAATATCAAACGCAAACACATTATACATTTCCATTAAATTGGCAGCAAGTAAAACCAACACACCAACAGCAGCGATGTTTTTTATAAGTGATTTGTTGGTGGTAAAAATACCACTAAACATCATCACCACACCTAATAAAGCAGATACAATAATTGCGTTCATAAGAAATTATTTTATAACGAGTAAAGCGTTAACAGAGTCTTTGGTTAAATCAATTAATGGTTGAGGATACACACCAAGCGCCACTATACATACAACAATTACAATGAGTACCCATTTGCTATAACTGTTGATTTCGGTAGCGTTAGCAGTGATAGCAGATACGTCTCCAAAAAGCACCTTTTGTACCATTTGTAATGTATAAACAGCACCTAATATGATACTCACACCTGCAACAGCAGCAATCCAAATATTATATTGGAAGAGTCCATTAAAAAGTAAGAATTCGCCAATAAATGCATTGGTTAGTGGTAAGGCAATATTTGCAAAAGCAAGTACCACAAATAATATAGCCATGGTTGGTGCTTTTGTAGCAAGTCCACCCAGTTCAGACAATTTACGTGCACCTAATGTTGATTCGATTGCGTTGGCAATAATCCAAAGGCCAATTACATTAATACCGTGGTTAAACATTTGTACTTGAACGCCTTGTAAACCTAGTTCACCACCCGCAAAAATTGCTGCAGCCATGAGTCCAATATGCGCTATAGAAGAATAGGCAATTAAGCGCTTAATATCGTCTTGCTGAATCGCAATTAAAGAAGCGTAAATCATACCTACCACAGATACTATAATAATAGGCATTGCAAAAGTACTTGCAGCAAAAGGAAACATTGGTAACACCCAACGTATTACTGCAAACAATCCCATTTTAACCATAACACCACTAAGTACCATGGTTGTAGCGGTTGGCGCTTGTTCGTAAGCATCTGGCTGCCAGGTATGCAAAGGAAATATTGGCATTTTGATTGCAAAAGCAATAAAAAATAAAAAGAAAGGAAGGGTTTCTTCGCCACTGGTTAGATCCGTGTTGGTAAATGCAGACCAAGCAAAACTATGATCTTTGGTATGTAAGTAAACAAGTAAGATACCAACCAACATAAATAAAGAACCTATAAATGTGTAAATGAAAAATTTAAAGGTAACTGCAATTCTTTTTTCGCCACCCCAAATAGAACACAAAAAGTAAACAGGTATCAAAGCAAGCTCCCAGAAAAAATAAAATAAAAGCGCATCCATAGAAATAAACACACCCATTAAACCCGCTTGCGCTAAAGACATAAGCGCATAAAATGCGCCAGCATTTGTATAATTATTATTGCGCGTTGCAATTAAGATAAGCGGCATACTAATAGCCGTTAACAATACAAGCATTTTAGACATGCCATCTAATGAAACGCTAAAGCTTGCACCTATGCTAGGCAACCAAGTTGCTTCAAACTGATGCATCGATGCTGGCATAGCATAAATACCTACAACAGCAGTTAGCAAAGTAACAACTGAAGCGGCTATAGCTAAGTTGCTCGCCCCTTTTTGTTCTTTGACAAAGAATCCTAAAATGCCTGCAACCAGCGGAATAAAAAGTAATAAAACAGGAATCATATCTTTTATTTAACGTTAATAGAACGGTTAAAATAATCTATTAAAATATTTTACGAATAAAATGCATAATGGTATTGTCATTAAACCAAATGATAATAAAAAGAGCTACTGCCATTACCATCATTAAAATATAACTTCCAACCTGACCACTTTGTATAAGTCTGAACTGTCTACTACCATAGCCAACTAATTTACCAACACCATTTACAGCGCCGTCAATCACATATTTTTCGATGGTGTTTTTTAGAAAATTAGCTTTCCAAAAAAGAGGCTTTACAATAATGGTATCATAGAGTTCATCGATATACCATTTGTTTTCTAAAACTTTTGCAATACCCGTATTAGGCGCTGCCGTTTCATATTTTTTAAACTTGGTAATCGCATACACAATCACAATTAAAATAATGGTGGTTGCCGTACCCATTAAAATCCATTCGGTAGAAGTCGACAAGTGATGCGCATGTGCTAAAGCAGTAGAGCCCGCAAATACAGGTGCTAAAAAGTGCTCAAGCGCGTGTGCATGAGGCGCAAAAAGTTCAGGAATGCCAACAAAGCCTGCTACCACCGCAAAAAATGCAAGTACCATAAGTGGAACTGTCATAGCAATGGGGCTTTCGTGTAAATGCTCCTGTTGATGTGCCGTACCTCTAAAGTTGCCTAAAAAAGTAAGGCTATACAATCTGAACATATAAAACGCAGTTAATAGCGCACCGCCCATACCTACATAATAGAAGATAGGATTTGTAGCATAGGCTGCCATTAATATTTCATCTTTAGAAAAGAATCCTGAAAAAGGAGGAACACCAGCAATAGCTAAGCAACCTAATAAAAAGGTAAGATGCGTAATGGGTAATTTACTTTTAAGTCCACCCATTTTAGTGATGTCCTGTTCGTGGTGCATGGCATGAATAACAGAACCAGCTCCCAAAAACAAAAGGGCTTTAAAAAACGCGTGTGTCATTACATGAAATACTGCACCCGTATAAGCGCCAACACCTAAACCTAAAAACATATAACCGAGTTGACTTACGGTTGAATATGCAAGTACTTTTTTAATATCGTTTTGCTTAAGCGCAATCGTTGCAGCAAAAATAGCAGTAGATAAACCAATGATCGCTACAAGGGTTTGCGTAGCAGGCGCCATGGTATATAAAATATTACTACGCGCAATCATATAAATACCAGCAGTAACCATGGTAGCAGCGTGGATGAGTGCAGACACAGGTGTAGGACCCGCCATCGCATCTGGAAGCCAGGTATACAAAGGAATTTGAGCACTCTTACCCATCGCTCCTACAAATAAAAGCGTAGTGATGATGGTAATATCTGTGGCAGATAACTGAGACACTGCTGCAAAAACAGAAGCATATGAAACAGTTCCTAATTTAACTATCAACCAAAATACAGCAAGTAAAAAACCAAGGTCACCTATACGGTTCATGATAAATGCCTTTTTAGCAGCCGCATTGTAATTGTTATTCTTAAACCAAAAACCAATGAGTAAATAAGAACATAAACCAACGCCTTCCCAACCAATAAACATCACCACGTAGTTAGCGCCTAATATTAATAAAAGCATCGAAAACACAAACAAGTTTAAATAGGCAAAATACCTACCAAAATGCATAGGCTCTTCTTCGTGCATGTATGCAGTAGAGTATAAATGAATTAAAAATCCAATACCCGTAATAATAAGTAAGAATAAAGAAGACAATGGATCCACTAAAAACTCAAATGGGATCACTAAGCTACCAACATGGATAAAATTAAATAACTGCACGGTAGCACCGCCCCCATTTTTAACATCAAAAAACACCAATAGGCTCACTACAAAAGAAGCTAGCATGGCGCCAGATCCAATGATACCAATCAGTTGCTTAGACAATGATTTTCTAAAGAGTCCGTTAACCAGAAACCCGAGCAACGGAAAAAGGGGCACTAAATAAACAAGCTTACTCATATCCTAGTTAGTTTTTTAATCTATTCAAGAAGTTAATATCTACACTATGTACATTTCTGTACATCATAACAATTATGGCCAAACCTACACTCACTTCAGCAGCTGCTACCACCATAATAAAAAATACAAAGAGCTGCGCTTCGATGCCAACCATAGAAGTTTTGTCGCCAGCAAGCGCCATGGTGTTGTGCACTTTAGAAAATGCCACCAATAATAAATTCACGGCATTTAACATGAGCTCGATACACATAAAAACAATGATGGCGTTTCTACGTGTTAACACCCCAACAATGCCAATACTAAATAAGGCAAGACAGAGGTAGATATAATATTGAATAGGCATATGCTACTACTTTAAATTTTTTATTACGCTTTTTTACCAATAACCACAGCTCCAACCATGGCACTTAAAAACAACACACTACTAATTTCAAAAGGAACCACAAAATCATTGAAGAGTGCCTTTCCTAAATTTTTAATCAATCCTATTTCGCCAGAACCCATGGTTACAGCGATATTGTTTAATTCGTTTGCTTGTTTTACAAGTGATACCAATACCATCATAAAGCAACCACCCGCTATTACGCCAGCTAATTTTAGCCAGTTATTTTTTTGCGGCTCGGTAGATGCATTTAAATTCATGAGCATGATTACAAATAGGAATAGTACCATAATGGCACCAGCATAAACGATTAAGTTTACAATGGCTAAAAACTGCGCATTGAGTAAAATATAATGTCCAGAGATTGCAAAAAATACAGCAATCAACCAAAGCACACTATGCACCGGATTTTTACTAACTACGACCATTACTGCACTAAATAGTGCGAGTACGGTTAAAAAGTAAAATAAGAATTGTGAAATATTCATGCGTTCGTTATTAATTTTTTTGACCCTTTGCTGCAGCGTATGCTTCTGGCTCTGTTACTGGGTTAGGGATTAATAAATGATCTTTTCCATAAATAAAACCAGTGCGCGTAAAATTAGCCGGCGCAAAAGTTTCACTTAAATAAATTGCGTCTTTAGGACAAGCTTCTTCGCAGAGTCCACAAAAAATACAACGAAGCATATTAATTTCATACTTAGCTGCGTATTTTTCTTCACGGTATAAATTTTCTTGACCCACTTCACGCTCAGCAGCTTCCATGGTAATGGCTTCGGCAGGACAAGCCACCGCACATAAACCACAAGCGGTACAACGCTCTCTACCCTGCTCATCTCTATTTAAAACATGTAGCCCTCTAAACACCGGACTAAACTCACGTTTTTGTTCCGGATAACGGATAGTAGGTTGCTTTTTAAAAATGTGACTAAATGTAATAGCCATCCCTTTTAAAATACCAGGAATGTATAAGCGCTCCATAAATGTCATGGGCTTTCTTGATACTTCCTGTGCTCTATTGGTTAACGCCTGCATAGCTAATGAATTGATTGATAATTTTAAACCCCTACTTTTAATAAAATAAGTGCACCTGTAACAAGCATGTTAAATAGTGCAAGTGGAATCATTGTTTTCCAACCCAAGTTCATGAGTTGATCATATCTAAAACGTGGAACTGTCCAACGAATCCACATAAATACAAAAATGAAAATGACAATTTTAGTAAGTAATGCTGCTATACCAATAAGTGCTGCAATATTTGGAGCCAGTGTACTTTCATCTAAGAAAGGCACATCAAAACCACCAAAATAAAGTGAGGCCATTACCGCACTACTCATAATCATATTGATATATTCCGAAAACAAATAGAAACCAAGTTTCATAGAAGAATACTCTTGGTGGTAACCAAAGTTTAATTCGTTTTCTGCTTCTGGTAAATCAAAGGGTGTTCTGTTACACTCTGCAAGTGCACAAACAAAAAAGATAATAAAACCAAGTGGTTGGTATACTATATTCCAGTAACTACCTGCAGCCATTTGACCATCCACAATTGTTTTTAAACTCAGTGATCCTGAAAGCATTAATACAGCAATCAGTGATAAGCCCATGGCAAGTTCATAACTAATGGCTTGAGAAGCACCACGTAGTGCAGCCATCAAAGAAAACTTATTGTTAGAAGCCCATCCACCAATCATCATACCATATACACCCATACTCACCACACCAAAAATGTAAAGGATACCAATATTGATATCTGCAATTTGTAAATCTACTTTACGATCAAAAATTTCGATATGACTACTCCAAGGAATAACAGAGCATGTCATAAGTGCTGCCGTCATGGCAAGACCAGGACCCAACACAAAAAGTGTTTTGTTGGCATGCGAAGGAATAATTTCTTCCTTCATAATTAATTTTAATCCATCTGCAAAAGGTTGGAGTAGTCCAAAAGGTCCGGCACGGTTAGGTCCTGGACGATCTTGTAATACAGCCGCAACTTTACGTTCTGCAAAAGTGGTATATAAGGCAATACCAAGACTTGCAAACACAATGATTGCAATGAGTATTAATTTTTCGATGATTAAAAGCCAATCTACAGCAAGTAATGTCATGTCTTAATCTAATTTATAAAGATGAATCTTTGTTTACTTCACTCACACTATGAATATCCATTAACAAATGCGGCGTACGTCCACCATTTACAGCAGCAAATGTTTCGGTGGGTTTATGCATACCCACAGATCCTTGGTAATGACCCTGTGCAATAACAGATTGTCTGTCAATGGCACGTGGACCTTCGATAACCCAGTCATTTGTATTTTTTGTTTCGAAACGGCATGTGTTACAAATCCAATCTTCTACTTCACCCCATTTGTCTTTACGTGCTGTTACACGGTACACTTCATCCCCTCTGTTCCAAAGCGTTACTTTACCAGAACATGTAGGACAATCGCGGTGCGCATCCATTGGTTTTAAAAACCAAACACGATTTTTAAAGCGGAATGTTTTATCTGTTAATGCACCTACTGGACAAACGTCAATAACGTTACCAATAAATTCATTGTCTAAACTTTTTTCGATGAAGGTTGCAATTTGTGCATGATCACCTCTATCTAATACACCATGTGAACGCTGTTTAGAAAGTTGATCGGCAGTGTACACACAACGGTAGCATAAAATACAACGCGTCATATGTAATTGTATGTATGGACCTAAATCATGCTTTTTGAAAGTACGACGCTCAAATTCGTAACGTGTACCTTCTTTACCATGATCGTAACTTAAATCTTGTAAATGACACTCCCCTGCCTGATCACAAATAGGGCAATCAAGTGGATGGTTGAGTAATAAAAACTCAACAACACCAGCACGCGCGTCTACTACTTTTTCGCTGGTAATATTTTTAACTTCCATACCATCCATGACAGTTGTACGGCAAGAAGCAATTAGTTTAGGCATTGGGCGCGGATCTTTTTCGGATCCCTTGCTTACTTCTACTAAACAGGTACGACACTTACCACCACTACCTTCTAGCTTACTATAATAACACATAGCTGGCGGCGTAACGTCGCCTCCAATTTGTCTAGCAGCATTTAAAATTGTAGTACCTGCTGGCACTTCAATGGTAATGTTGTCGATGGTTACTTTAAAAAGTTGTTGTTCGGACATACTTTAATTTATTAAGCGGTTACTGGCACATGAATAGGATCTGCATAATGCGCTAAACCATAATTTTTTTCTTGTGCTTCGAGCGGATTGTTCACATGCCACTCAAACTCATCTCTAAAATGTCTAATAGCAGCTGCTACCGGCCATGCTGCAGCGTCTCCTAATGGACAAATGGTATTGCCTTCAATTTTTCTTTGAATATCCCAAAGCAAATCAATATCAGAAATCTTGCCTTTACCATATTCGATGTTGTGTAATATTTTTTCCATCCATCCCGTTCCTTCACGACATGGTGAACATTGACCACAACTTTCGTGTCTGTAAAAACGTGCAAGTGATAAAGTGTTACGCACGATACACTGATCTTCATCTAAAACAATAAAGCCACCAGAACCCATCATTGAGCCTGTTGCAAAACCACCATCACTTAAACTTTCGTAGTTCATGTAACGTGTTTCACCTTTAGCGGTTTTTAATAATAAATTAGCAGGCAAAATAGGCACCGATGATCCGCCCGGAATACAAGCTTTTAATTTTTTACCATTTGCAATGCCACCACAATATTCGTCAGAGTAAATAAATTCTTCTACCGAAATAGTCATGTCAATTTCATACACACCTGGCTTGTTAATATTTCCACATGCAGAAATTAATTTGGTACCCGTAGATCTTCCAACACCGATTTTTGCATATTCTTCGCCACCCATATTAATGATAGGAACAACAGCTGCTAAAGTTTCTACGTTGTTTACCACGGTTGGTCTTTGCCATACACCCTGAATAGCTGGGAACGGAGGCTTAATACGTGGGTTACCACGCTTACCTTCTAGTGATTCGATAAGTGCAGTTTCTTCACCACAGATATACGCACCAGCGCCACGTTGCACATGAATTTCACAATCAAAACCAGTGCCCAAGATATTTTTTCCTAAAAAGCCATTTGCTTTTGCTTCGTTAATAGCATCTTCTAAAATATCTACAATCCATGCGTACTCACCACGGATATATATGTAGGTATCGTTGCTACCAAGCGCAAAACTTGATACAATCAATCCTTCAATTAATAAATGCGGAATAAATTCCATAAGGTAGCGGTCTTTAAAAGTCCCTGGCTCACTCTCATCGGCATTACAAACTAAGTGACGAGGCACACCTTCTGGCTTTGCAATAAAGCTCCACTTCATACCGGCAGGGAAACCCGCTCCACCTCTACCACGCAAGCCACTTTTTTTAACCTCTTCCACAATGCTTTCGGGTTTCATTTGCTTGAGTGCTTTTTCTACGCTTTGGTAGCCACCTTCGCGTCTATACACGTCAAACCCTCTAATACCCTCAACATGCGCTTTTGCTAATAATAATTTTACACTCATATATTTCTAGTTGAGTACGCCTGCAGATTTTCTGCATTCGTCAATGATAGCGTCTACTTTTTCTTTGGTTAAATGTTCACGGTAGTGTTTGCCAAGTTGCATCATAGGTGCATAACCACAAGCACCTAAACACTCTACTGTTTTTAAGGTAAACATACCGTCTGGCGTTGTTTCACCTGGCTTAATACCTAATGTATTTTCGATATATGCGATAATGTCATCACTACCACGTAACATGCACGGACCTGTTTGACAAACTTCAAACATATACTTACCAACTGGTTTGGTATTGTACATGCTATAAAAGGTAGCTACTTCATACACTTCGATAGGTGTAATATTTAATAGCTCCGCTACATAATCCATGGTTTCAGTGCTTAACCAGCCATCAAAACTGTCTTGCGCTAAATGCAAAACAGGAAGTAATGCACTCTTCTGCTTTCCTTCTGGATAACGGGCTACAAGCCTGTTAAACTCTGCTAATTGTGCTTCAGAAAATTTTGCCATTGTTACTATATTTTATGCGTCTAACTCGCCCGCAATTAAATTAAGACTACTCATTGTTACGATGGCATCACTTAACATGCCGCCTGTAATTAATTCTGGATATGCTTGATAATAAATAAAGCAAGGTCTTCTAAAGTGAAGACGGAAAGGTGTTCTACCACCATCACTTACCAAATAAAAACCAAGCTCACCATTACCACCTTCTACAGCGTTGTAAATTTCACCTTTAGGCATGTCTACTTCACCCATCACAATTTTAAAATGCCATATCAAAGATTCCATTTTGGTATAAACGTCTTCTTTTTTTGGAAGGTAATATTCTGGAACATCGGCATGGAAAATTTCCGCGTCGGCGCCTTTAAATTCTTGTACTTTTTTATAGGCTTGCTCAATAATGCTTAAGCTCTGCCACATTTCCTGGTTACGCACCAAAAAGCGGTCGTAATTATCGCCCGTTTTACCTACCGGAATGGTAAAATCAAAATCTTGATAACTGCTATAAGGTTGGTGCACACGCACGTCATAATCTACACCAGCTGCTCTTAAGTTAGGACCTGTAAAGCCATAATTTAAAGCACGCTCTGCACTGATAGCGCCACCACCAATGGTACGTTCCATAAATATGCGGTTACGTGCAAAGAGATTTTCAAACTCTTTTAAAACTTTTGGATATTCAATTAAGAATTTCTCGAGTTTCGTAAACGCTGTATTTGTGAAATTCCTTTCAAAACCGCCAATACGCCCAATATTAGTAGTAAGGCGGGACCCACATACTTCTTCATATATTTCATAGATTAATTCACGGTATTGCATCACATACAAGAAGCCCGTATAAGCCCCTGTATCCACTCCCACAATAGAATTACAAATTAAGTGATCCGATATACGCGCAAGCTCCATAATAATTACGCGTAAATAATCAACACGCTTTGGCGTTTGAACACCTAAAAACTTTTCGCAAGTTAAATGCCAGCCCATATTGTTAATAGGGCTACTGCAATAATTTAAACGGTCGGTAATTGGTGTAATTTGATTAAGTGGTCTACGTTCTGCTAATTTCTCAAACGCACGGTGGATATAACCCACAGTTTGCTCGGTAGAAACAATACGCTCTCCATCTAGTTCCATGATGTTTTGAAACACACCATGCGTTGCAGGGTGCGTAGGACCTACGTTTAACGTAGTCGTTTGCTTTTCGATAGAACCTTCAGGCAGTGTTATATGTTGTTGGTGATGCGCTAACATGTTGTTTAATTATTTTGGTTATTATCCTCTTCCAAACATTTCGTCGTCTTTGTCAATTCTGGTTTGATCTTCTAAAGGATATTCTTTTCTGAGTGGGAAATAATCCATCTCATCAACATTTAAAATTCTTTTTAAGTTAGGATGACCTACAAAATTAACACCATAGAAATCGTAGGTTTCACGCTCCATCCAATTGGCACTTGAAAATAAATTGCTAGCTGTAAAAACATCAGGCGCTGCAACTGGAACAAATATTTTAAAACGCAAACGAATGTTTTGTGTGAGGTTATGCAAATGATACACCACAGAAATTTCACGTCCTGCATCATCTGGGAAATTAACACCGCACAAATCGGTTAAAAATTGAAATTGTAAACTTGGCTCGTCAAATAAAAACTGTAATACTTTTAAGTTGTTTTCAGCGGTTGCTTCAAAACTTAAAATGTTATACGATTCTTCAAAATTAGAAACAACGTCTCCAAATTTTTCTTGCAGTTTTTCTTGAATGTATTGGTTGGTTAGTGCCATACTTTTTTATTGAATACCGTAAGAGTTTAATAATGTTTTGTACTGCTCAGAATTTCTACGACGAATGCTTTCTTCTCCCACTAAATCTTGAATTTTCATAAAGCCATCTAATATCGCTTCTGGTCTTGGAGGACAACCTGGCACGTATACGTCTACGGGAATAACTTGGTCAATGCCTTGTAACACACTGTAGGTGTCAAAAATACCACCACTAGATGCGCAAGCACCAATAGCAATAACCCAACGAGGCTCGGCCATTTGAAGGTATACCTGACGTAAAACGGGCGCCATTTTTTTCGCAATCGTTCCCATAACCATGAGTAAATCACATTGGCGTGGCGAAAAACCAACACGCTCAGAGCCAAAACGAGCAAGGTCGTAATGCGAGCCCATGGTAGCCATAAACTCAATACCACAACAAGACGTTGCAAATGGCAAAGGCCATATCGAATTTTTACGCGCAAGACCCACAACGCTACTAAGCTGTGTGGTAAAAAAACCTTCACCTGTAAAACCCGGAGGCGCTTCTACAGCACCCACTGCGTCTGCTGTGGTAGCTAAAATAGGTGAGGTATTAAATCGTACTGGACGTGACATATCTTTTATATTAAAATTAATCTTCCCAAGTAAGTGCACCCTTTTTGATAATGTAAATAAAGCCAACTAAGAAAAAGCCTACAAACATAAGCACAGCGCTATATCCAGCCCATCCTAGTTCTCTAAAATT
>JACCDN011112413.1_pt1 | contig 25039 bp, 26 predicted proteins | sample 7441691 | NCBI WGS metagenome assembly JACCDN01 (sample SAMN15323439, study PRJNA562643) | freshwater metagenome | isolation source: river surface water | place: USA:Blue River Watershed | collected 2017-08-16 | reverse complement strand
TCGGTGCTGCCCTCGCAGTTCGGCAGGATGATGGGGCCGCTGCCTTCAGCTGCGTTCGTGGTCGTGGTCACAGGGGCGGTGAAGGTGCCGGTTGCATCTTTGGCAACTGAGCCGGTCACCGTAATAGAGGCCTTGCCCTTGACCAGGGCGGAGCCGCTCTTGACGCCCAGATGGTAGACGCCGTCCTTCAGGCCTTTGGGCACCACATAGGTGAAGCTGTTGCCTTTGGCTCGGCGAGCCACGGTCACGGATTTGGCCTTGGCCTTTTCGGGCACCAGGTAGAGGCCGGAATAGGTGGAGGCGCTGGTCCAGGTGAAGGTCACCGCATCGCCTTTGCTGACGGTAATGTTGCTGCTGGGCGAAGTGATGGCCACTCCGTTGGATACGGTCACCTTGCTGGCGTTTCCGGAAAGGGGATCGTTGAGCGCGTTGAAATCGGGCGTCCCTGCGGAGGCCAGGGCCACTCCTCCTACCAGAACCAGACCGACCAGATAGGCGACCTTGTTCTTGGACAGGTGAGCGAGTACTTTGTTTTTCATTTATTTTTAGTGTTAAATGATAAATGTAAACAGACACATTATAATACATTTTTTAATTTAAAGCAAGCCTTGGGCCTCTATCTTTTTGTTCTGCTCATCGGCTCGATCCCCATCCTGCTCTGGGGAATCTATTTCCACGGCAAAAACCCCCGCAAGGAGCCTTTTTCGCAAATCGCGGGAATCTTCCTCTTGGGCACGCTCTCGATCGTGCCGGTGCTGGCCTTCCACCAGTTTCTTTCCGGCCCCTTTTTGGCCCGAATGGAGATTGCCCATCCTTTCCTGGCGCAGCCTTTTGTGATCGGAGCCTTGCAGCTGGTCCTCGTTCCGCTTTTCGCCCTGCTTTTCATCCTTTTTTTCTTTTCCTTGAATTCAGCCTGGCTCCGGCTGCGCTACCGCCTGGCTTGGAGGCAGAGCTTTGGAGCCATGGTTTCCCGCCTCTACAACCTGGCGCCCCTGCTGGCCTTCCTTCTTTTCTTCCTGGCCATGGAGGTGGTTTTTGGCCTCTCCTTGGGCGACAGCTTCGTCCTTTCGCTGGCGGGCAGCACCATGCTTTTCGCGATGCTGGAGGAGTATTTCAAGTACATCATCAATCCCTTCCTGGTCTACAAAAAAATCAATTCCATCGGGGCGGCGATGGTGCATGCGCTCTATGTGGGGCTGGCCTTTGCCTTTGTGGAGAATGCGCTGTTCTTCTACCGCAGCCTCCTGGAGCCTGATTTCGCCTTCATCTTCGTCTACCGCTCGCTGTTCACGGCCCTGCTGCATGTGTGCGCCTCGGGAATCCTGGGCTATTTTTACGGCCGTTCGCTTTTCGCCTCCTCCATGGTGGCCAATTACGAGATCGAGAAAACCGCCTACAGCGTTCCCGCATGGATGCGCCGGGCCTTTGGCTTGGGCAAGAACATGGCTTTCCGCTCCACCTCCATCACCCAAGGCTTTGTGCTGGCGGCCCTGGTCCATTCGCTCTTCAACCTGCTGCTGAGCCTGAACATGAAGGCTTTGGCCGGAGGAATGGTGCTGGTCTTGGCGCTGGGGGTGCTGGCCGTGCTGCGTTCGGGGCCGGCTCAGGTGCAGTACGGGCTGATCGGGAGCCAGGCCATGCCCGAAGCGGAATTCGAGAAGCTGCGGCTTCAGATCTCGGTGATCCAGCACCTGAAGGAGATCCAGGAGCAAAGGCTCGCCTCCTCCAAGCCGCAGTAGGCTCAGCGGCCCTTGATGGCGTTTTTTTTGGCCATTTTGGCTTTCGGCTCAGCTTCGGCTGATTCATTTGGCGGAGCCTCATGCCTTTGCGGCAGGGCCGCGCCCTGCCCCTGCTTCTTTTTCGGTTTTTCCGTCGCCTCGGGGAGGCCTTCTATCCTGAAGAAGCCTTCGCTCTTTTCGGTGTATTTTCCATTCTTCAGGCCAATGGCGTAAAAGCCGGCTTCGATGGTTTCTGGGATGCGCCAGTTGATGGAGTGGCCCTGCACGCCTCGCTTGATCAGCTTCCCTTTTCGCTTTTCGCTTTGGGGCAGAAGGTAAAGCCTGGAGCTGTGGGCTTCCCCCTCCCATTCAATGGTCATGGTCTGCCCGGCATGGTAGGTTTGGCCCTCGGCAGGGGAGGTGACACGGGCCTCCTTGATCGGAAGGCTCGCGATTTCCAGAAGATTCCCTTGGAGCTTGCTGCGGGATTTTTCGAAATCCGGAATGTCATGGTCCGCGTACACCAGGCCGGAGAAGGCTGCCAGAACAAGCGCCATGCTGTAGGCGAGGTGGTTTTTGGCCAAATGCCGAGCGATCTTTTTCTTGCTTTCCGGGGTCATTTTGCTTTTGTTTGGGAAGTAATTTATTACATTATACAATATTTTTTTTTAAATGCAATATAAAACCTCTCGCAAGACTCTCCGTTTCCTCTTATTCTGCAGTTGCGGCATTTACCCCCTCCCTCATGAGCGATCTAGACAGATTACATGACGACGATGATCGGGATGCCCCTGTTCCAAGGTCTAAAACCGGCTCGTTGGATCTGGTTCCTGGCGTCAGCTCGGCCCATCTTGCGGCCAGGGTGATTGCGAATGCTTCGGGCAGGACCGAGGAGGCTTTGGACATGCTCAACAGGGGGGTGATTGACGAGTCCGAGGTTCTTGAATGGGCAAGTGGCTTTTGCTCCAAAGAAACGGCGTCCTTCATCGCAGCCAATTTCGTCGAAATTGCAATGATTCTGGAAAGGGAGAGCGCTCTTTTGTCTGCCCCTGTCCATGCCTTGGTTTTCCCTGCCGGCGCAGAGGCGGATGCCGTTCAGGTTCGAGAAAGGCTTGAAGGGGTCTGAAACCAAAGAAGGGTTTGAGGAAATCTCCAGACAAGGCCTTTGCCGAAAGAGCTGGGGCTTTTTCTCATTCCGTCACTTCCGGAGCTATGCAGGGCGTGTGAAAAGCACCCTTTTGGCCCCGGCGCCGTAATCGGCGGGGTTCAGGTCGTGAATAGCCCTCATCAGCCGCTGCTCGCCAAAGCGCAGGGCTTGGCCTCGGCTGGTTCCCGGGTCGTGGACGATGAATTGCTTGCTGACCGGGTCGTAGCCCACCAGCACCAGCATGTGGTAGTCGGGCCCTTCGCCGGCGTAGTGGGGGTTTTCCAGTTCGGGGGCGTAGACGGGGACGATGACCGGCCTGCCGGCCTGCAGTTCGGCAAGCAGCTCCTCTAGCAGGGGGGCGGAACGGATTTCGGCTTTCCAGCCGAGGGCCATGGCTTCCGCTAGCTTGGCTACAGTAGCCACGCTTTCGTCATAGCTGGGCCCCAGCGTTTTTTCTTTGGCGGCCAGCACCTTCAGGATGCCCTGCTTCGCCTCTTCGGGGCTGAGCGCTGGCTTTCTTCGGTAAAAGGCGTCCACCATCACGATGGAGGTCTCTTCGCAGGCATCCTGCCAAGGCTGAGTCCAATTGGCTTCCGGAGCCTGCGCGGCAAACGGCACGGGGAGCAGGGTGGACTCGCCGCCGAACCGGAAAGAGCCTAGGGCGATCATGAGGCCGACGATGGTTTTTGGGCCCAGCGGGCAAAAGGGGAGCATGATGCAAAAAGGGTTTCCTCTTCTTGATTATACCTTTTTTCTCTGCTTGCCTTCGCTTCTCATCGCGCCCAAAAAAAACCTGCCAAAGACCGAATTGCGCCTGCCCATTCTCCTTGCTAGGATGGGGCCATGAACCAGATTCATGGCAAGCAGCGCGATAACGAGCCTTTCAGCGCCATCTCGCATCTCATCGGCGTTGGCCTTTCTGTGGCGGCCTTGGTGCTCATGGTCATTTTCGCTGCCATGCAGGGCGAGCCTTGGCACGTGGTGGGCTTTTCCGTTTTCGGCAGCAGCTTGATTCTTCTTTATCTGGCCAGCAGCCTTTTTCATTTTTGGCCCAAGGGCCATCCTCGCAAGCAGTGGCTTTGGCGGCTGGACCATGCAGCCATCTATGTCCTGATCGCCGGCACTTACACCCCCCTGTGCCTGACCATGGATAGCCGAGGCTGGGGGTGGAGCTTGTTCGGGGTGATCTGGGGGCTGGCCTTTTTGGGGGCTGCGCTCAAGCTCTTCAATTGGCTTCCCAGCCGGACGCTTTCCACCCTGCTCTACGTTCTCATGGGCTGGCTGGTGGTCATTGCCATTGTTCCGCTTTCGCGCTGGCTTTCGTGGGAGGGCATGTTCTGGCTGCTTTTGGGCGGCTTTTTTTATACGGCTGGAGCGATTTTCCAGATTTTCGAGCCGCGCCTTGCCCGCTGGAAGGGGCTGACGGCCCACGACGCCTTCCACCTGCTGGTGCTGGCCGGCAGCTTCAGTCACTTCTGGCTGATGCTGAGGCATATTGTGTATGTGTAAATTCCGAAATAGTGGAGCGAATTGCGAACTGATAAAGGGCCCATCGTGAAACCAGTTGTGAGGCCAATGGTGGAGAACTGTATCCGCAACCGGAATCACCACTGGCATCACAACTGAAGTTATCAACCACTTTATTTTTTATGCTCCACGACAATCCTGCTCCAGCAGAAAACAGATTACCCCTGGGGTCCGCAACTGCTGGTCGCCGTTTGTTTTTTCGACTGTGCTCCTGAATCGGCCAAACGAATTGAGGCAGCGCGAAATGGCTCCGCGCAAAAGAAGGGGGCTGGAGGGGGTATAGTGGGGGAGGTGATCAAAGGTCTGTGGCCTCTATTCCTAGATCGAAGCAAATTTGCTTGATGATTTTTGGATGAAGGATTTTGGAGGCATGAAAAGGGACGGTGACTCGAGCGCCGTATAGATTTTATGGCTGCCGCTTTGACGCATTAAAACAAAGCCCCGTTTGCTTAGGGCCTTTATCAATTTCCTTGCGGTGAACCGGGGTGCTTTCGGCATATCAGATCGCTAATTCCAACGAAGCGATCTGGATGGATCGGGGCTCATTCCATGACTCATCCGATTCCCCCCGATCCTCTATGTGCAGCCGAATAGCATCTTCTATATTGGCCAGCGCCTCCTTGTAGCTGTCCCCCTGGGCATAGCAACCCTGCAGCTGAGGGCAGTAAGCCATGTAGCCATCTGCATCTTTTTCCACAACAATGGTGAAGAGGTGCTTTTTCATATTTGCTCCATTAGCTGGTCCTGATTATAGCAATTCGGGATGTTTTTGTCGATTTGAGTGCTGCGAAAAGACTTCATCTGCCTATTCTTCGTCCTCCTTTTCCTCCACCAGCATTTCGTCCCAATCGCCCAATTCCAAAAGCAGGCTGCCCAGCTCCGTAGCCCTCTCCTTCTCCTTCGGATCGTCGGACTCCAGCTCGATCACCAGTCGGGAAAGCGGTTTCTCGTTCTGACTCTCGCCTTTGGCTGGCTTATTTTTGGCTTCTGCCATACGGTGAAGGTTAGCTGCCTTTTTTGTTTTGGGTGCGGACGAATTCTGATCTTGTAAGGAGTTGACTCCTTGCTGAGAGTAGCTTATTGGACAGCCTTTTCTTTCTCGAGCCTCTCCGTGCTTCTTTTTCTTGAGCCGTAAATAAACACGCCAACCAGGCTCCCCAAGTCTAAGGTGGCAATGATCGCTGCCAAAACCTGGAACCTCAAATAGGCGCAATAGGCAACTACGCCAAATCCAGTAACCCCAATCAGGAAGCCAAACCATAATCCTTTTCTGGAATCCTTAATTCCCGACTGAATCACTTGAGTTTCCAATCCGCGTCTATGATCCGCCTGCTCTTCAGCCATTTTCAAGATTCTTTCGGCGGCTCCTGGCAAAATTTCATCGTAATGGGCCAAGTGTGCAGGGGCGGGCAATGGGCCTGAGTAAGTGACAGATTGGGTGCGCGTGACAATTGGCGCTGAAGACTGGTGGGGCTTATTTCTGTTTTTGGCCATATTCCAGGATGCTATTTTCTAAATCCTTTCCTACCGCCTTCCAGTCATTCGCCATAGCCTTCAGGTCGGCTTCCGCAGGGGTAGCGCTTTCGTTGAAGGTGGCTAAGGTTCTACCTATATCCAAGGCCGACGCCATTCCACCCAAAAAGGACGGGTTGGCGTACAGAAAGCTGGTGTGGGCACTGATAGTTCCCATAGGTTTCTTGATTAAAGGCTCCTAATTATAGCACAAGAAAGGGGTTGAGAGAAACAATTTCATAGTACCATGGTTTACTTGTGAGTCATGGAAACTCTAGGCCTACTTCTTCAGCACCAGCAGCTGGCTCACCCAAATGTTGCTGCCCTCGGTCAGAATCTCCTCGTGCTCGATGCCGAAAGCCAGCTCCTGCGCGGCTTCGGTGACATGGCGGGGGAAATGGTTGTAGCAGGCAATGGTGTAGCTCCCTTTGGCGTCCCTCAGCACCAGCGGCTTGCGGTAGTGGATGTTCAGCAGCACCAGCAGGCCGTCGTCCTTCAGCACCCGGTAGCATTCGTCCAAAAAATGATCCGGCTTCTTCAGGTGCACCATGGCCATGCTGGAAAAGACTCGGTCGAAGGATCCGTCCTCGAAGGGCATGGCCTCCATGTCGCCTTCCACGGCTTCGGCCTGGGGGCAGCGTTTTTTCAGGCGCGCCAGCATCTCGGGGGAAATGTCCAACGCCGTCACCTCGGCCCCGGTCTTGACCAGGCGCTCCGTCAGCCGGCCGGTTCCGGCCCCGGCCTCCAGCACCTTCAGGCCGGCGCTCTGTTCGATGTAGGGATCGAGCTTGCCTTGCTCGAAGCTGTCCCAGTATTCTTCCTTCTGGTCGTATTCCCAGGCGTAGCGGGCATAGCCGGCTTGGGCGTCTAGCTTTCTTTCCATGGGGCGGGGGATGATATGCTGCTCTTGAGTCTATCGCAAAATTCCCCAAAAATCCCTTTTTTCTTTATTTCGATCCTTCCCCTTTGCCGATGCTTTCGCCGACGGAGCTTGTCCTGAGCGACATTTCGGTGCCTCTCTCTTTTCGCTCGAGCCCCAAGGCTAGGCGTCTGGCTTTGCGTTTCGACGCGCAGGCCATGGGCTTGGTGCTGGTGCTGCCTTCCTCGGCTTCGCGCGCGCAGGGAGTGGCTTTCGCGCTGGGCCAGGAGGCATGGATCCGCAGGCAGCTGAGCCGGGCCCAGGAGGTTCGCCAGGCTTTTCCGCCCTTGCGCTACCAGCCCGGGGACACCCTGCTTTTTTTGGGCGAGCCGCTGATCCTGGAGCTGGACTGGATGAATCCGCTGCGTTCCCGCAAGCGCCTGCGCCCTTGCAGAATCGAAGGAGGCTGCCTGAAGGTGAGGATTCCCCAAGGCAGCGGCCTGGCTGAGATCCGGAAAAGGATCCACGCCTTCTACAAAGACAAAGCTTCCCAAATCATCCACGAGCGCCTGGAGGAGCTGGGCACTTTCTACGGCTCCACCTATCGGCGGGTGAGCTTTCGCGACCAAAAGACCCGCTGGGGAAGCTGCAGCGCCCAGGGAAACCTCAACTTCAATTGGCGCTTGGCCATGGCTCCGATCGAAATCGTCGATTACGTGGTCGCCCACGAGCTGTGCCATCTGCGGCACATGAACCATTCCAAGGCCTTCTGGGCCTGGGTGGAAAAAGCCATTCCCGACCACAAAGAGGCCAGGGCCTGGCTGCGCAAGAACGAAGCTATGCTGAGGCGCTGAATCTCAATGCCCCGCTTCTCCATCCGGCTCTTCGTGGGGCTCGGGCTCAGGCAGGATTCCGTAGACCTTCTCCGCAGCGTCCTGGAGGCCTTGGGCCGCCTCGCTTACGGATTGAGCCGTATTCTCCACGGACTCCTTGGTTTCCTTGAGTTTTTGAGAAGTGGCCTCCAGCTCCCTCTCCAGCCGTTCGACCTCGCCCAGCACATTGGCCTTTTTCTCATCGACCCCTTTTAGCGCCTCGTCCAGAAAGCCGGCCTTGTAGGCAAAAAGCGAGACTCCAAGAATGGACAGAAGGAAAATGAGTTTTTTGAGCATGGGGTTGGATTTAGCCTGCGCGCATCCTACCCTTTTCTTGTGATTATTCCAAGGCCCTGGCCTTGAGTTGGGCTCTTCTGTTAGAATCCGTGGGCAGCGATTCAGGACTAAGGAGTAAGGATTAAGCATGAGTTCATATGCTTAGTTCTTAGCCCTTACTCCTTAGTCCTTAGAAAATGTACGACCCCTCAAAAATCGAGCCCAAATGGCAAGAGTATTGGCTTAAAAACAAGACCTTCAGGGCCGAGATCGACCGGACGAAGGAAAAGTACTACGTGCTGGACATGTTCCCGTACCCCAGCGGGGCGGGTCTGCATGTGGGCCATCCGGAGGGCTACACCGGCACCGACATCATCAGCCGTTATAAGCGGATGAAAGGGTTTAATGTGCTTCACCCCATGGGCTGGGACGCCTTTGGCCTGCCCGCGGAGAACTACGCCATCAAGACCGGCCGCCATCCGCGGGAGGTGACCGATGAGAATGTGGCGATCTTCAAAAAGCAGATCCAGTCGATCGGCTTCAGCTACGATTGGGACCGGGAGGTGGACACCACCGATCCGAACTACTACAAATGGACGCAGTGGATCTTCCTCCAGCTTTACAAGAAAGGCCTCGCCTACGAATCGGAGCTGCCCATCAACTGGTGCCCCAGCTGCATGACGGGCCTGGCTAACGAGGAAGTGGTGAGCGGCAAGTGCGACCGCTGCGGCCATCAGACAAGCAAAAAGCTTCTCCGCCAGTGGGTGCTCAAGATCACCGAATACGCCGACCGCTTGCTGGAAGACCTGAAAGACGTGGACTGGCCGCACTCCATCAAGGCGATGCAGGAGAACTGGATCGGAAGGAGCCATGGGGCGAATGTTCGCTTCAAGGTCAAAGGTTCTGATCATGAGATCGAAGTCTACACGACCCGCCCAGACACGCTTTTCGGCGCCACCTACATGGTGCTCTCGCCGGAGCATCCGCTGGTCCACCAGCTGGTCACGGAGGATCGGAAAGCTGCGGTGGAGAAGTACAGGGAATTCGCCTTGATGAAATCCGATCTGGAGCGGACGGACCTGAACAAAGACAAGACAGGGGAATTCATCGGCGCCTATGCCATCAATCCCGTCAATGGCAAAGAAATTCCCATCTGGATTTCGGACTACGTCCTGATGGGCTACGGAACAGGGGCTATCATGGCCGTGCCGGCGCATGACGAGCGCGATTTCGCCTTCGCCCAAAAATACCGGCTTCCGGTGGAGACGGTGATCGAGCCTGTGACGGGCCAGCCCCGGGAAAACGAGGAGCATCGCCGCAGCATCGTGGCTGTGGTGCGCGATCCCAAAACCAAAAAGCTCCTCTCCATCAATTGGGGGCCAGGCCAGGGCGGGAATCTTTTTGTGGGCGGAGGCTGCGACGAGGGCGAAGATGCCGAAGCCTGCGCGCGGCGCGAGATCGCGGAGGAAACGGGCTACAGCCACCTCAGGCTCCTGGCCCGATCCGAACGGATCCATCACCATTATGTGGCCCATTCCAAGGGCAAGAATCGCCTGATCGAAGCCTTCGGCTTTTTTTACGAGCTGGAGAGCGATGCCCGAACGGAAACGAAGCTGGAGGCCGACGAGGAGTCCCGTTTCTCGGTGGAATGGATCTCCGAGCAGCAGGCCGCCGCCTCCGTCACCGATCCGCTCCACAAGACCCTGTTCGAAAAATTCATCCAGGGCCGCTGCTTCGCGGGGGAGGGGATTGCGGTCAACTCCGGCTTCCTGGACGGGCTGCCCACCGAGCAGGCCAAATTCGCCATGATCCGCCACCTGGAAGAGAAGGGGCTGGGCGAAGGAGCGGTGAACTACAAGCTCAAGGACTGGGTCTTTTCGCGCCAGCGCTACTGGGGCGAGCCGATTCCCATTGTGCACTGCGAGCGCTGCGGGCCAGTGCCTGTGCCCGAGGAGCAGCTGCCTGTGCTGTTGCCGAATGTGAAAAACTACCAGCCGACCGGAACGGGGGAATCCCCCTTGGCGGCCATCGACGAATGGGTGAACACGAGCTGCCCCAAATGCTCCGGGCCGGCCAAGCGCGAAACCAACACCATGCCCCAATGGGGCGGAAGCTGCTGGTATTACCTGCGCTACCTGGATCCGAAGAACGATCAGCAGGGCTGGAGCAGGGAAGCGGACGACTACTGGATGTCCGTGGATCTGTACGTGGGCGGGGCCGAGCATGCCGTGCTCCATCTGCTCTATGCCCGCTTTTGGCACAAGGTGCTGTTCGACCTGGGCCACGTGAAGGACCGGGAGCCCTTCAGGAAGCTCGTGAACCAGGGGATGATTCTGGGGGAGGATGGAGAGAAGATGAGCAAGAGCCGGGGCAACGTGATCAATCCGGACGATGTGATCCGGCGCTACGGGGCGGACACGCTGCGGGTGTACGAAATGTTCATGGGCCCCTTCGAGGCGGTGAAGCCTTGGAGCACCCAATCCATCGAGGGCGCCTTCCGCTTCCTGCAAAAGGCCTATCGCATTGTGGAGGAGGGGGCGCTGGTGAATGAAGCCCCTTCGGCCGAGCTCAACAAGCTCCTGCACAAAACCATCAAAAAAGTGAGCGAGGACACCGAGGCCTTTGCCTTCAATACGGCCATTTCGGCCATGATGATTCTGGCGAACGAGGTCCAGAAGCAGAAGGCCGTCTCCAGGCCTCTGATGGAGAAATTCGTCTTGCTCCTGAGCCCCTACGCGCCGCATTTGGCGGAGGAATTGTGGGAAAAGCTCGGCCACAAAAGCACGCTCGCCTACGAGCCTTGGCCCAGCTACGACGAATCGCTCACGGTCGACGACACTTTCGAGCTGGTCTTCTCGGTCAACGGCAAAGTGCGGGGCAAAAAGGAGGTGGCCAAAACCATTTCCGAAGCCGATGCGCTGGCGGCGGCCCGCGCAGACGAGAATGTCCAACGGAACATCGAAGGCAAGCAGGTCATCAAGGAAATCTACGTCCCCGGGAAGCTGGTGAATGTGGTGGTGAAGTGATTCCCGCCCAACGCCCCACCTCCTTTTGTCATCCCAGGAATTTGCAGCGGCGGACCATGTTCCGCCCTGCTTTTTGGCGAGGGCAACTTCCGGGAATTCCCATAACGACTTAAACCCCCTGGTTAAAGAGCTGAGGATAAATCTCCATTAACTTATTGGGCACCGTGGGCATGAATCGTTGGTTCCAACTTTTGACAAACCCAGCATTAGCTCCATTAAAGCCTGTAACAATGCGCTCGCCCGTAGCCCCTTCTGTGTAGATTATCCTTGATCCATCTTCTGGTTTCAATGGCCAATCCCTTTCGTTCCCCCATAGCCAATCTGCCACTCTCTCGAAGCGATTTGTTTGATGGCGGAAGGTGAAGAGGCGCATTGAATCAAGGGTGTAGTGATCAAAAATGATGTCTGAAGTCAGTTCGCGTGGCTCTTCGACGCCTGCTTTTCTCGTCGCGTAAATCAATTGGCTTCTCCTTCTATTAATGACCCTGTTGTCTCCATAGAATATCAGCATTCGACGAGAGAATTCCTCATCTGCTCTGAATCTTTCCATTAAACGAGTCGCCTCTTCAGGGCTAAAGCTAAAAACAGCATCGGCATAAGGGGCTGAATGAGGAGTGTCAGAGCCGTATATTTCCTCAAAATCGCCAACATGGGTGCATGAGCCGTATTGGTCTTGAGGGTGATGCAGTAACTGGGTTAATTCAACCCTGACTTCACCCAAATCTGCGCTGAATCTTTTGGCGGGGAAATCACGAGGCTCCACCTCCTGCTCTTCGAAGCCTCGATCCTTACCCAACCAAATCCTTTTTCGACAAGTGTTGGGAACCTCAACTTCGTGAATGTCTGCTTCGCCAGCGCTTACCATATCTTCTAACCTGCCTCTTAGAGCGCTTATGGCTTCAGAAATCGGAGTTGGTTTATGCCTGGTTTCGAATAGCCACTTGCGAATATCTAGCATTTTTCGCCTAATTATCAATAAATCGGAGGATAGTTAAATTAATTTAAAAAATTACTTTTGTCAACATTGTTCTGCATGCCGAACCACCCGATGAGGATCGGGATGGTTGGGCGTAGTGGTTGAGGGGCTAGCAGGTGTCGAACTGGCGAGCCCAGTCGAGCCGCGCCCTTCGTCGAGCTGGACGGCCCTTGGGCAACTTGCGGCTCCACAGCAGGAGGGGAATGCTGGCTCCTGTCAGGATCCAATAGCTTGCCAGAGCCAGATAGAAATTGGCACCCAGGTAAAGCAGAGCAAAGGGGGTGGTGAAGCAGAGGGTTCCCGTCCCGTAGCCGAAGGCCATCCCCAACCACCTGGGAGCGGGAGACATGCCCTCTTCGACCTTTTTGTAGAAGTGCGAAACGATGCTGACGGGCGCAACCAAGTATATGACGAAAAATACCAGAAACAGAAACTCATCGACTTCCATTTTGACCCCTTGTCGTTTGGGTTTGAGCTGAAGTTTCATCAGGCAGGATCTGCTCACAGAATGAACAAGACCTGCCCGATGAATTGCCACTACGCACTGGATAAATGATCAACTGTCATTCGCTCGCAAGAGAAACAACAGTATATGATGCTATTTTGATCAAAATATTTAACTTTGTCAATCCCTCCGCTGCGGCCCGCCTTCCATAGCTGTGCGGCGGACAGGTTTAGATGACAGAATGGTGATCGAGATCACAAGAAAGCATGAAAAAGACCCGCCCCGCTGCGGAGAGCGGGAGGGTCTTGTGGGCGGCTCAGGGCTGCGTTTCATCCCGACGATTAGGGAAGCGCCAGGCAAGGAGTAAGGAGACGATCCAGCTGAAGAGTAGGATCCCCAGGAGGATTAGGAGCGATTTCCAGCTGAATCCTTGCGGAATTAGGATGCAGGCGAGAATAATCAAGGACACCAAGGTAGTCGCGCCTACCCACCTGACCCCTGGCTGAACGCGGTGTTTTGTGTCTACGATTCCAGGCATTCGTCCAGGAATCCCCATGATGATCAATTGCATTGCTATCAGGAAGGCGATTACAGCGATGAATTCCATCTTTTCCTTTTCTGAGCCGCTGTTGTTAATGGGTGCGACCCCTCCCAGTCGAATCGAACGGTTGACGGTTGAGGCGCAGGAATCGATTATACCCGATTCGCTTAAGGCCGCAAGCAGATTGCCCAGGGGTCTGGCATGAAAAAGACCCGACCCGCTGCAGAGAGCGGGAGGGTCTTGTGGGCGGCTCAGGGGGAGTCGGCTGCCTTTGGGAAGCGTCGACTCAGGCCGTAGACGACCAGCCAATGGAGCATGAAAAATCCGATTCCCGCGGCTGCCAGGACATAGCTCCCCTTGCCTAGAAGGAGATACAGCATCAGAACTCCAGGCGCGAGGAGCAAGACGCTGAGCCACGAGACCCAGTTCCTAGCCTCCTTCTCTATTGCATTGATTCCTTTGATTCCAAGCGGGGGGATGCCTCGGGAAGAGAGGAGGTAGGCCAGAGCCAATCCAACGACAATCCAGGGATTCATTTTGCCTTATCTTTCTGAGCCGCTGTTGTTAATGGGCGCGGCCCCTCCCAGTCTTGAGCAGGTTGACGGTTGAGCGACGCAAAGTAATTTTGAATAAAATTTATAGTTCTGTCAATCCCGCTGGGATTTCGATGGGGTGCATTGAGCCTGCCAAGTCCCTTTTTGCTTTTCTCGGAACCTAAAAAAGGGTATAATGGAAAGAATTCACCGAAACCCTTGCCATGGCCTACACCGCATCGCTCCAGCAGCTTTACCAGCAAACCGCCGACGATTACCGTGCCTTCTTCCAGAAAGTCCGGAGTTCGTTTAAGGAGCATTGCCACCAAATCCGCCTGGAGGCCGAAGCCGAGCTGGCCAAGCTGGACCCCAACGACAAGGAGGCTCGGAAGGCTGTTTTGGCCAAGCAAAAAGCCCAATTGGACGAATCCTTGGGCCAGCTGAAGCTTTTGCTGAACCATGAATCGGCCCAGATGCGCCAGCGCCTGGAATCCATTCGCACCGAGCAGGAGATGGCCGGCTTCGATCTGGAGCGGGAGCTGGCGGCCGTGGCTTAAGGCTTGCCCGGAAGGGCGCTGGCTTTTCCGGCCGTTTTTTTGGATTGGGAATAGCGTTTCAGTTCTCCTTCCTGGGCCAGCTGGGCCAGATTCTCCAGTCCCACTAGCGCCGCCATTTCCATGAAGCGCAGCAATTCGGCTCTTTCGGAGGCTTTGACGGTCTGGCTGTAGGCTTCTTCGGCTTGGGCTATGATTGCGCATTCCTCCGAATTTTTTCTGCAGGATTCAAGGGCCTTCTCCTCCATTGGGCTGAGCGGGCCGAAGGTGAGCGCCTGCTGGGCCGAATGGGCCAAGTGGTAGGGGGTGCCGGCAGCCGGGGAAAAATCGCTTTCGCAGGTGGGGCAGATTTCGCTCAGCTCCCGGGCCCAGGCCGCCAACTCGTCCAGATTGCGAGGCGAAACCCTTTCCGATTCGCTCAGGCCCAGAAGCTCCATAATTTCTTTTTGCCCGGCAAAAATTAGGCCCGCTGGAATTCGGGCATCCCGCCCGATGCCGGCCGCCTCTAGCTGCTGGAAATAAGCGAAGTGGTTCGCTGCATGCCTCAGTTCATGCTCTAGCAAGGCGTCATTTTGATCGGCTTCAATGGCGATGGCGATCCGTTCCGGATCGAAAAGGGCTCCTGCAGCCTTTCCCACCTTTCCTACCTCCAGATCGCAAGGAGCCTCGAAAATGGGAACCACACTCTCTTCAATCTGAAGAAGCCGAATGGTCTTGGGCAGCTCGCCCGTTCCTACATCGTTTTCGGCGCAGTATTCTTGCTGGATGGCCAAAAAAACCTCTGCGTAGGCTTGCCTCATGGGGGAGCGGCGCATCTCCGCCCATTTCACCTGGCCGGACAAATCGGCGGCATGGGGGTATTCCTCCAGAAGCTCCAGCATTCCCTCCAGCCGCTCTCTGATTTCCTGAGGGCTGGGGGGCTGCGCAGCTGACTCCTTCATGGGGGCTGGGGCAAGCTTCTTCTCCGCGGGGCTTTGCTGTTCGTCCGACCCTTCGTCCTTTTCCTTTGGGGCAGGGGTTTCTTTGGATTCGCAGCCGAAAATGGCCAGGGCAAGAAAAGGAGCCAGGGCGCGGCGCAGGCCGAACGTGTCCGCGAAAGAAGGTGCGGAAGGCGCATAAGAGGCTCTTTTTTTTGGGGTGGCGCTCAAGGGTTGTGAAGAATTAATGGAGCTAGGCAAACAAGATTTAATTATAAAATATAATTTTATTATTGTCAATACATTGCGGAGGACAAATGGGGCTGCTGGCCTTGATCATTCGTCCATAAAATGATAGAATAAGCAGATTGAAAAAACAAAAAACCATGCGCCTCTGCCCCTGCCGCAATTCTTCGTTCCGTCCGTTTGGCGCCCGCCGCCTGGCTTTCGTTGAGCCTGGCAAAAGCTCTCCTGAATCTGCTCCTCAGGCCTCCGAACCCTTTGACGATTTTCCCGAAGCGGTTCCTCAGGCTGCCGAGCCTGCCAAGGTTCTTGCCGAAGCGACCGCAGAAACAAGATCCTCCACCAGAGAAAGTCTTAAGGGCTTTGATGAAGCCTTGAATGCCCCCGTGCTTGCTGCGGCAAGAGGGGTGGTCGCAGCCCTGGATTCGGCAATAAGGGTCTATGAAAAAGGAAAGGACCAATGGAAGGTTTTCAATCCAAAGGTAGGCGACGCCTTCCGGTCGGTCGGATTTGGGGTGGGGGAGTTGGACAAGTTGATCGTCAAAAAAATCCAGTTTGCGGTGGGGGCCCGCCCCATCGATGGCAGGTATGGGCCAGAAACGCACGGGAAGCTTTTGGCTTTTCTGGATACGCACCCCACTGAGGAAGTTTCTCCTGCAGATATCCCCAAGGAGATAACTTGGGAAGAAATCAAGAGTGAATTCGCTCAGCCTTCTTCGTCTCCGGAAGCTCCTGTTTTGGATGCTGCTTGGGAAGAGGTCAAAAATGAATTCGGCCTGCCCGCCCCAGCAGAGCCGCCCTCTGCCCCATCCGCTTTTCCGGAGGGCTATTTTGCACCCACTCAAAATCCAGCTCAGGAAAGCTTCTTCCCACCTCCCGCTTCGCCCCCCAATTCTACACCCATCTCCGGCGAAGCTGCCCCGGAAGGTTCTCCGTCCGCCTAGATTCGCCTGATTCGACTTACTTTTTCACTTAAATGCTTATGGGAATCCTCGACGGGATCAATATTCCGGCTCCCACTCCAGACTCCCCAAAGGAGGCCACCAAAAAAGAAGGGCTCGGCTCCGTTCTGGAGCAGATGTCCGCTGCTTTTCTGGAGAAGCAGGCCGATCTTCAGTCTGCCAAGGAATTCGCGCGGGCAAATCCGGATGTCTACGCCCCCATCGGGAATCCCCTGGGGGATTATATTGCGCCTTTGGCTCCTGTGGAGGAGGCGCCCCCGGAGGAAGCCCTTCCCGGAAACCCAGAGCTTTCTGAAAAGGTCCAAAAAGGAGGTAGTGAGAAGGGGGGGGCAGAGGAGGCGGAGCCCGCAGAAAGCGAAGAGGACAGGCAGGCCCGAGAGGCCGCTGAAGCCTACAATGCAGCTCTTTTGAGGTTCGACGAAGCCATGGGCGAAAACCGAAACAAGTACGATTTGGATAAAATAGAGGGTATCGGGGGCAAATTTGGCTTCACAGGAACGGAAACCTACAATCTGATCGCCGACGCCATTGAGGACAAGGATACGATGACCGGAACCGGAGGCATGAAAAATGGAAAAGAAGAGCGTCCCAAGCCCTTGAGCAATATAGACAAATCCTTGGCTTTCGCGATCCTTCTGGAATCCCCAAAAGCCCAATCCGTTTCCACTTCCCAGCTCGAGGAGATGGCAGGAAAGCAGGATGTCAACGCCTTTTACCGAGTTTCAGCTCTCGGCTTGCTTCAGGTTCGCAAGGACTTCGGCGCCGTTCCGGAAGAGGAGAAGGCGAATTTCGATTACAGGTCTTCTTTCTACAAAATAGTCAACCCCATTGACAATAGCGTCCAGCTCCGCTGAAAAAAGGTCTGCTTGCTGCAAATAAAAAATATTTTACTTATCTCCCATGAGCGAACTGCCCAATCAAAATCTCGCCTCTGCCTCCGAAATGCCGGAAGGCCTCAAGATCGAACCTTCCGCTTTCGGCGAAGCTTTATCGGCCGCCCAGCAGGAAAGCGCCGCGGTGACGCAAATGGACAAGGCCTTTGCGGGCACGGAACCGGCGGAGGAAGGCCTGCCCGAGCCTCTGCTGGAGGCCATGCGCGCCCTGGCGGATGAGAATTTGGTTCGGATCGCGGAAAACGAGGTTGGATTTTACGATGCCGAAAACATGTTGGCTGCCCAGGCTGTTCTGGACGAACGGGCCGCCGCTTTTTCCAATGCTGTCGGCGATCGGGGGTCCGATGATTTGGCTCAAATGGCTTCCAGAGAGGTTGATGAGATCCCGCTTCGAGCCCAGATTGAGCTTGAGCGCCGGGCCTAGGCCGCTTCACGCTTAAGCAAACCGATAGCGCCTCTCCTCAAAATCCACGATTTTTCCGCCTTCCACCATAATCCCTTCTGCCGCCAGGCGCAGGGCTTTTTCCTTCGGTCCCAGGGCATAGCCGCCCAGGCTGCCGTCGCTTTTGACCACCTTGCAGCAGGGAAAGCGCTGCGGATCAGGATTGCGGTTCAGCCATTGGCCCACGGCCCGGTAGCCCCGGGTGCCCATCGCCTGCGCCAGATCCTTGTAGGTGGTCACTTTTCCGTAGGGGATCTGAATCAAAAGCTGCTGTACTTTTTCAGTGGAGGTCATTCCTTATTTGAGTTAAGAGTTACAAATTACGAGTTACGAGTTCGGATTGCGAATATGAAATAACTCGTCATTCGTAATTATTAACTCGTAATTGATTGGAAAAAGGCCACAGCTCCATTATACTCTTGCCGAAAGAAAAATAGAGCCCTTTCCCGTGCTTATCCTCAACATCCTCATCGGCATGGCTTTGGCCGGGGCGGCGGCGGTGGCCATGGCCCAGCGCATGCGCTCAAAATCCGACTTGAATCGGTCTTTGAGCATGGTTTTCCTCCGGATCAGCATGCCCATCAAGGATTCCAAGGAGGACCGCGAGCGCGAATCGGAGCAGATGGGCTCCGGAGGCGGCCAAAAGGAGGCCAACGACGTGATGACCCATTTCTTCGAATCCCTCCATTCCATCCACAGCGGCGACATGCTCAACCGCTTCACGGGGGAGGATTTCTTCTCGTGCGAGTACGTAGTGCTGGAAGGCCGCCTGCAGTTCTTCATCGTGGTGCCCCGCCACCTCAGGCCTCTTTTCGAAAAGCAGATCACGGCCTTCTACAACGATGTCTTTGTGGAGCAGGTGGAGGACTATTCCATCTTCCGCGAGGGCTACAAGGCCAAAGGGATCTACCTGAGCCTGCGCAAGCCCGACATGTACCCCATCCGCACCTACCAGTTCCTGGCCTCGGACCCCTTCAACAACATCGCCAACGCCGTGTCGCGCGTGGATGCGGATGAGGGGGTGGCGATCCAAGTGATGCTGCGCCCCATGGGCGACGGCTGGCAGGAGGCCGGCCGGGCCGCTGCCCAGGATCTTTTCGCCGGCAAGAAGAAGGGCGGGGGAGGGCTGCTGAAGAAGCTCAACCCCTTCCTTTTCCTGTGGTCCCTGGTGCAGCTGATGATCCACGGCTCCCATTCCGACAGTCCGGCCGAATCGCAGCGCAACACGCCCATGATGGAGGAGCAGATCAAGATGATGGAGTCCAAGAACGCCAAGGTCGGCTACCGCACGGTGATCCGCATTGTCGCTTCCGCCAAAACCGCTCCCCGCGCCCAGCAGATCCTCAGCGAAGTGCAGGGGGCTTTCGCCCAATATTCCGATCCCAACAACAACGGCTTCGGCAAGGTCAAGCGCTTCAATATGAACCGCCTCCTGCAGGGCTTTGTGCTGCGCGACATGAAGGAGGGCTTCCTGGATTTCTTCTTCGGCTCCCACCGCATGATCCTTTCCTCCGAGGAGGTGGCCTCGGTCTTCCATTTCCCCAACATCAAGTTCAACCGCTCTCCCGTCATCGCCTGGCAGGAATTCAAGATCGCCCCGGCGCCGAGCAACCTGCCCAAGGAGGGGCTTTTCCTGGGGAACAACATCTACCGGGGCGAAACCAAGCCGGTCTACATCAAGCTGGATGACCGCCGCCGCCACTTCTACATGATCGGAAAATCCGGAACGGGAAAGTCGACCATCCTGAACACCATGATGAAGCAGGATGTGCAGACGCATTACGGCATGTGCCTCATCGATCCGCACGGCGACCTGGTGGAGGCGATTCTGCCGCACATTCCCCGCAGCCGGGCGGACGATGTCGTCATTCTCGATCCGGGGGACCTTTCCCGTCCCATGGGGCTGAACATCCTGGAGGCCCGCACGCCCGACGAGAAGGAATTCATGTCCCAGGAGGCCTTGGCCATCTTCATCAAGCTCTTCGGCGAAGAGATCATGGGCCCCCGCCTGCAGCACTATTTCCGCAACGGCTGCCTCACGCTGATGGAGGACGACCAGGAGGGCGCGACCCTGATCGACCTGCCTCGCCTGTTCACCGACGATGCCTGGCAGCGCTACAAGTCGGCCAAGGTGAAGAATCCCGTGGTCAAATCCTTCTGGGACAAGGAAATGGCCTCCACCGGCCAGCGCGAGAAGCAGGAGATGATTCCTTACTTCAGCTCCAAGTTCGGCCCCTTCATCACCAACGCGCAGATCCGCAACATCATCGGCCAGACCAAGTCCGGCTTCGACTTCCGCAAGGTGATGGACGAGGGGCGCCTCCTGCTGTGCAACCTTTCCAAGGGAAAGCTGGGCGACCTGAATGCCCAGCTGCTGGGCATGATCATGGTCTCCAAGCTGCAGATGAGCGCCATGAGCCGCGTGGACACGCCCGAGGACGAGCGCCTGGATTTCTATCTGTACGTGGACGAGTTCCAGAACTTCGTCACCGAATCCTTCGCCTCCATCCTTTCCGAAGCCCGAAAATACCGCCTCTGCCTCACCATCGCGCATCAGTACATTTCGCAAATCACCAAGCTGGGCGGAGGCGGAAAGGGCAAGCAGGAGGACACCACCATTCGCGATGCGGTGTTCGGAAACGTGGGCTCCATGATGTGCTTCAAGATCGGCGCGGCGGACGCCGAATACATGGCCAAGGAGTTCCTGCCGGTCTTCAGCGAGCAGGATCTGGTGAACATCGCCAACTACCAGGCCTACATCAAACTGAACATCAACAACGCCACCTCGCGCGCCTTCTCCATGGCCACGGTGTACGACGGAAAGAAGGGCAATCCTCAGGCGGCCGAGGCTTTCCGCCAGCTTTCCCGGCTCAAATTCGCGCGCGACAAGGATTTCGTGGAGAAGGAGATTTTCCGCCGCGTGGGGGGCGCCATGGGCGGCACGGAGGCCAAGTAGGGGCGCAAAATCTTGCGCCCCTGCATTGGCCGACCCTGCGCCCCTACGGCATCCATTCATCCTACGGAAATTCCTGCTTTTTCGCTATTCCCCCTCCTCCGGCGCGGCGGGCTGCCCTTGGGGCTGGGCTGCCTGCTGGCGGCGGGCCTGCTCTTCGGCGGCCACTCTTTGGGCTTCGGCCGCCCGCCTTTGGGCTTCGGCCGCTTCCTGTTGGGTGCGGGTGACGCGGGTGTCGTTGGTGCGGCCGGTCTCGATGGCGCGGATGATGGTTTGGCGCTGGCTTTCGTCGAAGCCGCTGGTGCTGAACAGCTTCTCCCTCACGTTGGGGTTCATCTGCTGGAACTCGTCGGCGCTCTTGGAGAAGTGGCTCAGGAGGGTGGTGGCGTCCCCGTTCCCGGCTTCGCGCACGATCCTTTCGCGGGTTCGGCTGTTGCGGTCCTCCGAGAGCTCTTTGGCCTTCTCCTCCAGCTCGATCAGCTCGCGCGGGTTGGTGCTCAGGCTATCGGTGCGCCAATCGGCCCGGGCCTCCACCAAGCGGGTCAGATCCCTCACGGAGCCGTAGCCGCCAGGAGCATTGGAGAGGGGGATGATGGGCGCGATGAACGGCGTTTTGGCGATGGAGGAGCCAATGGTCTTGCCGAAGTCCCCGATGTAGTTGGTGATGGTGTTCACGAAGGGCAGCTCGTTGATGACCGCGAACACGCCGACCCACAGGATCACCAGCACCATGATGAGCCAGACGATGTCGAAGATGCTCTCCATGCCGGAGAAGATCGAGCCGATATCGAGCACCCGTCCTTCGAAAGTCGTGTTCTCGTTGAGCTGCTGAAGGGTTTTTGAGCTCATTTGGCCGGCCGAAATCATCAGGAAGGACACCGAGAAAATCACTCCCACTGCCGCCGGGGCGAAAGACCAGCGGAAGAAATCCTTGGCGCTGAACTTCATGCCGGACCCTTGGTCCAGCCCGCCCAGGTAGATCATGGCCACCATGATGGGCGAGAAGCCCACAAAGAGCCACAGCATGGCCATGCGGCCGATCATGGCGATGAACAGGGCCAGGAGCGCCAGGCTATAGGCCACCTGGATGATCACCGAAAAGAGCGTTCCCACGGCCAGCTGGCCGTAGTCCCCGTTGTGGGTTTTTACCAGATTTTGGATGTTGGCCATGCCGTAGGTCAGGTAGACCACGCTGGTGTTCTGGTTGTAGTCGAAGAGGCTCAGGTTGGCCCAGCAGATGCTGGTGACGCCTTCCGCTCTTTCCTTGGCCAAATCGTCGGCGTCTGGATTGAAGCTTCCGTTTTCCCCGCTGTAAACGGCCTTGTAGGCGGCTTTGACCACTTCGCACTCCTCCCCGTCCTCATAGTAGCGCAGCTGCGCATTGCCCGAATCGGCGGGGCTCATGATCTTGGTGGGCACGCACATGCCCTCGGTGGTGTTCTTCACCGTGTCCACCACGCATTTTTCGTAGGGCGAGCTCAGGCTGTTGCTCACCCCGCTGGGAATGCTGAAGACCACGTTGGTCACCACGTTGGCGGCGTCCAGCACCACCTTGGTGGCCAGCCACGAGAAGTTGACCGCCACCAGGAAGACGGCGATCTTCAGCAGCTCTTTCTTGATGTCCACCTCTTCGCCCACCAGGTTCCCGAAAATGGCCTTCAGGGCGATCCACAGTAGCGCGAAGACGAAGAAGATATTTACAAGATTCCGGCTGATCACCCAGATGTTCTTGAGCATTTCGCCCATGGCTCCGGCGAAAATGTAGTCGTTCCCCAGAAAATTCCCGATGTGGAAGGCGAAGAAATTGATGATCGGGGCGAAGAGGCGATGGACGATTTCGGCCTTGTCCGCGATTTCGTTGATGTAGTTGTTGCTTTCCAGGGCCGTGTTGGTTTCGGCCAGGGCCTGAGGAGCGCTTTCCCACGGAAGCAGCTGCCACAGCGCAACAGCGCCGAGGGCGATCAGGAAGCCTTTGAGGGAAGGGTGAGCCTTGAGGTTCATTGGGGAAGTGGGTTTGTCTTTCTGTTCAGTGCGGCGCGCTTCGGTCAGAAGATGCTCATGAGGGAGGAGCCTACGCCTGCGCCCGTGGCGGCGGCCGGAACCAGGTAGGGCATCCAGCGCTTCCAGCGGCTTTTGCGCGGCGCGGCCACTTGGGCCACTTGCTTTTCCAGGCGCCTTCCGCGCACGGTTTGCTGATAGGCGATGGGCTGGCCTTGGTCATTCACCCTTTCCGGCTGCGGAGCATTGGGCTTTTTCATGAGGCGGCGGGGGAGGGGCTAGGGGAAGGGGCTTGGGCGATTTGGCTTGGCGCTGCTTCGGGCAGGGCCGAGGGCGCCAGCGGGCTCTCTATGGATCCGTCCCCGGTCACCAGCATCTTCAGCTCGTGGATCTCGTAAGGCTCGTCCAGGTCCAGGAAGGTCTTGTAGAACCAGTAGCGGGCTTCGGCCCGCCCCGTCTCGTCGTGCAGGCGGCTCCGGGTGCTGTCGGTCAGCTGGCCTTCAATGTCCAGCTTGGTGATGATCTTGCCGCCTCTCTCAGGCCCTTCCCCCAGCACCACGGCCGCTCGGGCTTCGCTCCCCAGCTCTTTCATGGCTTCCCATTCCATGGGGTCCCGGTAGAAGGCCCTCAGGTCGCTTTCGCCGATCCTCATTTTCAATAGGTTCAGCTGCCCGGTCACCTCCTTCTGCTTCCAGTTCCCCTCAAAGGTCTGGTACTGCGGGTTCAGCTCCAAGGCGCGGGAGAAGGTGGTCAGGCCCAGCATGGCCCACAGGCCGGGGCTTTGGGCCGCATTGATGCCCGCATTGCCCAGCCGCTCCAAAGGATTGCTTCCGCTCGCTTCGCTGTAGGCCCCTGCCAGATTGATGCCGGCTCCGGCCAGGCCCACGGCCTTGCCTAGGCTGATGCCCAGCCCGATCACGTTGAAGCCTCCCCGGAACAGGTCAGAACGGTTGTATCCGCGCTTTCGCGGGCTTTGAACCAGCTTGCCGCCCAAAATTTTGCCCTCCACTTTGGTCCGGGCCATCTCCTCCGCCAGGTTCATCTTTTTCCAGTCCGCCTCGTCGCTCCAATGCTCCACGCTGGCCTTGGCTTCGGCCCCCAGCATGATCAGGGCCCCCAGATCGGCGCCCTTCTTCCTGTCTTCGCCTTCCTCGTCTCCATGCTCCTGGCTCCAGCGCTCCTTGTATTGGTTTTGGCTCACCGCGATGGCGCGGAAGAGCTCGCCCCGGTCCTTGGAAAGCAGGATCGCCTTCTGCTGCTTGGGGCTCCCGGCCACGTAGCGCACCATCACCCTGTCCTGGGGGGCGGAGGCGCGCACTCGCCCCGTCAGCAGGGCTTGGCGGTACTCCAGGGCGTAAGGGGAATAGGTTTTTATCAGAGGCTCCATTTCGGGGTGGAAGGACTGGTCCAGCGATCGGATCAGATCCAGGGCTTCCTTGGGGCTCCGCAGGGCAGCTTCCCTCACGGCTTCCTTCAGGACCCTTTTGGCTTGCCCGGGCTTCTCTATGGGCGGCTGGGCTCCGCTCTTCTGGTTGGCCAATCGGATGAGCGTCTCGCTGTTGCGCCCCCGGATCGCCCCCTCCATCAGGTCCCCGGCGATCCTTTCCGTCTTGGCGAGCCACAGCTCGGGATTCATCAGCGCCATGGCTTCCAGGGCCAGCAGGTCCTCCGCTTCGGAGCTGCCCAGCATGGCCATGAGGCTCTGCTCGTCGGGATAGGCCATCATTCTCAGCCGGGCCATCTCCTGGGCGTCGATCATGTGCCCGTCGCCGTTCAGGGCGGCGAATTGGGCGTACAGGCTTTCTATGCCGGATCGAATCACGGAAAGCTCCTCGGCGGAAGGCTTTCGCTCCTCGGCTTTGGCCTTTTCCCAAAGGTCCTCCAGCTGGCGCTGCATTCGGCTTTCCATTCCCAGGGCCAAGGCCATGGCAGCTTCCCTGTACTTGCCCTTGCCCACGCCCTCCGGGACGGCCAGCTTGGCGTTGCAGTACTTGTCGTTCAGTTCCACGATGTATTTGGCCAGCTTTGCTTGCGCCTCCAGCCTGCCCGCTTCGCCGTCCTGCTCCAGCTTCCCCTTCTGCTCAGCGGCCTGCCGATCCTCCTTGGCGTACTCCCGCGCCAGCTTCATGTTTTCCTTCTGGCTCTTTTCCAGCCGGCGGAGCGCCTGGGCGGCCAGCTCGGAAAAATCCGCCATTCCTATCCTCTCATCCATTCTGGCCTGGGCGATTTCGGCCTCGCCGAAGAACCAGGCTTCCTCCAGGGCGAAATCCGCGCGGTAGGCGGCCCCCAGCTGCTTTTTGATCGCCTCGGCCGCAGCGGCGTCCGGCAGGATTCCCTTCAGGGTCTCATCCAGCGCCTTGAGGAAGGCTTCCGGACTCTGCTTTTCGGCCACTGGCGCCCAGGTTTCATCGGCGGATTCCTTCGCCTCTGGCGCCTCCTGAGCCTGCCTCTCCCGGCCTGTTTCCGCAGGGGCTTCGGCCACCGCTCCGCTGCGCTCGCCTTCGGCATTCCAAACCAGCCTGGCTTGCTCCCCCCGGCGATTGGGAAAAAGAGGGCGCATTATTGCAGGCGGAGTAAGCGGCTAATGGTGTCCAGAAAAGGCTCGCCGCCGCCCTCCATCTCGGGCAGTTCCTTGCTCAGGGCTT
>JACCDN010244829.1_pt1 | contig 25044 bp, 20 predicted proteins | sample 7441691 | NCBI WGS metagenome assembly JACCDN01 (sample SAMN15323439, study PRJNA562643) | freshwater metagenome | isolation source: river surface water | place: USA:Blue River Watershed | collected 2017-08-16 | reverse complement strand
GGATGCGCACTTGCGGCGCTGGCGGGTGTCATTGGCGGCAATGCGTTTGTGACTGAGCCGGCGATGGCGGCCACCGTAGGCAGCATTATTTTTGTGGTGGTTGTGGTGGGCGGTATGGGTTCGCTTGCAGGCGCCCTGTTGGCTTCGATCCTGATCGGCATGATTCAAACCTTTGCCGTTGCCTTGGACTGGTCATTGCTGGGACCACTGGCTCGGGCAGGACTTCAGATTGCGCCAGACGCGCCGGTCTACCGATTGCTATCCCTGACTCTAGCGGAGATCGCGCCGATCTTGCCTTATCTGCTGCTGGTGCTGGTCTTGATTTTCCGGCCTAAAGGCCTGCTCGGCACGAGAGAATCATGATTATGAGCGCTCGTCCTTTTCACTATACCCCCTGGAATCCAGGACGCTGGCTCGTCTGGGGTGGCTTTGCGCTCTTGCTGATGATTGCGCCTCGCCTGATGAGTTCGGGTTCGGTTATCTCTTTGCTTTCGCTGATGGGCACGACCATGATTTTCGCCCTGTCCTACAACATGTTGTTGGGTCAGAGCGGGATGCTGTCATTTGGACACGCCGTCTATTCCGGCATGGGCGCATTTTTCGCCATTCATGCGATTAATCTTGCTGGCAGTGGAGCGCTGCCTGTGCCGCTGACTTTGGTGCCATTGATTGGCGGTCTCGCAGGTTTGTTGTTTGGAATACTTTTCGGCTATGTGACCACCAAACGTTCCGGTACGACTTTCTCCATGATTTCGCTAGGTATCGTTGAACTGGTGTTTGCCTGTTCGCTGATGTTCCCCGGATTTTTTGGCGGCGAAGGCGGTATCGCGGCTGATCGTGTTTTCGGTAAACCGCTGTTCGGGATCAGCTATGGACCCCAGATACAGGTGTATTACCTGATCGCTTTCTGGCTCTTCATTTGCACGGTGGCGATGTTCGCCATTTCACAAACGCCTTTGGGTCGTATCGCCAATGCCGTGAGAGATAACCCTGAGCGTGCGGAATTTATTGGTTATGACACGCAGCGCGTGCGTTATCTCATGCTGATTTTGTCTGGATTCTTTGCAGGCATCTCCGGTGCACTCACGGCCATTAATTTCGAGATCGTTAGTGCAGAGAACGTCAGTGCAGTTCGCTCTGGCGCCGTTCTTTTGTTTACCTTTATTGGCGGTATCGGCTTTTTCTTTGGACCGATGCTGGGCGCCATCGTTGGTGTGTTCCTGACTGTGATGCTGTCTGAATTTACCAAAGCCTGGCAGCTCTACTTGGGATTGTTTTTTATTCTGATTGTGATGTACGCGCCGGGCGGCTTGGCTAGTTTGATCATGATGAATATTCGCGTGGCCGTGCATGGCTATTTTCGGCGCATTCTTCCTATCGGTCTCAGCCTTTTGCTTGCCTGCGCCATAGGCTTGCTGGGTTTGGTCATTTTGATTGAGTTGCTGTACCACCGCACACTGGAGTCAGCGATGGGGATGGAGATGAACCTGTTTGGGCAGGTCGTTGACACTGCAGCGCCATCGGCTTGGTTGACAGGTGCTGCGCTCTTGTTGGTGGGTGTGTCCGGTTTTCTCCTCTTCAAGTCGCGATTCATGGCGGTCTGGGACAGCGTCAATGCCGATATCGATAAATCGGATGCGCGAGGCGGACGATGAGTCCTTATGCGCTCGAACTCAACCAAGTGCGCAAGCGCTTCGGCAACACCGAGATCATCCGAGGTGTAAATCTTCAAATTAAAAAAGGGGAACGAATTGCGATCATCGGTCCCAATGGCGCTGGAAAGTCGACATTATTCAATCTGATTTCTGGCCGCTTTGCGCCAAGTAGTGGTGAGATTTTGCTGAATGGTCAACTCATCGCCGGTTTGCCACCCTATCGAATCAATCGTTTGGGACTATCACGCAGTTTTCAGATCACGAATATTTTTCATCGTTTGTCCGTCTTTGAAAATCTGCGCTGCGCAGTTTTATGGTCTCTGGGTTACCGTTATTCTTTCTGGCACAAGCTGAGTGCGCTGAAAGATGCGCGCGACGCTGCAGAGGAGGTCATGGAATCCATCGGACTCGGCTGGCGACGGAATACATCCGCGGGCTTGTTGACCTACGCCGAGCAGCGCGCGCTTGAAATTGGCATCACTATCGCGGGCGGTGCTGATGTCATTCTGCTTGATGAGCCTACGGCGGGCATGAGTCGCTCAGAGTCGGATGCCGCAGTGGACTTAATCTCGCGTGTGACAGAAGGAAAAACTTTGCTCATGGTCGAACATGATATGAGCGTGGTGTTTGGTCTCGCAGACCGTATCGCAGTGGTGGTTTATGGCGAAGTACTGGCTTGCGATACGCCGATGGCTATCCGTGAAAACGCTCAGGTGAAGGAAGCCTATCTTGGCGGTCATGCGCCCGATGAGGTGAAGGCGTGAGCGCGTTATTGGCAATTCGAGACCTGCATGCCTTTTACGGCAAAAGTCATGTTTTGCACGGTGTGAATCTGCACGTTGAAAAAGGTGAAATCGTCAGCCTGCTTGGGCGCAATGGTGTGGGTCGGTCCACGACGGTCAAGGCGGCGATGGGCTTGGTACATGCAACAGGCTCTGTCGAATTCAAGGGCGCACAAATACTGGGGCTGCCTGCGTTCAAGGTTGCGCATTGTGGATTGGGGTATGTGCCCGAGAACCGGGATATATTCCCCACACTCAGCGTTGAGCACAACTTGCTGCTCGGCGTAAAAAAAGGCAAGGCCTCGCGCTGGCATATAGATGACATGTACCAGATGTTCCCGCGACTGAAAGAGCGCCAGCACACGCCGGCGGGTGTATTGTCCGGTGGCGAGCAGCAAATGCTGACACTCTGCCGTACACTGATGGGCGATCCTGATCTGATCATGATTGATGAGCCAACTGAAGGCCTGGCACCGAAGATTGTGGATCTGGTGGCCGATTATTTGAAGGCACTCAAGGCGCGCGGTATTTCGGTTCTACTGGTAGAGCAAAAGCTCGCCATTGCGCTGGACATATCCCAGCGCGTTTATGTGATGGGACGTGGCAGTATTGTGTTTGAAGGTTCGCCCGACGATTTACGCAATAATCCCGACATTCGCAAGGAATGGCTGGAAGTGTAGTGAGAAAAAATAATATTCAACCTCTCTCAAGGAAGAAAACATGACCAATCCGACCCGCTCACTCATCGCAGGTATAGCGCTGTCAGCAGCGATGGCCTCTCCAGCCGTCCTGGCTGACACGATCAAAGTCGCTTTTATTGATCCATTGTCCGGACCATTTGCGCCAGTAGGCCAAAATCTGCTGCGCAGCTATCAGGCTGTTGCCGAGATTGCGAATCGCGAAAAATGGGCAACTGGCCATACCTTTGAGGTTACGGGGTTTGATAACAAGGCGAGTCCGCAAGAGTCGCTCACCGTACTTAAGACCGCCATTGATCAAGGCTATCGGTATGTCGTGCAGGGTAACGGATCAGGTGCTGCGGGTGCGCTGATTGATGCGATTAACAAACATAATGAACGCAATCCCGGCAAGGAGGTGGTCTTCCTGAACTATGCCGCTGTGGATCCGGATCTGACCAACAGCAAATGCAGCTTCTGGCATTTCCGGTTGGATGCCAATTCCGACATGAAGATGGAGGCGTTGACGACTTACCTGGCCAAGGACAAGAGTATCAAGAAGGTTTACATCATCGGTCAGAATTACGCACACGGACATCAAGTGACTCGAGCTGCTAAGGAATACTTGAAGCGTAAGCGTCCTGATATCGAAATCGTTGGCGATGATTTGCATCCCATCGGCAGTGTGAAGGACTTCTCGCCGTATGTGGCAAAGATCAGCGCCAGCGGTGCTGATGTCGTCATCACCGGCAACTGGGGCTCGGATCTGGCACTGCTCGTGAAATCTGCCCGTGAAGCTGATTTGAAAGCGAACTTTTATACCTATTACGGCTACACAACTGGCGTGCCAACCGTCATGGGAGCCGCGGGTGCCAATCACGTGCGCTATGTCGGCACCTGGAACGTCAATAATGAAACTTACGCTGGCAAGGATCTGGTGGAGTCTTTCAAGAAAAAATTCAATGACGATTTTTATGCGGTGACGGTTTATTCGGCCATACAGCTGCTGGGTAGGGGGGTTTCAGCTGCCAAGTCAACGGATCCTGTGAAGGTTGCGTTCGCGATGGAAGGTCAAAAATTCAAAACACTGAATGGCGAGGTTGAAATGCGCAAGACCGACCACCAGCTGCAACAACCGCTTTACATCACCACTTGGGTAAAAGCCAACGGCAAGGATGTGAAGTTTGATCAGGAAAACACGGGATATGGCTGGAGAACAGACCAAAAAGTCGATTCCTACATTGCTTCGCAGCCAACCTCCTGCAATATGAAGCGCCCATCCTGAGTGATCGGACCCTGCGTAAAAAGCCTGCATCACGCAGGCTTTTTTGTTTTCTTTCAAGCGTTTTTACGAATAGGTGATTTATTCACCACATTTGAGACATCTTGATAGACAGTTGCTGCGAGCTGCCTAAAATCGTCCTGCCAAAACAACGACAGGAGATACACAATGACTGCAGCTCTGTTTTGTCCAGTAAGCCGCACGATTTTTTTCATGACGATGTTCTTCAGCGTGAATGTGCTGTCGGCAACGTATGAACCGATAAGAATTGGATTGTCAGGTCCATTCACTGGTGGATCTGCCCCAATGGGCGAGAGCATGCGCAATGGGGTGCGACTGGCAGTGGAAGAAATCAATGGCATCGGGGGCGTCAATGGACGCCTAATCGAACTGATTGAGCGCGATGATCAGGCAAATAATGAGCTGGGAGCTCGAATCGCAGATGAATTGACGCGAATGAAGGTCGCCGCCACCATTGGCATTGTCAACACCGGTGTTGGGCTTGCCTCGATCGACTACTATCAAAAATCAAAAATTCCTCTAATGGTCGCCGTTTCTACAGGGCCAGCACTGACCCGAAAATTTGCCCCACCTGCCTCTGTTGGCAATTTCATTTTTCGCGTAGCACCCACGTTAGATCTGGAGGCGCGAATCATCGCTGCTGACCTCAAGCGGCGTGGGCTGATGCGTGTGGCGCTGATGACCGATGTCACGCCTTATGGCGAAAGCGGGCTGCAGGCGTTTTCTGAGCAGGCACGTCTGTCGGGACTCGATGTGGTGGCGCAGCTGCGATTCAAGATTGGTGAAACCGATATGAGCAGTCTTTTGCAACGGGCTCGTACCGCAGGTGCTACTGCAGTGGTTGGTTGGGGCATCGGTCCTGAGCTGGCGCAGATCGCACGCGGAATGCATACGATGGGCTGGCGCGTACCGTTGATGGGTAGCTGGACTCTGTCCATGCGTAACTTTATTGATGCAGCAGGTCCAACCGGTGAAGGTGCACTGATGCCACAAACCTTCATACAGGACGCAGGTTCTACAGCGAAAAACAGCTTTTTGCTAGCCTACCGGCGCAGCTTCAAAACAGATCTCATTCCTTCCCCGATGAGCGCGGCCCAAGGCTATGACGGCATGCACTTGCTGGCGCTGGCAATGCGACAAGCGAAATCACTCGATGGCGACACGCTGCGACAAGCGCTGGAGTCGCTTGAATTCAGATATCAGGGGGTAGTCACCAGCTACGAAAAACCCTTCAGCACTGACGATCATGACGCCATCACCGCCAATATGATGGTGATTGGCAGGGTGACGGCAGGGCGGGTGGGCTATGCGTATCATGAGGATCAGCAGCGTGGTGCGCTCCTCAAAATCAAGCAAAAGGCGAATCCGTAAACGATCTTGCCGTGTGCCCCTAAGAGGGCTCGATGCTGGTAGCGGCACCTTGATAGAAACTGTTAGTAAATCTGAATAATACGGTCGTGCTTTTCTGAGTTATATTTGCAGGCTAGCAAGGTATACTGCTATCACTCAAAAACACAGGAGACCCCCGACATGAGCGCGACGTATCAGGAACACGGCGACATTGGCGTTATTACGCTGAACAATCCCCCGGTCAATGGCTTGGGCCATGCGACGCGAGCTGGCATTGTCGACGGTGTCGGTCGGGCGCTGGACAATCCAGCCATCAAGGCCATCGTTATCACGGGTGCAGGAAAAGGATTTTCCGGCGGTGCCGATATCCGCGAATTCAACTCGCCCAAAGCCATGCAGGAACCCTCGCTGCACACCGTCATTCGGGTCATAGAAGAAGCAGAGAAGCCTGTCATCGCGGCGATTCACGGTATTGCTATGGGCGGCGGCCTAGAGCTGGCATTGGGTTGCCACTATCGCGTCGCGACTTCGGGTGCTCAGATTGCTTTGCCTGAGGTGAAGCTAGGTATTTTGCCGGGTGCCGGTGGCACACAGCGGCTGCCTCGTGTGCTTGGCGTCGAGACGGCATTGAACATGATTGTGACGGGTAATACCGTGCTTTCGGAAAAACTCTCAACGACCAAATTGTTTGATCAGATGATCTCGGGTGATCTCATCGAAGGCGCGGTAGCTTTCGCGAAAAAAGTAGCTGATGCCCGACCACTACCGAAAGTCAGAGATATACGCCTGAATTATCCCAATGCCGATGGCTATCTGCAATTTGCGCGCAATACCGTGCGCGCAGTCGCAGGTAAATTTCCTGCGCCCCTAAAGTGCGTCGATGCAGTCGCTGCCGCAGTCACCAAGAAATTTGATGACGGCATTCGTTACGAACGAGATCTCTTTCTCGAGCTGGTTCAGACAACGGAATCCAAGGCGCTGCGCCATGCATTTTTTGGCGAGCGTGCAGCTTCCAAGGTGCCTGATGTGCCTTCCGATACCCCGTTGCGCGACATTCAATCTGCCGGTGTGATTGGTGCGGGCACGATGGGTGCAGGCATTGCGATGAACTTCGCCAATGCCGGAATTCCCGTAAAAATGCTCGAGATGAAGCAGGAAGCCTTGGACAAAGGACTGGCAACCATACGCAAGAACTACGAAAACACCATGAAGAAGGGCAAGCTCACACAAGAGCAGCTCGATAAACGAATGGGATTGATCACCGGTACCCTGTCCTATGCAGATCTCGCCCAATCAGATATCGTGGTCGAGGCGGTATTCGAAGACATGGCGGTCAAGGAAAAAGTATTTACGCAACTCGATGAGGTGATGAAACCCGGAGCCATTCTTGCTTCAAACACTTCAACGTTGGATGTGGACCAGATCGCTGCTTTTACTAAGCGCCCGCAGGATGTGATCGGCACGCACTTTTTTAGTCCCGCCAATGTCATGAAATTGCTCGAGATTGTGCGCGGAAAAAAAACAGCAAAGGATGTACTCGCTACGACGCTGGCGCTCGCGAAAAAAATTCGTAAAACTGGTGTGGTCTCTGGTGTTTGTGATGGTTTCATCGGCAACCGCATGGTCGAGCAATATATTCGCCAGGCGGGGTTCTTGCTGGAAGAGGGATGTTTGCCTGAGCAAGTCGACAAAGCCGCTGAAAAATTCGGTTTCGCGATGGGCCCTTTCCGCATGTCTGATTTGGCCGGTAATGATATCGGCTGGTACATCCGCAAGCGCCGTTACATAGAAAAGCCTGAAGTCACCTATTCGAAAGTGGCCGATCTGCTCTGCGAGAAAGGCCGCTTTGGTCAAAAAACCTCGGCCGGATGGTATGACTACAAAGCCGGTGATCGCAAAGCTTATGCTTCAGATGAAGTCAATCAGATGATCATCGCTCACTCGACGTCGCTGGGAATGACCCGGCGGAAAATCAGCGAACAGGAAATCGTGGAAAGACTAGTGTATGCACTGGTCAATGAGGGCGCGCTGATCTTGGAAGAGGGCATCGCCATGCGGGCCTCCGACATTGATATGGTCTACCTGACCGGCTACGGCTTCCCGTTGTTCCGCGGCGGCCCTATGTTCTACGCCGATACAGTGGGGCTTCCCAATGTGCTGATGTCGATTCGCAAGTATGCAAAAGGCAGCCACCCGGAAGCCTGGAAGCCAGCGCCACTGCTTGAAAAACTCGCCAGCGAAGGTAAGGCATTCAACGCCTGAGTTACACTGGAGATTACATCTCATATTTTTTCAGAGACTGCCCCGGTAATTGCCGGGGTAGATCTTTGAGTAAATCCGTTTGGCACCAGCCAGTAGGACGCTATGCTGAAATATGCCGATAGGAAAATTGTTATCGGTAAGCATGTGCGTCTACCCCAATTACGCCCCCACGACCACCCTCAGCACCTCTCAATGCTTGCTACCACAAGCAATGGTGCGCGCTACGATCATTTTTGATCAGTGTCTGCTTTGCACTAGCAAATCACCCATTTGAGCCTATGTCCTGAGGCTTGGTTTGTAGTGAGGATTTACAACGCATTCAAGTGCAAGAATTTCAAATTACAGAAATCGTTCGTCAGAAAAAATAGTGTTGTTTTTCGACAAATTCACCTTGTTTGTAAATAACAACAAATTTCGATGAAAAATATTCAAAGAAAATAATTATTAGTATTTGACAATCCACAAAATGAGGGAAAGTTATTTCAGCATACCAATTTCGAATGAATAATTACATTCCGTAATTTCATATCTCATACGAAACAAATCGTCTTTCAAGTTTCTAAAATTCAGATTCTTACGTCATTCATTTATAGGATCTGAATATGAAGAAATTCAACATCGCTGCATTTATATCCTCCCTCACTTTGCTGACATCGACAGGTTACGTTCAAGCAACCACTGCGTCAGCAGACTTTACTGTTCAGGCTACTGTCGCGGCAAGTTGCAAGATTGAAGTTGTCTCGAATATTGACTTTGGTAACTATGTTCCTGATCAAGATAAATACGGGCAAGGCACTCTCCGCGTGACTTGCATTAAAGGTGATGCGCCAACCGTATCTTTATTGGGTGGTGGAGCTACGGTCGGAGATCGTAATTTGAATAACGGTACCGAAAATATTGCCTACTCACTGTATCAGCCGACAGACGGTACTACTGCGTGTGTCGAAAGTAGTTTGTCAAAATTATGGGGAATTGGTGATCAAAAATTGACGCTGGCTGAATTCAATGGCTATGTAGGCCGGGATTACAGCGTTTGCGGAAAAATTGCCGCAGGCCAAAATACTTTAAGTAAGGGTACTTACACAGGTACTGTCACCGCTGAAGTAAGTTATTAATGAACGCCTGCCTGGTCTTCGCAATTCGATATTCCATGCTTATTGACCAGGCAGGAATTTCTCTGATTCGAATGAAGCATCTTCTACCTCTCCTCATCGTTTTTCTGATCTGGGTGCCGCAACTAGTCAATGCAGGTTCGTTCAGCGTTATGCCAACAAAGATTGATTTATCCAAAGCTGAATCGACACATGCCATTAATCTACATAATCTTGAATCCAAGCCCGTTACGGTTCAATTGCAAATTTTGGCCTGGTCGCATAAAGACGGTACCGATCAATTGACGCCGACCCGGGATGTCATTGTTACGCCCCAGGTCTTCCATTTGAAAGCTAATGGCCTGCAGATAATTCGAGCAGGTCTTTTGCGAAAGCCAGATACCAATGAAGAACTATCATATCGGCTCATTATTGAAGAGATTCCAGAGCCGCCATCTGCTGACTTTACTGGCGCGCAAATCGCGCTAAAAATCAGCCTTCCTGTATTTGTTAGGCCCGAAATAATATCGAAGCCTCAGCTTGAATTTCAGTATTTTTTACAGAATTATGAAAAAATTAAAATAAAAATACTCAACCGGGGAAAAGTCCATACGCAAATACAAAATTTTTTCATATTTGAAGAAGGAAAAGAAAAGAATATTTTGGCGAAACATGAGAAACCTCTTTATGTACTTCCCGGACAAGAGAGAAATATTTTTCTAAAAACAGAAGCCATGCTTTTGCCTATTGCTGATAAGTTAATCAGCAGAGCGAAAACCAGTGGCGAGTCAATGGATTTTTATGTCAGCGCCGGTTCGCCATGAGTATCGGCAGGGATTCGGTTTCGACTATCTTTTTCTGATTTATGTACTGACTTTATTATGGATTTCTTGTCAGGCTCATTCAGAGGAAACAGTCACCATTTCGCCATCGCATGCGATGCCCGTATTGATACGATTGAATATTAATGGTCTTCCAGTAAAAAATACGGTTATGGCTTTGCGAACGCGGGATGAAAACTGGTGGCTGCCGTCAGAGGTTCTCAGTTCAGCCAGAATAAAGATACCGAAAAAAAACCCCATACATTTCAATAAAACAGATTTTCATTCCATTTCGGAGATGGGCATAAAATCAGCGGAGTTTGATGCGAATTCACAGACTCTGGATATTCAATTTGCAGCTGAGGCCTTCCAATTGACCCGGTTGGAGCCAAATAGGTCGATGGCGTCAGATACACTCGGCGCACCTTCAGGCGTGTTCCTTAACTACGATCTGCTTGTCGAGCAAAATCCTGCGGGTCTGCGGCAAAGCATATTCTCCGAATTGGGCGCGGCTGTCGGTCCCGGTGTCGCGACTTCCAGTCATGCCTACTTGCGCTTCGGCGAGACGGATCAGCATCTTCGACTCGATACCACCTACACGATCGACCACCCTAGTGACCGTGCAAGTTGGAGATTCGGCGATACGATTTCCCGACCCGGAAGCCTGCTGGGTCGGCCGGTACGATTTGGAGGCTTGCAGTATTCAACAAATTTTCTTACCCAGCCCGGACTAATAATCACGCCGATGACTACGCTGGGCGGTCAAGCGGCGCTGCCATCCACTGTGGACTTATATGTCAATAACGTGATGCAGAGCAGCCGTCAGGTACCGCCCGGTCCATTTTCTGTAAGTACAGCCCCGATTGTGGCTGGGGACGGTGAAGTTTCCATGCGCGTTCGCGATATTGCGGGGCGTGAAGAAGTCATCAGTCAGCGCTTTTATGCGAGCACTGCTTTACTGTCTCCCGGCTTATCAGATTTTTCTTTCGAGAGTGGCTTCTTGCGGGAGAATTTTGGACGGGAGAGTAACGATTACGGTGATTTTTTTGGGTCGGCAAGTTATCGCACGGGGCTAACGTCCGCGCTAACGGCAGAAGGAAGCCTGCAGTTACAGCAGGGAGGTCTGACACTGATCAATGGCGGTGTCTCCAGCGCATTCGCCGGAATTGGTACGGTTACGATGGCGCAGGCTTATAGCCACAGCGATGCTGGAGATGGTTCTCAAACTCTGCTTGGTTTTGAACGGCGCATTGGACGGCACGGCTTTGCCATGCGTACGCAATTTGCAACAGAAAATTTTCGTCAGGTCGGTGTCGATACAGCGCAAATCATCCATCGTCTGGATACTGCTTTTTGGGGCTATCGAATAGAAGGTCTTGGTAGTTTTAGTTTTTCCTATCTTAGTCAGCAGACGTACGGCAATAGGGCCGCAGAAATCTACAGTGCCAGCTTCAGCACGCAGCGATATGCATGCGGAACGTTTGTCGTTTCTGCGATGCAGTCAAGAGGTGATAATTCGCAGAGCAGTGTTTATTTTTTATGGGTGCTGCCGTTTGAGCGCGAAGTGAGTTCCAATGTAATGCACCTGCGCGGCTCGAATCAACAGGATCAAACTATTTTTCAGGCAAATAAGAGTATGCCGCCAGGGGAGGGTGTGGGGTATCGCCTCCAGGCAGCCATCAATGCGTCCCAGCAGGCGGCCGTTTATGGCCAGAATCGCTATGGATTAGGCCGGCTTGAGGTGGCGAACTTGGACGGCCAGACCTCAGCGCGAGCAAGCGTCGCGGGTGCTGTTGCACGCCTCGATGATCAGTGGTTTCTGACGCCACGAATAAGCAGCAGCTATGGTTTGGTCAGGATGCCAGGTTTGAATAACGTTCGCGTTTATGTCGATAATCAGCTCGCGAGTCGAACCAACAGCGATGGTTATGCCTTCTTGCCAAGGCTGCATCCCTATGTTCGTAACAACGTATCTATCGATCAGATCGATTTGCCCATGGATGCCACAATCGATTCGCTTACTGTGCGTCCTGTACCGGCTTGGCGTAGTGGTGTTGTGATCGATTTTCCTGTGCGGCAGCAGGTGTCTGCAACGCTGAACCTAGTGCTGGCTGATGACAAGCCTGTGCCCGCTGGCGCGCTCATCAGGCTGAATCAGTCGGAGAACATCTTTGCAGTCGGCCGCGAAGGGCTGACATTTGTGTCCGGTCTGGAGAAGGAAAACCAACTGACCGTCTTCTGGGGTAGCAGACGATGCCAAGTGCTACTTCCTTTTACAATTACGGAAGAAAATGTGATTCCTCATCTGGGCGAATTCATTTGCAGGGAGATTGAACCATGAGAATGATTCAACTCCTCCCTTATGGGGCGCATTCACTGCACTGCGCAATACACACGATTCGCTGTGTTGGGTTTTTGATGATTTTCGTGAGTATGGTACTGTCGCGAGTGGCCTCCGCTGATTCTTGTTATCCCGTCAATTCTGCTCAAATGATTTTTGGGAACTACAGTCCAGAATTTTCTCAAGCGCTCGATATGGATACCACGATCGAAATTTACTGTGCTCCGGCATTTCAAGGACAGAAGCTGAATGTTCGAGTTAATCTGATTGACCAAACCGATCAAGGAAATCGACGTGTTTTACAGAACACGACTGGAGATGACAAGGCCTACTATATCTTGTTTCAAGATGCTGCAAGAACCATCCCACTGAGGGATGATATGGCCATACCAGTGACTGAATCGGAACCTCGTTCAAAGCTGTTTACAATTCGCTTGTATGGACGACTGCTTGCAAAACAAAATATCGGCAAAGGTACTTATATGGCCAACTTGATTGTCAATATAGATTATTAATTCGCCTGTGGTTCAGTTTGTCGCTTGCTTACCGGTGATAACGTAAGGGCTTCCACTGGCCCCAATGGTGTGCAAGTGGACTGGCCGACGCCAGATTCTACTGATGTAGTCAACGACACGTTCTGCCCGTCCGATATCCAGCCCACGACCATCGTCCTGAAATTCGTGCACCAGCTCCAAACGCCCATCCTGATGTAAATGATTTACCGCAATGCGGGGTGCACCATAATTAAATTTTGGCGCAAGTATCGATTCATGCAAAGTGTGAATATCCCGTTCGGCGATATGAATCCCCCCTTCGTGATCAGCCTCATAGATGAAGAGCTCCAGTTTCTCAGCGAGTTCGGCATCCAAATAATTTCGAATAAAACCGAAATCATCTTCTTCCCTGCAAATCTGACGTGCGTGCTCAATACCACGGCTTTCAATCAAATCTTCCCAGATGGAGAAGCCCAAGTGGTAAGGATTAATTGAAAGTGATAGTTGATTGCCCGTGGCGTAAGGGCGCACCACATCGGAATGCGCCTTGATCGCGGAGAGATAGAGATCCGAAGGGAGGAAATCCGCCTCTCGCAGTAGACGCGCATGCCAATAAGAGGCCCAGCCCTCGTTCATGATCTGGCAGGCAAATACCGGATAAAAATAAAATGATTCCTCTCGCACTGCGAGAAAAATATCCCGCTCCCAGCCTTCGAGATCAGGCGCGTAATTTGCAATAAACCACAACAGATCATATTCCCGTCTAGGTGGAATAGAGGACTTGTCTTGCAAAGTTCTGGTTTTCTGTTCATTGTCTGCTTCGCCTGGCAATCGACGAAATCGCTCGCCGAACAGGCTAACAGGCTTTACAGCAGGGTTTGGCAAATGAATGGATGGATAAGCAGTGCGATGGATAGCTTGATTGATATCGATATGGGGTTCAAGGGCGAGTGCGGTATCCAGCACTGCCTCAACGCGATCCTGTCCATAGTGCGCCAAGGCTTGTTCAATTGCATGCGCGCGCTCAGCCGCTTTTTCAAGAATGTGGCCACCTGCCATGTTCATTGATCGTGCAAACAAATGGTTATTTTTTGCAAAATCCGCGTGACCAATGACGTGGGCAACTACCAGCGTATTTTCAGCGACTGAATTGTCATTGACCAGATAAGCGTGACAAGGATCTCCGGGAAACATGACCTCAAAAATTCTGGAGTGGCCCATGCCTTGCCTGATCAATTGATGAATGTACCTGATACCAAAAGACCAATGCTGCATGCGTACCGGAAGACCGTACACTGATATCTCAGTCATGAAGTTATTGGGTACCACTTCAAAGTCGACCGGGTAATAGTCCAACCCCAATTTTGCCGCTAGCTGCTCAATTTGATTCGCATAATTTTCCAGCTGAGCATGAGTATGTGCCATCAGATGTGCTCGCTCTGTTGGATTTCATGCATGAAAAAATGCCGTATTGCTTTCCATATGTCGTCAGGATTATTTAATGTGAAACTCCTGATAGGGGCACCATTCTTTTCTATCTGATTGCAGATCATCTTCATTTCCGTCTCATTCATACGCGAATTTCCGGGTGCGGTTTCTACATAGCCGACATAATTAAGCAGCGAGCCTAGCTTTGAAAGACTTTCAGTGGCAGCTGCACGATCTTCCGTAAAATTTTCGCCATCAGAGGCGTAAAACAGATAAACGTTATATTGTGATAATTCATAATCTTCATCAATCATATGAAGTGCAAAATTGAAAGCTGAAGAGGCGCCGGTTCCGCCAGTGCCGCTCACTTGAAAAAAATCCAATTCCGGAAATTCCCACGCCTGCGTGGTGTGGGCGATGAAACGCGTTTCGACCCGGCCATATTTGCGTCGTATGCCTTGCAGTGCGAAGAAGAAGAAATTCTTTGCCAGTTTTCTTTCTGCATCTGTCATGCTAGCAGAGACATCTAATGCGAACAAAACGACCGCTTGTGTCGCAGGACGCCGACGATGTATCAGCTGCCGAAATCTGAGGTCGTCATTTGAGAAGGGAATTGGATTGTTCTGTATGGCACGTCGCTTGATGGCTTGCTTTACCGTGCGGCGGCGATCCAGTCGCGTACGTGCCCCGTGCTTGTCCCAGCCTTCCTGAAGCCAGGCATCATCACAAATCGATGTCTTTTGTTTTGGCTGCAAGTCAGGAAGATTCAGTTCGTCCCAAAGCCAGTCGACGATATCATCGACTTTCAGTTCCAGCACCAGACGAACCTCACCTTCGCTATTAGAACCTTCAGTTTCATCGCTATCGGAAGGTCTTCCCTGAGAAGGGCGGAGTACGTCGCCTGGCTTGGCATGGCCCTGACCTGCATTGCGCAGAGTTTCATTTGTCGAATCCGCCAAACGAAATCGCGCATGCTCAAGAACCTGCACGGGCAAATGCACAGTACGTTCATTCGGCGCTGTCATCAAATCAGATTTCGCAATCAGATCAGGCAGATTATTTTTTACGCTCTGTCGAATTTTTTCATTATGCCGAAGCCAATCCCGTGCCCCTCTTGAAAAAAGTGCATACCAAGGAGATCCGGTAGAAATCGTGCTGTGAATTGTCATGTATCACCTCTTTTCCCGGTAAAAACTCAAGGTGAAAGAGCGACCAACAATATAAATATCGTGAATCAGTACCTTATGCCATCTAATCTGATCATCTGAAGTAAATATCATTTTCTGGCCGTATCTCATTCTTGCGCTAACAGGGTGGTGACATAATTTAAAGCCTCGCGAGCACTATGATGATCGTATCCATATTCATCAATAAGGCGTTTTTCTACCACGGATATCTTCTCCCGAACTTCTTCATCCGGTCGGCTCGTCGAACTGACTAGGCGAAGGACGTCCCGTCTCTGCTCAAAAAGATACTGCTGTACAGCGTTATGTAATTGCGCGTGACTTTCAAGACGAAATTTTTCCCCTCGCTTATAAGCACCCATCGCTTTGCGAACCACTTCCTGACGGAAGGATTGTTTTCCTGAATCTGAAATATGAATTTTTTCTTCAACCGAACGAAGAAAGCGCTCATCCGGCTTGCGTTCTTCGTTGGTCATCGGGTCGCGGATCTGGCGATTGTCTAATGTCGCCTCAACCTCATCGAGGTACTTGTCCAGAAGATCTTGTGCTTCCTGTTCAAATGAGACAAAGAGCGCCTTATGGACATCTTCCTTAACCCAGCGGTTATAGAAGTACTTCCTTGTCAGAACTAGATAGTCGATCCATTTACGTTTTTTTTTCGGATCAATGCGCGCATCATTGTCAATGGCATCCTTCAAGGCCAGCAATACGTCCATCGTCGTGAGGCTTTTGGTATCAGCCTGGATAATGGCATTGGATAGCGCGTTAATGACAAAGCGCGGTGATACACCACCAAGTCCTTCTTCCGGTGTTTTCTGACGCACACGCTCTGCCTCATTGCGATTGACGCCTTCAACATCTTCCCTCGCATAGATACGAACTTTTTTCGCTAAATCTTGTTCCTTTTCCTCTGATTCGTGCAAGCGAGTCAAAGTCGCAAATACGGCGGCTGCATGAAGTACATGGGGATCCAGATGTACCGCGCGGAAGGCGGGTGCGGCAGAAGAGATCAGCTTTTTATAAATTCTTGCCTCGTCGTTGTAATTCAGCGCATACGGTACTTGAATGATTACCATGCGATCCAGTAAGGCTTCGTTTTCACTTTCCTGAAGAAACTTGCGGAATTCCGCAAGATTCGTATGAGCGATGATGGTCTCATCCAGATAGATCAGCGGAAAGCGCGACACCTTCACGTTTTTTTCCTGAGTCAGCGTCAGCAGCAGATATAAAAACTCGCGTTTTACCTTTAGAATTTCAATCATTTCCAGCATGCCGCGACTCGCCGCATACACTGCGCCCGACCACGACCATGCGCGAGGGTCGCCTTCATCACCGAGTTCCGCGACTTTTGATAAATCCACCGAACCGACCAGATCGGCCAGATCGGCGGTGGTTGGATCATGTGGTGCGTATGTGCCAATACCGCTGCGACCGGCTTCTGAAATGAAAATTCGCTCCACGGGCATTTTCAGAAAATTTCCCTGAAATTCCTGGTCCAGACGCATCCGGCAACAAGGGCAAACCTCGCCACTGATATCGACGCCATAGATTTCACGAAAATTAGGTCGCAAAGTATGGGGTATCAGGTGCAAGGGTGATTCATGGAGTGGACATCCCTGTATGCCATATAACGCACCAGCGTCGGTGTAGCTGTATTCTTCCAGCCCACGTTTGAGCAAAATGACCAAAGTAGATTTGCCGCCAGAGGGTGGCCCAAGCAGCAAGAGCAGCCGACGACCCACCTCGGAACCAGCTGCAGCAGCCCTGAAATAGTCGACAACACGCTCAATCGGCTCATCCATGCCGAACAGTTCATCAGCGAACAATCCTGTAGACAGCGGGCCATCGCATTGGTCGTGTCGGGTCCAGCGGATCATGTCCCAGAGATATTGATGTGATGTCCGCACAATGCCCTGAGGATCGGCGGGTAGTACTTTGTCGAGAAATTCATCTAGAGTGCCCGTCCAGTGGGCTGCCTTGTGTTCTTTTGTGAATGCGAGGAGGCTATGCATGAAATTTTCACGATCATCCACACTCAATTCTTTGTTCATGCCTTTCATGCTTGCTCTCCCTGTTTCATTGGGTAGTACCTGACAAGTGGACAATGCAAGCCCTGCAAGGGTTCGCACGTCATGTCAAAGAACACGACAGGCGAATGATTTTGTTTCTTAAAGGTAAAATATCGCTTTAGTAAAAATCCCCCCTGCATGGATACTTTCATGCGGCTCAATGGAATATTCATGGAAACTATGACCCATCCCGCTCCAGCGCTTAAACCGCCTCCATCTACTCGGCCTCATCGTATCGTTGTGGTAGGCGGTGGTGCTGGTGGTCTTGAGCTAGTTACTCGTCTGGGCGATCAGCTTGGGAAGCAGGGGCGCGCTCAGATTATTCTGGTCGACAGCGCGGCCACTCATCTGTGGAAGCCTTTGCTGCATGAAGTAGCAGCAGGGAGTATGGATCCCCATACCCACCAGCTCGAGTACATTGCCCAGGCGCGCTGGCATCATTTCGAATTTCAGCAGGGAGAGATGCTTGACTTGGATCGTGCCAACCGTCAGCTCGTCGTCGGTGCTGTTCTGGATGACGATCGCCATCCCATCCTGCCAGAGCGACACATATCCTACGACACGCTGATTCTGGCGATTGGCAGCGTGACCAACTTTTTCGGTGTTCCGGGTGCAGCTGAACACGCGATGGCCATTGATACCGTGAGTCAGGCAGAGCATGTCCGAAAGCGTATTCTGGCTGCTTGCATGCGTACACAGACCCGACTCACGGAAGCAGAAGATACCTCAGCCAGCAAAGTGAATTTGGTCATTATTGGCGGTGGTGCAACCGGTGTCGAGCTCGCTGCCGAGCTTCGCAACACGGCGCAAGTGTTGGCTGCCTATGGACTTCACCAGCTTGATCCGCGTCGTGACATTCAGATCACTCTGGTCGAAGCAGGTCCCCGCATTCTCCCGCCTCTACCTGAGCGGATAGCCACTGAAACCACGCGTTTGTTACAGGCACTTGATATTCGGGTGCTTACAGGCGACAAAGTGACCGAGCTGCGCAGCAATGCCGTACTCACCGCCAGCGGTAATACGCTGCCCAGCGATCTGACCGTCTGGGCCGGTGGTATCAAAGTACCTGCTGTTCTGGGGCGCGTGGGTTTACCCACCAATTCCCTGGGGCAAGTGATTGTCTCGCCCACCTTGCAATCTATTACTGATCCGGACATCTTTGCGTTGGGAGATTGCGCCAGCTGCCCTTGGCCAGCCACGGGCAAATCCGTCCCGCCGCGTGCTCAGGCGGCGCACCAGCAGGCGTCCTTGCTGGTTAAAAGCATGCACAGACGTCTGGCAGGAAAAAATCTGCCTATCTTTACTTACCGTGATCACGGCTCTCTTATTTCCTTGGGGAATTTTGACACTGTCGGTAATCTGATGGGGAGGCTGGTTGGGCGCTCAGTCAAAATCCAGGGTTTCCTTGCCCGTTTGCTGTATTTGTCACTTTACCGCCAGCATCAGATGGCTTTGCATGGCTTGCTTCGCATGTTGCTTGATACCGTTGCGCAATGGCTGAGACAAAGAACAATGCCGCGCGTAAAACTTCACTGAGTTTCCTCCCGTAAATTTTTTTGCGTAGTAAAAACGCCAGTCCGGCATCTGCCGACTGGCGTTTTTTTTGCACTGTCTCGCCATAAAACGCCGCTTTATTCAGCCTATCCCCAACATCAAACGAGGATCTACTGAGTGTCTCTTAAATATTTCAAGAAATTTAGCTTTTGTGTGCATCATTTTTTGGTGAATTCAAGGATTCTGGGAACTATTTGTTGCTGTACTTCACATATCTCCAAAATCTTGTCCGTGCAACATATTTTAGAGAGGAGTAGGCATGGCCAGTCATTTGGAGCGCATGCAGATCATGATGGAAGAAATCGGGCCTAGCATGCCCGAAATAGAAGCCGTTATTCAGAGCGAAGAAAAAAACTGGGCTATTCAGTTCGATGATCAGTCAATAATCACGCTGGAATGGGCTGAAAAACCAGAGCGTGTCGTACTTTCTTCCATGCTAGGGATTCCCTCCGAATCCATGCAGTTATCAGTTTATGAGACGTTACTTTGCTACAACCTTCTCTGGAAAGATACAGGCGGCGTCAAGATGGCACTTTCGGGGCCCGGAGGTGAACTCGTCTTGCTATATGAACTTTTCGTTTCCGATCTTTCGCTCAATGAGATGCAAACTGTCTTGTCTAATTTTGTCAGCATCGCGCAAGTCTGGAGTGTGTATGTGACAGGTGAGAATGATCAGCCGGTGGCTAATCTTCCAGGGCCGATGGATATGCTGCATCTGGGTGCCTGAGCAATCAAATTAAATTCATTTAATAGGGATAGAAATGATGGGACCTAATATGATTGGCAGTATGAGCAGCGCAGCATCCACTGCTGCAACTAGTTTTGCAGAAGCCAAACAAACACAATCTGCTGCCAGTGCAAGCAGTTTGAAAATCAATTATGGCGATGCGGCCAAGGCTGAACGCCTTACCGCATCGCTGACAAAAATGCAGCAGTTACAAACACAGGCGCAGGCAATTGTTACCTCCCGAAATCCGGACTGTTCCGGTATCGGCGAATAAATACCGAATCAGCATCCTGTGACTTTTATTTTTATCCGAGAACATTCATGGCCACCACTATCGAACAAATCCAGCAGTTGATTCAGGAGCTTGGTCCTCATATGCAGGATATTGACGCCATCGTGCAGACTGAAGAGCCCAGCTGGGCCATACAGTTTTCCGATGAGACTATCGTCATTATCGAAGCGGCTGAAGACCCTGCGCGCATGGTGTTTTCTGCGGAACTTGGCAGCGCCAGCGATACCAACCAGCATACGATTTATGAAGCACTGCTTTGCTACAACCTGATGTGGCGTGATACTGGCGGCATAAAAATCGGACTCGCCGGCCCCCAGGGTGCTCTGATTATCAGCACCGAGCTTTGCCTCGAAGGCTTGATACTCAACGACTTGCAACTCACTCTGAAGAACTTCCTCAAGATCACTCGCTCCTGGCAAGGCTTTGTCAGCCAGACAGCGCCCACCCCAGCACCGCTGCCAGGCTTAGGCGGTGATAGTTTTCAGATGCATGCCTGAGTAGGTTTGTTTGTCAGACTGGATAAGAAGCTCTAAAAAATGCCTATATCTTGCCGAACGCCTATCGTTTTTCAAAAAAGCGCCGTTTCACAAACGGACTTAATCCAATCCTGATTCTCTGCTTTACCCCTGTCGCTCCTCCTTTAAAGCCGGATCAAAAGTCCGGCTTTTGTTTTTGTAATAAGACTCTGAAAAATTCAGCGGTTTTTACACTTCCCATCCGCAATTTATACTGTATATTTATACAGTATAGGCGTTAATCGAACTTCACTTCAGCTAATTTCCATAAAAGTAATATGAGCACATTGCCGCTTACCACCTCTGCGGGTGGAATGCCTTCGCTGTCCTTGCCATCCAGCATTACACACACTGTCTGGCGTGCCGGGCAGATGGCTGTCGCCGGGGTATCGGTGACGCCCAGCGGTTGGCCGGCGCTCGACAAAGAATTGCCGAATCAGGGCTGGCCGCACCGTGGATTGACTGAACTGCTGATCCGGCAAACCGGCATCGGCGAAATGCGATTGCTGCAGCCAGCATTGCGACGTGTGGCGGGGAGCATTGCCTTGCTTCAACCACCGCATATGCCACAAGTGGCGACCTGGATTGATTGGGGTCTGGCGCCTGACCGCCTGTTATGGATTCGGACCCAGCGTCACGCGGATCTCCTGTGGAGTGCCGAACAAATATTACGTAACGGTAGTTGCGGCGCGCTATTGCTCTGGCAAGGTGCTTTGCGCAATGAAGCCATACGTCGTCTGCAACTCGCGGCGCAGGCATCTGACATCGTGTGTTGGCTGCTGCGGCCTTTATCGCTGGCGGATGTGCCCTCGCCAGTCTCGTTGCGTCTCGCATTGCAACCAAGGGGGCAGGGCTTGCAGATCAATGTTCTCAAGCGGCGCGGTCCGCCTTGCGCCACGCCCTTGTTATTGCCCTGGTCTTTGCTGCGTGGCGATACGTCATTTTTCACCGATGAATTCCAACATGCGTTGCTGGATCGCCATCTACCTGCCACTCCTGCCGCTTCAATCGCTGCGTCCGCGCTGGTCTGAGCCATTGCCTGTCGCTATCGTCGATAGAGCGCAGGTCGTGGCAGTCTCGCGACTTGCAGCGTTACACGGCATTCGTCCTGGCATGAGCGCGGCCAGTGCTCAGGTATTGGCACCGGAGCTCATATTGCAAACTCGTGATCTGATACGAGAGAACATCGCACGCGATGCAGTCGCTCTGGCGCTGCTGCAATACACGCCTGAATTGGCCATCGCCGATGCAGATACCTTGTTGATGGATGTTAGCGCCAGTCTTTCCGCATTTGGTGGTCAGCGGCGTTTATGCCAACGCGTGCGCGGCAGTGTGCAAGCGCTGGGTTTTTCACTGCGTCTGGGCATGGCGCCCGCCGCACAGGCAGCGTGGTTGTTCGCGCATCAGCAAGGGCGCGTGAGACGTGTCATTCAACTTGAAAGTATGCAGCGGCGTCTGGATACTTTGCCGGTTGGATTGCTTCCCACCGCAGAGCGATACGAGTCCTGGCTGAATGGCATAGGCTGCAGCACCCTCGCTGATTTACGTCGTTTGCCGCGTGCGGGCTTGAAGCGTCGTACCGATCCTGCCTTGCAGGATCAACTCGACTGCGCATATGGCGAAGTCCCTGAATTATTCGAGTGGATACAAGCGCCAGAAACCTTTGCTGCCTTCCTCGAATTCGCGTATCCGACAGAACAGGTCGAGCAACTGCTGTTGGCGGCTCAGCGTCTGGTGGTACAAATGAGCGGTTGGCTGGTTGCGCGACAACGCGCCGTGTCTGCGCTGGTACTGACGCTGGAATATGAGCGCATGCGTTCTCGGCTGGCTTCAACTGACATTGAGATCGCGCTCGCAGAACCTGCATGGCAGGAAGCGCATTTGCTGCGCCTGATGAAAGAAAGACTGAACCAGCTAACGCTCAAAGCACCCGTCGCAGTCTTGCGGCTCAAAGCCAAGCAGCTTGCTGCATTCGCACCACCGACAGATCAGCTGTTTCCTGAACCTGGTGGCACACCAGCAGATTACCGCCGACTGCTCGAACTGTTGATGGCGCGCCTCGGACCCGAAGCGATATGTTTGCCCGCACCGGCGTCAGATCATCGTCCTGAAATCGCCAACCAATGGCGAGTAAGCAGCGAAGCGCAACAAAAAATACTGGCTGATACAGGCGTGCGATTTGCCGAGCGACCTTTCTGGTTGTTGGAGCAACCACTGGCACTGACATTACGTGGACATCGACCTTTTTATGGTTCGGCATTGCATTTGCTCAGTGGGCCGGAACGCATTGAAGCAGGCTGGTGGGATGGCGATCTTGCGATGCGCGATTACTTTGTTGCGCAAGGTGAGGAGGGCGCGTGCTACTGGATTTACCGCGAGCGAGATGTCGATCAGGCGCAGTGGTTTTTGCACGGCCTGTTTGCATGAGCCATGATGCCTGCTGCTTCCTCCCTACCGGCCTACGCTGAACTCCAGTGCGCATCCAACTTCAGTTTTTTGCACGGTGCTTCACATCCAGAACAGCTGGTTGCACGGGCGGCAGCGCTGGGTTATAGCGCGCTGGCCATCACGGATGAGTGCTCGCTGGCTGGCGTTGTGCGGGCACATGTCGAGGCAAAGCGGCATCAGCTGCCACTGATTGTCGGCAGTCAGTTTCGCGTTCATACAGAAGAGGGTGATTGCCTGACGCTGATTGCACTGGTGATGAATCGCGAAGGCTACGGCAATCTGTGCGAACTGGTCACGCTGGCACGAAGCAGGGCAGAGAAGGGAGATTACCGCCTGACGCTGACTGATTTCACTCATCCTGAGCATCAATATCGTCATCTACGTACCTTGCCCGATTGCCTTTTGCTGCTGACACCCGACTATGGCATCAATGCGACCCAATTACATCGTCAGGCCAATTGGCTGAAATCTACCTTCGGCACGCGTGCGTATCTTGCCCTCAGCTTGCTCTATCGCGGGCAGGATGAGCAGCACAAGCGCATCGTGATGCAAACATCTGTCGTGCACTCGCTTGGCGTTGTAGCCACTGGTGATGTCTGCATGCATATTCGTTCACGCAAGCCCTTGCAGGACGTACTTACGTCCATACGACTTGGCAAACCCGTAGCGCAATGCGGTCATACCCTTTTTCCGAATGCGGAAAGGCATTTGCGCTCGCGCCTGCGCTTAGCCAATATTTATCCGCATGAGACATTGCACGCGACTACGCTGCTTGCAGCGCAGTGTCAGTTTTCTCTTGATACGCTACGCTATGAATATCCGGATGAACTTGTCCCGCAGGGTCAGACACCGACAAGCTATCTGCGTGAACAAACCTGGGCTGGCGCACATCGTCGTTTTCCGTCAGGCATACCGGCCAATGTACAGCAGCAAATCGAACATGAACTTGCACTGATTGCAGAGCTGGCCTATGAGCCTTATTTCCTGACGGTGTATGACATCGTCAGTTTTGCCCGGCATCGTCATATTCTGTGTCAAGGTCGTGGCTCGGCGGCCAACTCGGCCGTCTGCTACTGCTTGGGTATTACTGAAGTCGATCCCGCCCGCAGCAGCCTGCTGTTTGAACGCTTCATATCAAAAGAGCGCAATGAGCCCCCCGATATCGATGTCGATTTCGAACATCAGCGCCGAGAAGAAGTTATTCAATACATTTATGAAAAATACGGTCGTCAGCGAGCTGCTCTGACTGGTGTTGTCATTACTTACCGGGGACGCAGTGCATTGCGCGACGCAGGCAAGGCCTTGGGCGTAGATTTGTCCATCGTCGATAGGCTGTCGCAATCCTATCGCCGATGGGATAGTGAGAAGGGTCTGGAAGACGTTTTTATTGAATGCGGTATGGACCCTGCATCTTCTATCGCGCAATCATGGCAGAAAATCGCTGCTGACCTGATAGGTTTTCCTCGTCACTTATCGCAGCACCCCGGTGGATTTGTCATTGCACGTGACAAGCTCTCTCGCCTGGTCCCTATCGAAAAAGCCACCATGGCGGGACGTAGTGTCGTGCAATGGGACAAGGATGACCTCGATGCACTCGGTCTGCTGAAAATCGATATTCTCGCGCTGGGTATGCTCTCCGCGCTACGTCGCAGTTTCGAACTGATCTCGGGACAACTTGGCGAGCCTTTCGAACTGCAGGACATTCCCGCAGAAGATGCCGCAACTTACGCGATGATCAGCAAGGCCGACACGGTGGGCGTGTTCCAGATCGAGAGTCGTGCGCAAATGAGCATGTTGCCTCGTCTGCAGCCACGTACTTTTTACGATCTGGTGATTGAAGTGGCCATCATACGACCCGGTCCGATACAAGGCGGCATGATCCATCCTTATTTGCGACGCCGACAAGGTCTTGAAGCGATAACCTATCCGAGCGCTGATATGGAAACAGCACTCTCGCGTACCTTGGGCGTGCCTATTTTTCAGGAGCAGGTGATGCAGATCGCCATGCTTGCGGCAGGTTTTTCTGCAGGGGAGGCCGATCAGCTACGCCG
>JACCDN010064123.1_pt1 | contig 25046 bp, 25 predicted proteins | sample 7441691 | NCBI WGS metagenome assembly JACCDN01 (sample SAMN15323439, study PRJNA562643) | freshwater metagenome | isolation source: river surface water | place: USA:Blue River Watershed | collected 2017-08-16 | reverse complement strand
GTAATTGCCGCGTTTTGCGGCGTTTTATTTTATTTTTCGATAAAGAAATCTCTTTTCAAGCCGGTTGACCCTAAAACTGGTCTTTTGAAAACAGAAACCGCAGGGGCTTCCTAATTTTCTCCAAAAGTTTTCGTTTTGTTTCCTGATCCAGTTGAAAGTCAGAATCATCTGTCAGCAGCGAGAGGCACACATTAAGCGGTTCAAAATATTTTTCCGCGAGCCTCTCTCCTTCCTTGTAATTAATTGTCCATCCATCGCAGACGTTTTCCGCAGGCTCGAGCGCGCGAATTATTTTTTCTGAATAACCTCCGATAGTCATTCTGGACAAGAGTTGCTGGTGGTATCTCCGAAACAGCGCGATCCCGTCCTTTGGCAGAGAATAAACGCTCGCGACTTTTCCAAAGTTAGTAAACTTCACTCCTGCAACTTTTGAAAAGCCTGGTCGGTCGATCTTTGAAAACAAGTCCATCGCCGAATGAGTTTCCTCTTCGGGAACAATACCTTGGATGCAGTTTCGCACAAACGATTGTCCGAGCATACCCGCGATTTGCTGTTCGTGCGCTCGCGAAATTCTTCTGTGTTTAGCCGCCAGAAACAGACTCTTCGCGAGAAGCGTTTCCGCATCTCTTGAATCCTTCTGGTCATAAACGGAGGCCCCGGAGTAGTCGAAAATCACCGGAATGTACGCTTCGGCGCAAACTCTCCAGACTTGGAGGTGAGGGAGCGTGATGTAGTCGTACTCTTTTCTTGGAAAAGTCTTGTACAAAAAGACGTTTTCCGGCGAAAGTGCTCCATGCACAAACAGACACCGAACGCGCGCGTGCTCTAGAGCTAGAAAACACTGCTTTAAAATATCTAAAAATACTCCAAAACGAAATGCCTGCGATTTAATGTACTCGGCCAAAGAGAGCGGCCTGCCAATGAACTCTTGGACAACTTCGCGCCCGCGCGACCGCGCGCTGAACGTAAACAAAAAGTTCGGAATCTCTTGGCACAAGCGATTCGTCCACTTGGCAATCCCCTTCTCTCTTTGCGCGCCTGCGAGCTCTTTGAATTGCTTGCAAATCAACCGACCGCTTCTAGAAACGCGCGCGGCGAACGCTTCTGTGCGGCGAATCACATCTTTTTCGAACAGTTCATCTTCTTTCATGCAAATTGTTCTCAAGAAGCACGCCGACTCTCCCAAAATCGGCGAATCAATGTCTTGTCTCTTTTTTGGAAGCAAAATGTCGGCGAGGTGCTGAATGCAAGCGTCGACCCCCAAATGTTTTTCGTAAAACGCACGCGCAGCGGCTGCAATCTGCGCGCACTTCTGGTCGTTTTGAAGCGCCCACTCTATTTTCTGCTTCAGGTCAGAAGCGTCTTTCTTGACAGGGATGAAGTGGACCCATGGTTTCATCAGCGCTTCAAACCATAGATGAGTGTCGCTTTCTACTAAAAGGACAACCGAGTGTGTTGCGAGTTCGGCGGAAAGGCGAAACGCTTGGACGTGCCCCTGAATGTGAATGATAAATTTGAAAGCCGACTGCTCTTTCAAAGAAAGAAAGCCTCCGAGCAACTCAGGTGGTACGTTCGGTGGGTGTCTAATCGCGCCGTCAACTATTTGGACTCGGTTGGCTGGAGCAGTTATTTTTGCGTCGAACCGCGGATCTCCGGAAACTAGCGCGCAAATGCTCACTCGGAGAGCCCCAAAGTTCGCCCCCGTTGCGCCGCCTCGAAATACAGCGACCGAACGCTTTTCTTTCCAGCTTCGATGAAAGTCGTCAACAAATTCAGCCGCTCGCGCTCTCTTCGTCAAAGAGAAATCTCTTCCAGAAACCCTTGTCCAATCTTCCGGCGTTGGAATCGGAACATCAGAAAATTCAGGAGAAGAAACCATTGACAGCATCTTTACCGCGGAATTCTGCGGCGCTTCACATGGCTGGCTTCCGCCGAAAATTGCAGAGTATGGATGCATTCCATCTTTTCTGAGTAGAGGAAAATCCCGGCGGTTGACAAAGAACTCGACGGTTTCTTCACCAAAATCTACTTCGCGGCAGAGATGGCAAAACATGTCCAGGAGTTCGCGGCGGCCAATCGCGCTCTCCGCGAAAGGGCGCTCGAAGCGGACCAGGTAGTTGTTGGCGTACCATTTCTCGGGCGGCTGTGTTTGCGCAGTAAACTTGAACTCGCCGAAGTCGATAATCTCGTGCCAAGCATTCCTGTACTCCTCGTTGTCCAAATTGAGAAAGTGTTCTACACGGCCATGTTTGATTTGGACAAAGATTCCTTTCTTGAAAGTATTGAAGATGTGCGCAAACATGGCATTGGAGCTCTCAGAGAATCCAAGCGCGAAGAATTGTTCAGCTGATCGAATGGTCTGCATTTTGGTTCTTGTTGAAGCTGGCAAAATATTAAGCGCAAATCGTTTTTCCTCGACATAAAGCGTCTTGTTCTCTCAAAATGCTTATTAAACAGGAAATTTGGCTAGCTTCCTACCTTGTGAAAGAAAGGTTCGGCTGTTTCAAGCGCGCGCTCAAAAGTTTCAAGGCGCAAACTCTGCGCGTCCCAATTGTAATTTCAGTGACTGGTCCTGAATGCACAGTGGCTGCTGAGTGTGTTTCCGAAGTTCTCCGAGGCGAGAACTACGAGCTGATCTTGAACGAAGAGAGAATGTCCCAGTTCGATCAATTAGCATTAATACTAAAAAACAGAAAAAAATCGCCAGAGGGAGGAACCGATGAACGTATCTTTATTTCTGTTTGCGATGATGATGACTGGTTTGAACCAAATCGCGTCGAAGTGCAGCAAAAGCATCTTGAAGAAAAAAACAGCGAAATGGTACAGCGGGCTGCGCTAAGATGCGGCGTTTTGGGGGTTTTCGCGCACCAAGATTTTGGGTGCTTTTGCTTTGACCTGAGGCAATTGGAATGGTTTATTTTTACAAAAGAAGGAAGGAGTGTGCGCGAAATGTTTCGCGACGTTGCTCCCGACGTCTCATTCTGCGCTTCTTTACACTGGATAAATATTCCTGAAAAGCTGCACAACAGAGATTCGGCCACACTGTGGTCTCGAACTTACAACGAAGATCGCGTAGACGGTTTAAAGTGGTTCTCTCTCACTGTCTGAATTTTTGCTAATCGAATTAAATGTTTCCTTTTGTCCAAAATGTTTCCCAGCATCTGCCTGAACATGATCGTCAAAAACGAAGCGCGCGTCATTGAGCGCCTTCTCTCTTCCGTTGTTCCAATCATCGATTCCTTCATTATCTACGACACCGGATCTTCCGACGAAACCCCCCGCATAATCGCTGAGTTCATGGAAAAGCACGGAATTCCGGGCTCAATATTTCATTCCTCCTTTTCTAATTTTGAGGCAAATCGCAACCAAGCTCTGGAAAAGGCGTTCGAGGAAAGAGGCCGGATTGCGGCGGACTTTTTGCTTCTTTTAGACGCAGATATGGTTCTAAAAATTGGCCCGGATTTTTCAAAAGACCTCCTCCGCGACGTCGATCACGTCCAGCTGTTGCAACAGATTAACGGGTGCTTCTCCTATAGAAACACGAGGCTGGTTAGGAATAGCGGAAAATTCAAATATATAGGCGCGACGCACGAGTACGTCGATTACCCTGACGACACCCGGAGTATCCTCTGGAAGCAAAATGTTATGCATATTGAAGATGTCGGAGATGGCGGCTCAAAAACCGACAAAGTTGAGCGCGACATCAGGCTTCTCGAAGAATCGCTCGAAAAAGATCCCGACAATGCCAGAACCTTTTTTTACCTGGCTAATAGCTACAAAGGAATTAAGGAGTACGAGAAGGCTATTTATTGGTACGACAAGAGAGCAAAATGCGGCGGATGGCCGGAAGAAGTGTTCTACAGCTACTTGGAGATGGGTGATTGTTTCAAAGAACTCGGCGACAACGCGAAAAGCATCGAATCTTGGCTGTTTGCTCACCAGGCGTTCCCTTTCCGAGCGGAATCGCTCTATTTGATAATCAAGCACTTCAGAAAACTCGGAATGTTCATGATCGCAGATTTGTTTTACGGGCCGGCCTCAGAGATTGTCAAAGACGTCAGGGAAGAAAAGATCTGTATCGACAATTTTTTGTTTGTAAACACCAACATGTACAAATATCTTCTTGACTTTGAAAACATGATTATCTCGTATTACGCGGGCAGGCGCGACGTCGCCGAATCTTTTATGAACATTCTGACGTTCGGAGACGCGCAGATCGTCGACGCTGCGTTTCTTTACCTCAAGCTGTACAAATACATTCCTTCCCCAAGCGCGGAATTTGTTCTTGACGCGGCGCTAAAGACAAACGGCGACCAGTTTGTTTCTTCGTCTTCTTCGCTCATACTTTCTCGAGACGGAAAGGGGTTCGAGATGAACCAGCGATTCGTAAACTACTTTATCAAAGAAGACGGATCGTACGTGTCCCTTTCTGACCCATCAACCGGGTGTCAAAGCGTCGCGACAGTTAATCGGCGATTGCTGCTCTCTCCTCAATTTGAAATTCTAGAGGAAAAGACATTCGACGTAGGAGACACTTCGCGCTTTTATGTAGGTATCGAAGACGTAAGAATATTCAGAAACGGAGGAGCAGTTTATTTTGCAGGAACGGCACTTCGGCGGGATGGAAGGTTAGGGATTTCGGCGGGGGAGTACGACTTGCGGCGCAACCTACTCGAAGCAACTGAGCTCACGCCGGAGTGGACGCCCGACTTTGAGTGCGAAAAGAATTGGGTGTTCGCTGAGAATCGAGCCGGCGAGCTTGTTTTTATTTATTCGTGGCATCCGATCATTGTCGGAAAAATTAAAGGAGATAAGCTGCATAAAGAGTTTGAGAATCCGACGCCGCGGTTCCTTCAGCGCGCAAGAGGGTCGACGTGCGGGCACAAGTTTGGCGATGAGTGGTTCTTCGTCGTGCACTTCGTAAGCTACGAGGCGCCGCGGCACTATTATCATGCAGTTGTGGTTCTCGATTTGGATTTGCGCTTCAAGCAGATTGGAAAGATATTCAGCTTTGAAGGGAGTCCGATTGAATTTTGTTTGGGAATTGTCGCTTACCAGGACGAATTTATCCTCAGTTATTCAGCGGCAGATAGGACAACAAGAGTTCGAAGATATGCAAGAGGAGAGATTATGTAGGCGCCATTCAAGTTAAAATTTTTATTAATACTCGGCTAACCAAACGGATTTTGCGTAAAGTTGTACGTGAACCAGGTTTTCTTACTCTTGTCTCGCTTGTAGTAATCCAAGTAAGAAAACACGAGCGATATCTTGCCGCCGACGCGCACTACGTGTGCCTTGTTTGTAATTGCAAGAGGAACTGGGGAACATCCGTCTGGAAAGTCCACTTCAGAAAGAACAGTGTCCGCTCCATACTCTTGTTCGCAGTCGCACGCCGGCACGTTATCCTTGAGCCACCTGAGTGCGGCTTCGCACGAGTGTTTCTTTTTGTATCTTCTTGTGTATTCGAAGCACATTTCTAGCGCGTGAAGAGCGGCCCATGTGTAGTTTTCTTTCGCTTTGCGCACCCAAATCGCCATTGGATGCTTTACATGTGTTTGCTTGAATACTTTTATTTCTTCAGGAACGATAGAAGTGTCTCCAGTAATGTGGTGCGCGCACCACAGCAACTGACAAACTTCAAGAATCATCTTGACGACGTGGCGGTCGCACAAAGCGCGCGCTGCAGCGCGGTAGTTTGTGGAAAGAAAAAAGATATTCATTGTATGTTCTCCCAAGAGAGCGCCGGGATCCCCAATCATTTTCCGACATCTAGTTATTGAGCTTGAAATAAATTTTTATTAATTGAGCCGCGCCGATTCTTCGAACGCGCAGAGATATTCAGCGACTTCAAAGTGGCCATTTTCAAATGCTGCTTGAATGCAGTAGTCTCCATCTGCGTGAATGTCTGCTCCGTTTTCTGCCAGATACCTCACAACAGGTAAGTACCCGTTTTTGCTGGCCAGGCGAATCGCCTCATCTCCGCGAGCCCGAACATCTGCCCCGTTTTCCACAAGGTACCAAACAATCACAAAGTGCCCGTTCTTGCTGGCTTGGCAAATCGCTTCATTGTTAAAAGAGCCCACGTCCGCACCCTTTTCAATCAGAAACAGAGCAACACTAACCTGGCCACGTTCGCAAGCGAGTCGGAGAGCCCAATCTTTCCCTGTTTGGCTACATGCTTCATTTTCAACAAGATGTTGAACAACTTCAAGCCTTCCAGCCGAGCTTGCCCACCGCAGCGCCGCGCAGTTGTGAGAGAGAGCGTCGGCTCCGCTTTCTAAGAAAAACTTTACCGCGCGCAGTTTTCCGGCGCTACATGCGAGACGAAGAGCTTCATCTTGCTGCGCCCTCATTTCTGTTTCGTCTTCAGCAAGAAATCTGAGAACTTCCATATTCCCATGGAGCGCGGCTGCGCGAATCGTGTGGTGTTCTTTGTTGAAAAGAGTGAAGCTGAATATGAACTTCGCGAGCTGCCTATCATACAACACGCTCCTTCTCATGTGAGTTTCCAAACAAAGCATTATGTGAGGAAACAAACGCCTGCTTTTTTCTGTTTCGAAACCCTTATCCATTTCTTTCTGTTTGCAATAGGGCCGCTAGCTTCCAAATCGTTTTAATGTAGTGAATTAATGTTCAAGGATAACGTGCCGCCGCTCCTTCTACAGACGAAACATCTATCTGTTTTCGACTTTATAAAGCAGGTTCTGTGCGTGCGCGAATCCTTGCAATCTTGGCACTGAACCACCAAATCTCTATCTTTAAATTCTTCGAAACAGATGATGCAGTCGTGCCCCTTTTTCCACGAACGTCTTCGCGCAAAGTAAAACTCGGCAAACTGCTTCGTACCTCTGAGAGTCTTTGTTATTCGTTCTGAAGCAATCATTAGCAGGGTGCGCCCTAGATTCCACGCCGCGTCCTTCTTTTCGTTTTCCATAAGACGCTTGATCACTTTTCTCCCGACTTCGCACCCCCTCGACGAGTTGAACAGTTTGTCCGCCAAGTCCATATTCTCAAAAAGAACCAAGCACAAGTTCTCTTTGTCGTTTTCGTCAAGAAGGCAAAGCAATACGGCGACAAAGTTCTTTTTTCTGACGAGAAAGCGCTCCTGCAAAACTTCCCGCACTTGTTCCGAAACGATTCTTTTTCTTTGCGTCTCCGGCGCAAAAATAAATTCGATAAGATTTTTGACTTTGACGGGATATCCGTCCGAGAGCTGCGCGAGTCCCCGAATCTCTTGAATGACTTCTTTTACTTTCCAGAGGCCAAACTTGTTTGAGGTGGAGATGTGCCACATTTTAATAAAGAGCTTAATGCAAATTTCTCGAACCTTTTCCTCGGCTAATGCTCCAAAATGTTGCCTTAGGAACTCATCATCTGCAAAAAATGAACGGAGAGACTCCAAACATTCATGCGCGGCTGTGTCGTGATAAAATAACTCAAGAAACAGCCACCGCCCAACTTCAGCTCTTGATTCGAGCCTAGTCTTATTTTTAGGAACAGAGATCAAATCGAAGCGCCTTTTTTGAACAAGCAAATTAATCGCTACCGCTCTCAACAAGCGGTCGGTTTGAAGTGAGACAAGGCTCTCTAATCTGACTTCTTCTTCAACCCACCCGTTAGCAGTCTTAAGGACTTTGCTTCTCTTTGACTTTTGAAAAAAATGGTCGCTTGAATAATCAAAAAGCCATTCTTCTTCTTCGACCCAGTAAAACTCTCGAACGTACTGCTGCAAATAAGTACTCTTCTCGACCAAACCAAGAGACTGTCCTTTCAAGTTTCCGTAGATGAAAACGTCAACTGGATTTTCTACCGCCATATTTTTAATTTATTTAAAGCTTTAAACGACTTTTTCTCATCGAAATCCTTGATAAGTAAATCCTCCTCTCTTTCGTCCCATCTTTCCGGCATGTTCAAATACAGTCTCAATTTTAATTTCAGCGCAGCAAAATAAATGAATTCTTTTTTTTGGGGAAATATCCTCAATATTTGGATTGTCTTCAAAAAAGGGCGCCGGGCTTGCTTGATCGAGACGTCTGATTATGAATTTAAGGAGGGATATTTGGCGCTCCTCTTTGCTTTTGTAGAGTTACTTGGTCTCGTCGCCGTTCTCGACCCGCTATCTCTCGAAGAATATCCGAGGTACTTTGTAACGTTTAAAGAGTATGAAATGCTCGCATCTTCGGTAAAGGACGATCAAGAAATAGGAAACTTGCTGGGAATGACATTCACCGGAGATTACTCTGATTTTATGAACCCGAGAACATCGGGGCACATTTCTGCTGTAATAAAGCCTTCCAATTCAAGATGTTCAGCGCCGCGAAAACTAGCGCGATTTTTTGACAGTTTGAGTCCTGAGTTGAAAATAACAGAGCCTCTGCGCGTTGAGTTATTCACAGAAGTTTCTAAAGATAATTTACAGCTTGAAATAAACATAAACAGACTTCTTCAATCCTGGGGCCTAATTTTCAAGAAAGGCTTTTGCTCATACGAAGTCATGATAGAAGGAGGCTTCAAGCACGACGCGGGCGTTAATTTGAGAGCAAAACACGTGCACGAGGATGATTATTTTTATTCAGAGTTTTCCGAATACGTCAACGATTTATACAACTTTGGGGGGATTGACGAACAGGAAGTTATCTTTCCAGAAAAACCGGACAGACGCACGATTGAATATGTCCGCGCGCTCTGGCTAGAAAGTATGAAGGCCGCAGGGTTGATAAAATCGCGGCCAAACTCCTGCATTATGCAGTAGGCGCTATTAATGCAGGGAGAATAATAGAGAGAAGCACGAATCGAGACTCTTTCAATATAGTGAATTATCTCAAAAGAGAAATACTGTTTTGAGATAGGATAGTCGTTGAGTCTAATTTACCAAGGAATAAATTTTTTATAAAAGCTTTTCTTTTTAGGGCCCGCCAGCTTCACGATATCTCCAATTAAGACAGTGATATTGAAGTGTTCGTTAGAGCTATGCTTTTTATCACAGAAGATACACATGTCTTTAGCTACGTAAGTTCGCTGCCGAAGAATTTTCAAATTATCGCTGGGTTGGCCGTTGTAGTAATTTCCACAAATTAAGTCGATTTGCCAGAGCTCAAAATCTAAGCTTTTCGATCTCTTTTTGTTAACTTCTTCATACGCTTTGAAGACCTCGCGAAGAAGCCTGACATATCTGTCCGTATATTCGTCTTTGGTCAACTCTATATATTCTTCCAACTCTAAAGAGAAGGGAATGTTTTCCTGCCGGAGAATGCTGTGACAATCGGTACACAAGTTTAGTCGGCTGGGAGCAAATTGCGTAAGTGAAAAAGCATACTCTCCAACTCACTCAGGGGTTTTACCTTCACCACTGTAGGTGCTTGGGTCGAGACTCAACAATTTTTATATGTTGATAATAAATGTCATCGCGGATTCAAAAAGATATTTTTTGTGATTTTCTGTCAGCAAACGCTGCAGTCTCACAACTTTCTCAAACACAAACGGCTGACGTACAAGCAACTCTGACTAATAGTTCTCTTTTTCCTGCCAATGCTTACAACACAACTAGCGTTACTCTCGCGACAGGATCGACATTCACCGTGACATTCAAGTACAATGGAGCTGTTCTCGCGCCGAGTGGAAAAATCTACGGGATTCCAGTTGAAGGCGAGCGAGTGTGCATAATCGACCCGGTTCTCAACACAATTAGCACGACTTCTGTGACGTTAACGACAGGCTCGACGCTGGCTTCACTTGACTCTTCGTTTGGCGGCGTTCTTGCTTCCAACGGAAAAATATACGCTATTCCGGGACAAAATCCCGGCGTGATTGTCATCGACCCGGAACAAAACACGCTCAACTCAACGTCTGTTTCTCTTACAACTGGTTCGACGTACCAGGCGGGCACTCAATGGATTGCGAGCGTCCTGGGGCCAAACGGAAAAATTTATGGCGTTCCTCTTAATTCAACTTCTGTAGCAGTAGTTGACCCAGTGGCAAATACAATCGATACAACTTCTCTTACACTGACGGCAGGCTCGACGCTCACTGGTACTTTGAAATACATGGGCGGCGCTTTGGCGCCGAACGGCAAAATATACTGCGTCCCGCGCGACGCAAGAAATGTTTGTATAATCGACCCAGGAAACAATACAATCGATACTACTTCTGTATCCCTTGCAGCGGGTTCTACTTTCTACACGAGCTCTTCTTTTCAAGGAGGAGTTCTCGCGCCGAATGGCAAGATTTACTGCATTCCGCGCAACGCTAAAGCAATCGGCATTATTGACCCAGTTGCAAACACATTCGACACGACTTCAGTGGTGTTAGCAACCGGGTCAACCCTGTCTGGCGGAACGTGGTCTGGAGGAACGCTCGGGATGGATGGAAAAATTTACGGAATGCCGCGAGGCGCTGGAAGCGTTTTAGTGATTGACCCGGCGACTAATTTTGCGTATACAAACACGGTATTGCCTTCTTCGGGAAGTACATTCTCGTCATCTGCTAGATTCACTTGTTCCTGTCTCGCTGAAAACGGTAAAATATACAGCCCGCCCTATGCTGAAACAACTGTGCTCGAAATCACGCCGAGCTTTCCAGCGCTTCCGCCCTGGATGCTCGCGCCAGAGTTCAACAAGTTTTAACTCTCTGAATGTGTCATCAGCGACAAACAACAATCAGGAACTATCGCGACGTTGCAGCTATCTTGGAATCTGTCAATAGAGTCTCATCACCAAGGCAGCAATTTCCGGAAGGAGGTCTTTTTGTCCTGCCGCCCCTTGACAACTTCTCCGATCAACACAGTGATATTAAAATGCTCGTTCGAGGTGTGTTTCTTTTCACAGAAGAGACACGTATTTGGCTTCACGTACATTCGCCGAGGAACTTCGAATGCATAATCTTCAAGCGTGTTGTAGAAATAGGAACCGATTAATTCAATTTGCGCCGGATCAAAATCGAGGCTCTTCACTCTCTTTTTATTAACCTCTTCGTATGCCTGGAAGCAAGCTCGGATAACTTTGATGTACTTTTCGGTGTAATAATCTTCTCTTAGGCTTTCAATATATTTTTCGTACTTAGACATTTATTATTCGGAAAATTAATTTTCAATAATAAGATTCGGCTTGATTTGGGAATAGCTTGTCTTTACAAAACAGCGTTTTTCTCTTGGAATCGGGCGCGGTCTCTCATCATGTCCTGCCGATGCCCCTTGACAACTTCTCCTATCAACACAATGATATTAAAATGCTCGTTCGAGGTGTGTTTCTTTTCACAGAAGAGACACGTATTTGGCTTCACGTACATTCGCCGAGGAACTTCGAATGCAAAGAGATCGTCTGCGTTGTAAAAATCACTACAGATAAATCCTAGTGACCATGGATCAATATCCAAGCTTTTTGCTCTCTTTCTATTAACCTCTTCGTATGCTTTGAAGCAGTCCCGGAGTACTTTGATGTACTTTTCGGTGTAGCCTTCCTGCCTCAAACGCTCAATTTCCTGCTCATATTTCGACATTTATTATTACAAAAAGTAATCGTCGATTTTGCCCAACTCACAATCCTTGGCGCCAAGTGCGAAAAGAATGTTTTTCTGGAATAAATGGACTTTGCCGGAGAATGCTTTGACAATCGGTACACAAGTTTAGTCGGCTGGGAGCAAACCGCCGATTCGGCCGGATACAGGTACTTCTTTTCTCGCCAGAATATGGCCTTTATTTCTTCGGAAATAACTCGTCTTCTGAAGCCCTTTGGAGTACACGTCCGAGTCTCGGACGAAGTGATTGGCGGCGTAATGTCGGACATTATCCGCTCGCAAAATCCGGTGCTCGGAGACATCCACACGAGATACATCATTCCAAAAGAGACGCCCAGGAACGACGCGCTCTCGATGACTGAGCAGACAATCAATGTGATAATGAATCAAATCATTCAGGAGCAACAGCAGGCGCAGTGCAATTCAAAGTTGAGCGTTTGGGATGCTCTTCGCGGCGACTTTAATCCAAACGGCCGCGCACACTCTAAAATCAAAAAAAAGAGGAATGACTATATCAAGGGAGTTTTTATCGAAAATTACTGAGCTGAATTAACTTCATGGCGCGTCACTAAATGTCAATCATCGTAAGACGCCCAATCGACGAGCGACTCCTCCTTGAACACATGATTCGAAAAAGAGACTACGCCGGAAATTTAACTTACGTAAGCGCGTACAAAGAACAAGATTCGCAGCGCGTCAGCTTTCCTCTTTGTTCAGCACTCAAACACGGATTCACGCCGAAGCTTCACAAAACTGCGCAAAGAAAGGCTTGGGATTTCAAAGGAACGTTTCGCTCGCCCGAACAATCGGCCGCGTTCGATGCTGCTTTGAAATATTTGAACGATTCTCACGCGTGCATCCTGTCTCTTCATGTAGGCTTCGGAAAAACATTCCTCGCTCTGAAATTAGCTGCGCATATCGGGCTAAAGACGCTGATCGTTGTTCCAACCAGCAAAAAAGTATTGCAGTGCCAGTGGCACGATGAGATCCTCCGATTCATGCCGGATGCGCGCGTCGAGCTTCTTTCAAGCAAATCTGTCTTGGGCGATGACTGCGCCTCCGACATCTTCATTGCAAGCGCTCATTGTGTCTCTAAAATCTGGAAGAAGCTAACCTTCATTCCGTTTGTTATCGTTGACGAGCTTCATCTCGTTCTGTCGCCGAAAGGATTTCACTGCCTCTTGCACTTATTTCCATTCTTTCTTCTTGGTCTTTCCGCGACCCCTTACCGCTTGGACGGATCGAACGAGCTTGTTGAACTGTTTTTTGGAAAAGCTCAAGTTGAAAAGAAGCTGAAGCGAGACTACCTTGTGTGGGTAATACAGACGGCCTTTAAATTCAAAATACACAAAACAGAAAAGGGAAAGCTAAACTGGGGTGCAATCTTAAGCGAACAAGCGAACCACGAACAAAGGAACCGCCGAATCGCGCAAATTGTTTGTGAGAACCGCGGGACCAAGTTTCTTATTCTCTGTAAATGTGTCGATCAGATAAAAATACTCGCGCAAAATTGCAGAGAGGGAGGCGTCGCCGTTCAAGCAGTGTACGAAGACATCTCGCCTGTGAAGGATGAAAGAACTCTTATAGGAACAGTCAAGAAGCTGGGAACCGGATTTAGCGACAGTTCGTTCAAGGGATTGATAATCGCGGCGGACGTGCAAGACTATTTTATTCAGTATTTCGGAAGAGTCTTACGAGACCCCGCCGACTGCCCTGTTATTTACGACATTGTTGACGACAATCACGTAATGCGCAAACACTTTAAAGCGAGAAGGGAAATTTACGTGGAATCGGGCGGCAAGCTGGAAATTATTGCCGAAACGAGCTTAGAATCAACGGCTTCTTCTTCCTGAGAACGAAAAAGAGAATAGTCCCAATAAAAATCACCCCGGCAATAATTAAAAGTACCCACATCCATGTCTTTGACGATTTTTGTCCGCCGGCATCAGAACTAGGAGGTGCCGCTGCTCCGGGGGGCGTAAAGGACCAATTTGCTGGCGGGGAAGCTGCCTTCATTCCAACTTCAGAGTCTGGCATTCCAAATGAATTAACTGTCGGTGAAACTGTCTGCGAGCTGGCTCCGCTTCCATAGTAAGAGCCTGTACTTTCAGTATACAGCCCATGCGTGATCGACCCATAGCCATTCAAAAAGATGTTGAAGAAACTATGAATCTTTGCGTCGCTCGCTTTTGTTGTAACAAGAATAGTGTGGTCGACAGTCACTGGGTTGTTTGCAAAATAGCAGTAGATGCCGATTGACCAGCCTTCAAACCCGCTTCCATTGAGCACAAGCACAGGGGTATCGAACGCGGAGCCATAGTATGGAATTTCGTTTTGGAACATCACAAGCTTTCCGCCCGATCCGTTCCAAATCACATTCTCTTTGTCAAAATGTTCGACTTGAAGACACGCCGCGCGCACGTTGTTTCCGTCGATAATCAGGCCGTGGTCTGCGGGGTTCGCGGACATGTCAGGAAACTGCGAGCCCCCGTAGAAGTGATCTGCCCTCCAAATCCAAACATTTTCCATGTAGCAGCCGTCTCCAGAGACTCGCAGAGCGGCGTATCCCGGATTTATTTTGACAGAAGAATCTGGAAGCATTGGCTTGTACGTCGGGGCTGGAGTTTGTTGCTGGAGATAAGACGTTGTGTCTGCCAACCCGCCGCATCGAATTGACACATCAAACGCTCGCACCGAGTCCTGGAATGTAATGACGTCGCTGTTGAACGTCCCAAACACATCAAAAATAAGAGAATAAATCTGAACCCCCTTTCCGATTGTGAGTTTCGCTTTCAGAAGAATGACTGGCATTCCGATTCCGATCACGTTTTGGGTTAGTGTTGTATCTTCATCGATGTAGTATAAACCCGCAAAAACAAAAATAGTGTCGGTTGTTGAACTGCTTGCGATCACGTCTTTGAAATTGACCCACGATTCTCGGTCCTGAGGTAATTTTTTCGCCGGCGGAGTGAAATTGGAAACAGTCGTCGAAACTTCCTTTTTGGTTTTACTGTCCGAGTAAATTGTAGCTCCGATTTCGGGGGAGGCCGCGACAGTTCCATCGACAGCATACATTCCGGAGATGTCGATATCCGGGCACTGCACTTTGAAGTCATCATCGTTCACTACAATAAATATGTTTTTGAATTCAGAATCGACGGCAACGTTGGAATTGTCTTGAATTAGAGCGCCCTCGCTATCCGTGCAGTTCAAAAGAGTAATAGCCCAAGCACCTCCAGTGTATAAGGGCGAAGAGCAATCTTTCGCCATGAACTGCTGCTGGCTTCCAAAAGAAATTTCTTTGCTCGCGGTAATATCAGAACAGAAGCCTCCGGAGTTGAACGCTAGCTGTCCAGCGGCGGTTGCAACGTCGAACGTTTTGGTTTTGCACTCCGTCTCGTCAGTCGTCAAACCCTTTGTGCCATAAGCAAATTCGACAATACTTGACGCTAGATTTCGAATCGGGCACGACTGTGAAATGCTCAAATAGCAGTTATCAGCGCCCGTTATGTTTAAATACCTAGAGCTGCGCCAAAAGTTGTCAAGTCCGCCTGTTGAATGAACCTTTTCACAGTCAGTTCCAGTTGGCTCAACATACAATCCTGCAATGCTGTTTGTGTCATCTGGCTTCACTCCAATCGCGGACTGGTAGTACTTCAGATAATATGTTTTTCCAGCCTGCTGAGTTCCGACAGGAAAAAATACAGGAGAAGTCGTGAACTCGTCGTTCGTGTCTCCGCAATTAATGTCTTTGCTATCGTCCCCAAAGTTAATACAGACTTGTTTTTCAATCGTTGGTGTAATATTGCTCATTTATTTATGTTGTAATCTCAAATTCTTCATCAAGCGCAATTTCTTGGACTCTTGTTTCTCCGACAAGCAGCCTTGCAACTTCTCCTTCCACCAAAATCCGAAAGTAGAGATATCCCCTAAGAAAGAAAGTTCCTTCAAATTCCAGATTAATCGTGCTCCACGGGATGATTCCGCGCGAATTTTTGTTTAGCCAAAACCATGCGAGGTTAATTTCCCAGTCGGGTCCTTCAGTTTCGTGAATGTAGCGCAAAACCTCGCGGCGAACAAACTTGTATGAAAACAAAGGATTTTCATACAAATTGCAGCCGTTGAACACTTTTTCAAACACCTGTCTTGACATGTTCTTGTTGTTTGAAGAGAAAGATGATCGGAAAATCATTTTGCTGTGAATAGTCCAGGGACTTGAAGGTGGTACTTATTGGCTGCTTGTCTAACTGCAGCGTAGTAGGAAAAGTAAATCCAAGAGATAAATACAATGTTTGCCACGAAAGAAGATCCGAGGCCGATTAATCCGTAGTTTGAATAGAAAACAAGGCAGCATCCTATCATCCAAATAATAGCAATTATGACGTAGTCTCTCAATGAGCTAACCGCGCTGTCCAGTGTCTCTTGAGTATTGGCAAAATTTTTCACAGAAAATTTGGAAGACATTTCGACGGAGCCGAGCGAGAATTGGATTCCTGCAAATAAAAGCGCCTTTCCGACGATTAGCATTAGGCCCTTTTTTGATTTATAATCTTGATACAATGACATTTATAATAAGTAAAAATTATCTTCTTGGCGATCTTTTCTTGGTTTGCGCGACGTACTTGAAGCAAACTGTGTCGCAGTGAGGGCAGCGGCCGCGTACTCTCATGCGGCCTCTAACGTCTTTATTTTTGGCAAGCGAGCGGGGATGTACAGCCTCTCGGCATTTAACGCAGTACACTTCTGATTTATGCATTTTATTGTTGTAAAAAAGAAATAATTTTCTGGTCTTCAATTGTGCGCGGGCTCCTTGCCCTTCCTTGCGCGCCAGGACTTCGCAAGATGCTCCTGCTTCTTGCATAAACACAACGCGGCGCGCGAGGGCGCTCTCGAGTGTCAAGCTGAAAAGGCTCGAGCGCCATCTGCGCGCGTCCGGATTTCATTGTCTCCAAGAACTGCTTTCTTTCTCGTCTTCTTTTTGCGGCAATGCCGGCGTCCATTTCGCGAACAAATGATTGCGGGGAAAGGTCTTTGGCGGTTTCCTCTGAAAATTGGGAGCGAGCAACCGAGGACAGTTCAGATCCGAGTTGCATCCTTTCTCGCGAGCCATATTTTTTCTTCATTTATTTTGAATCAAGTTCGTTTTCTTGGCGCTCGGAAAGGGCGCGGCGCAGAAAGGAAGGGATATCGCGCTCCGTGTAGGGAACTGTGATGAGCGTTATCCCAAAGTCGCGGCAGTATATCTTCTTCAGCTCGTCTCGGTACTTCTGGTTGTAGAATGCTTCTTTGTTTTGGTGGAAATAGGGAATGTAGTCGTAGTGCTGCCGCCCGTTGTATTCTACTGCCAAGTGCAAGTCTTTGTTGTAGCAGTCGAGCTCAAGATTGTTTCCGGTCACTCCGTTGTTGAGGAAAAAGGGCCGCGCCTTTGGAAATTTATGTCCCTGAAAGTATGATTCCAAAAAAGCCCGAACCTTTTTTTCGCCGGCGCTGTCGTTGATTTCCGAGCTCTCTGTGATGTAGGGAATATGGCTCACTTCGGGCGAAATAGACTCGGACCAAGACCCCTTCTTTTTCATAATCATTCGAATTATGCCAAAAACAACGAGAAACCCGAGACAAATAAGTACAAAGTGAAGATTCCACGGTGAGCTCCAACGCATCTTTTATTCTGCTGGCGGTCGCGCACATTTAATGGAGCGCCGTATTGTCAAATGTTCAGAGCTTTCATAAATCTCTTGCGATTCGCGATTCACGCGGCCGCAACTTTTGTTGCGTGTGTGGTTAAAGAAAAGAGGAGTGAACTCTTGGATATCAAGGGATTCGAACGTCGCGGCGCGCAGACCCTGTTCCAAACACACGAGAACTCTTTTCTCGAGTGGAATTTGTACGCCGCTTCTGTACAGACAATCAACATGAACCCTGAGTTTGGGTTCAGATTTTTCACTGCCGAGGAAAGGAGGGCGTACATCGTTTGCCACTTTGGGGCGCGCTCGCGAAATATACGCGCGTACGACATGCTGCGCGACGGAGCGTATAAGTCAGACATATTTAGGCTCTGTGTTCTCTTTATTGAAGGAGGAATCTATATGGACTGCAAGAGCGCGACTATTGTTCCTTTCAAAAGAATTATTCCGCGCGACTCTGAATTTGCAATGTTCATTGACACTTTTGACTCGCGGCTGAGCAACGGATTCATCTTTGCGACGCAACAGAGCAAGCTAATTAAGGAGCTGATGGACGAGGCTTTGAGACGCGTTCTGGCTCGAGAGTACGGAAAAAACCACCTGGACATTGCCGGCCCTGAAATGTTCGGCACAGTTGTCAAACAGCTGCTGGGAATTAGGCGTTTGGTTCCCGGAAGGTACGTGTATAATGGCGCGAACGTGGACTTGCTCGGAACGTCCCGGCTGTTTGACTCTTTTATGTGCATTGGGGGAAAGCCGGTTATCAAGAGACAGCCCGACAACTACTTCTTCAACCTGCGGCGCTTTCTAAAGAGATACGAGTTTTCTTGGATCTCGCGCACGAGCTTTATTGATTCTTGACGCGCGCGACCAAAAATTCCACGTCTTCAGAAAGATATGTTTCTGATGATCGTAAAAAGCAAAAGGAGCCTAGTAGTGGGGTCACTCTTTCTCAATAAAAATGTGGAGCATTCACCAACAGAAAAGGGTCTCCGTTCCAATGGTTTTCAGAGTGTACCAAGTTCAATATTAACAGCAAAATTACATTTCTGCTTCACCTTTATATAAATGACGTGCTATCACGGAGGAAAGCAGAGGATTGGAAAACTTATTGCAGATAGAATAATGGAGTATGTTGAAACTTTTGAGTCCCAAAAGGGGGGAGATTTTCAGGGGTATCTAGAGCCTTTTTGCGGGATGCTTGGTGTTTTCAGGCATGTTTATGAGCGCCTTTCATCATCAGAATTTCGGAGGGGGCCAAAGTTTTCGTTCATTGCCTCAGATGTGAACAGGTCTTTGATCCTCATGTGGAAGTCTCTTCAAAAAGGCTGGAGTCCTCCGAATAAGTGTTCAAGAAAGTCTTATGAAAATCTGCGGGGAAACGGAAAATCTAGCGCTCTTAAGGGATTCATCGGACACGCTTGCTCGTTCAGGTGCATTTATTTTATAACTTTTGATGAAAGAGTGAAACAACTCGAAGCTTCAAGGAGAAAAGTGATGAAAATCGCTCAAGAGCTTAAAAGAGTGTCATTTGTGCATTCAGACTTCAAACATTGGTCAGGAGTCAAGCGGTTCATTTTGTATTTGGATCCGCCCTATTTTTTGTTCAGTAACTATCCGAATGAGTTTAATCGCGCAAAAAAGTTTGACTATCAAGGATTCTACACATGGGCAGAAAAAATGGCGGAAAATAATTTGGTTTTTATTTCAGAAAAGGCTGTTCTTCCATACACTTTAATCGAAGAGTTTAAAGGTGGGGAAAAACTTTATTTGATTAATTGATTCTAAGAAACCATCGGAATTTAATCAAAAGTATTATACTTTTCCTTCAATTATCGCTAAAGTGAGAAACAAATAATCGATCCCCTTTTGTAAACGGAGATCTATTATGGTGGTATGGTTCGGGTATGACGTCATGGTCGTTTTGAAAACGAATGATTAAAATAACTGCTATAAATGACAATAAAGTGTCGTTGGAATTGAACTTTTTATTGGTGAAGTAGTGCTTCACATTAATATCGTACGCGTCCTTGATAACATTTCTCAACTCCTTTGGTTTGAGACGGAGTTTTGAGTGGAACTGAGCCGCGTAAACTACTTCCGCGAGAAACGAGAATCTCGATAATTTCATGTTTATTTTAGTTTTTTAATTTTTTTAGCTGGAGAGCAGCTTGCTGTGCTGATCGGCCCGAATGAGGAAAAAGTGGTTGGCGTTGCGGCGTCTCAAGTCGTTGCTTTCTATCCGGTCAAAACAGGGCTGTATTTGCAGCGAACAAGTCGCGCTTCAGAAAAATCTTCGAAGGCTTTTAATCTACAACAACCAGCTTGCATTAAATATGATGTCTTTACATCCCCTGGGCAGACTCAGTTCTCTTGTGAAGCAGTTTCCGGTGAAATAACTGATTTCTTTAACGCTCTGTGGAACGTCCAGATGACTAAGCAAGTTCCGCGAACAGTCAACATCCTCGATTCCTTCTGGAAGCTGGAGATTGTCGATTGCATTAAGACAGCAAACGAGCTTTTTCAGGCCCGCATTAAGTGTCAAACAGGTCAGAAAGTTGTTCGGGCAGATAAGCTCGACGACGCTCTCAGGTGTTTTAAGCGAAGAGATGAAGTTGTTGCTGCAAATGACTCTTTTAGCGCCCGATGGTATCAAAAGACTCTCAAAATTGTTGTTTTTGCATACTATGTTTTTTGTCCCTTCAAAAAGAGATAGATTGGTGAGTTGATTATTTGAACAACTGATCGACTTCAAAGGGCCGTTTAAAAAGAGTGTTTCAAGTGAATTATTATCAACGTCGAGAAACTGAACGCTCTTTGGGACAATGAGCGATCGGATGAAGTTATTCTCGCACGAAACCCGGACGATTCCTTCCGGAAGAGAAAGGCTTCGAATGATGTTTCCAGAACAAAAGAGAATTTTTGTTTTTCGCGGAAGAATGATCGACGTTATTTGATTGTTCATGCAGTAAATTTCCTCGACGCTTTCGGGTAAATTTGAGAGTTCGCCGCTTATGTTTTCGGAGGAAACACAGAGACAGCGGATATTTTTAAAAGACGATATTTTTGCGAACGACCTGCAAACTACAACAGAAAACGGCGACGTCGCCGCTTTCCTGAAAAACTTGCTGACTAAACTTGGAGAAATCAGATCGATTTTTCTGTCTCCAATAAACAAAAGAATGTAAACCAAAATATCATCTCCAAGGGATTCAATGTGCATTCTCTTCTGAACTTGTGTTTGGAGTTATTTCTGTTTTTCTATTTGAATCACTTTTCGCCCAAATGTAGTATGAAATAAGAAAGCGTTCCCCCAACTCATTCACTTCCAAACGACAATAAACGAGGAATGATGCTGAGTTGTGAGAGCATCTGTTACATCTGCTTCAATTCAAAAAGACATTTTATTGTTGACTGATTTGAAAACGGCATGGTTTTATTGACACGCGCACCTGAGGGTATTAATTGGTCAAGCCTTTTATGAGTTTTCCTCTCACGCCATTTTGTTTAGCTCAGCTGCGACGATGGACCTCAAATTCAAACGAGAAAATGATACTACTTTACATTTTTTAAGAGCTAATAACGACATGATTTGTTCATCTCTCCAAACAAAAGAGTGGAGAATGGAACAGGAATGGTATAAGAGAGGAAAGAGTCTTGAATGCGAAAAATGGCAACTTTTACATCTTGAAAAGATTGTCGGCGCCTCTTTGCAGAAAACTCATAAAAGGATGAACTTGTTTGACTTTAGGATTGAAGAATTGAAACATCCTCTGGAAAGAAATGACGGCTTTGAATGGTCAGAGAATTTTGACTTCACTCTACCGGGCCCGGCAGAAATATTCTTCAATCTAAAATTTATATCAGGATCTGGAGGAGCTCAGACACGCTCAATAAGAGAGGTCTACCATTTTGTCCGAGCGCAATGCGAATACGTAAAGAGAGTCGATACTGGAATATTCTGCAACATATTGGACGGAGACTTTTGTTTTGCGCACTGTCCGAAGATTGCTCTCGTCTTGGAAAGGTTTCAAGTCGGGACAAGAATTTTCGTCGGAGACACTTTATCATTCTCTCGATGGTTTAAAGAGAATAATATTTGCGAGATGAACAAAAAACAGCTCGGACAGTACTACACTACACGCTTTGACCGAGTTCTTGACGGCCTGCGTCCTGTTTCCGATTTAAAAGTTGTAGTCATCGAGCCCTTCGCCGGCGAGGGCCACCTAATTAAATGGCTCAATAATTTCGACGATTACAAAACTGAACTTTACGATATCGAGCCGAAGCGAAGTGAAATCACGAAGAGAGACACCTTGAAGTATCCTCCAGACTATGACGGAAAGTTTATATTGACCAATCCGCCGTTCTTGGCAAGGAATAAGAGCAAGTCGAAAGAACTGTTTGACATGTATAAAACGGACGATTTATACAAGTGCTTTTTGAAGCATATTACAAAAAAGCGGCCGGTTGGGGGAATTCTAATTCTTCCCCTGAACTTTTGGTGTTCGAATAGAAAGAATGACGTTTCTCTTAGAAAGGATTTTTTGTCAAAGTTTGAAGTCGACTTTATTAACGTCTTTGAAGAAGCTGTATTTGAAGATACCAAATACTCGGTTTGTTCGTTTTCATTTCGCCTGAATGAAAAGCAAAGCTCGCAGAATGAACTCTTTTTTACGTTTCACAAGAGCGGCGAAAGGAAAGAATTGAGAGTGAGCATATATAACTGTATAATTGCCGGAGAGCTTTACGATTTACCTTCTTCAGGAAAATACAAGCTAGGACGTCTCGTCGCGGAAGAAGACGAATACAAGACCAATATTGTCGTCAAGTGCATTGACGATTCTGAAAGGATATCGGCGCGCGTAGTTAGAGACGAAGAGGTGTATATTGACATGACGAAAAACAAGAGCGCCAGAAGCTATATGACGCTCACCGCTCGCCCACAAATATCTCTCGAGATGCAAGTCGGAATTTCTAATAAGTTTAACTCGTTTCTAGAGGAAAAAAGACTTGAAACAAATTCTCTCTTTCTGACAAATTACAGAGAGGATGGAAGAAAGAGAATTTCCTTCGATATGATTTATAAAATCGTATCTTACCTGCTTGATGGGGAATAATTTACATCGCGCGGTGTTTTGAATTTTCAACCCAAAATAAAAATCAGATTTAATACGGCTCTTAAAAGCAAAACTCGCTTCAAAATGAGCATTCATGTTTACTGGTCAGGAATTGTCGGAGTTCCCGGCAAGGGCCCTAATTGGTCCGAGCCATACGACGGGAACAAAACTCTAGGAGACATAACGCGGAAGATGAAGGCGAGCGGCCTTGGGGAAAGAAACAAGGAAATAAAAATGTTCAAATTCAAGCCGGGAAATTTGAACGTTTATGACAAGAATAGCCCGCATTGGCCGGACGATACGAAGATATCTGAATACGCGAGCTATTACGGCGGCATTAGGGGCGGACGACTTGAGATGATTTACGTTATGGTTTGATTGGAGAACTGACCACATCAACTTACCCGTCCAGGTTAGGCGTCAAACTTCTCAGAAAAATGATCCGACGCGAGAGAGCCGTTTATTCATTAAGCAACCCGCGCGCATGAAAGCATTTTTGACCGACAGCAGCAGGGCCTCATTTCCGCAAATTATGGCGGTTCTAGACTCTCATATGAGAGGAAGCCCGCTCTACGATATTCAAATAGCAAGGATGGTATTTGAATACACTTTGTTTGATCCGGCCGAGCACACTCTTGAAAAGGCCGCGCGGTCCGGAACTTTAGAAGTTGTCAAGTTTCTAATGGAACAAGTAGTGGGTATTAGTGAAGAGGAAGATTGTGCTTTGATCTTGGCGAGTGAAGAAGGACACCTGAAAATTGTTAGGTTTCTTGCGGACCTCGGAGCCAACATTCACGCTCAGGAAGATTTGGCTTTAATTCGGGCCAGCAGTATGGGACATCTCGAGGTGGTTAGATACCTAGTGGAACAGGGAGCTAATATCCACGCTCAGGAAGAAGACGCTTTAGTATGGGCAAGTAGAGAAGGGCGTCTTGAAGTTGTCCAATACCTCGTGGAACAGGGAGCTGACATTCACTCAGAGGAAGAACACTCTTTGATTTGCGCAAGTATTCAGGGGAATTTAAATGTCGTAAGGTATCTCGTTCAACAAGGAGCAAACATTCATGCACAAGATGAGCGCGCTTTAGTATGGGCAAGCAGAAATGGACATCTTGAGATTGTAAAATACCTCGTAGAACAGGGAGCAGATATTCACGCGCGGGAAAACAACCCTTTAAGTTGGGCGAGTTGTAAAGGGCATCTCGATGTTGTGAAGTATTTGGTCCAACAAGGGGCGAATATTCACGCACACGACGACCGCGCTCTTAACTGGGCAAAGCAAGAAGGACATTTCGAGGTTGTTCGCTACCTCGCGGAAAAGGTTGCCGAAGCGCGCGGCGGGATGTTTCTCGACTTGAAAAGAAAATTGGATGTGTTCGTAAAGCGAACGTGAAGGAAAACAAGGATTTATCAAGACGCGGGATGTCGTGGACATTAAGAACCTCGGCGGCTAAAAACATTTTCAATAAATAATATTAATTTCACAACAACCAATTTTGTATTTTTTATCAGGACAAATTCATGCTACCCTCTCTGCTAGCTGAAGTCTAAGGCGAAGAATTTCAATCTCTTTCTCTTGAAGCTCGAGTTCTTTTTTCAAAAGTCGTACTTCGTACTCATGACGCTCCTTCATCACTTCAATATCTTTCTGAAGTTCTGCCGTTTGGCCGGCGAATTGGCGAGATATCATTCTGAACTGATCCCTCACAAAATTACTCTTGTCAGCGGAAAAATTTACAAACTCCATGTCGCTGCAGTTTTCCACTTTTACAAGAGTTCCGACTGTCGTTAGTGAAGATTTTAGAGCAGTTTCCGCTTGAAATATGTATTTTGGGTCAATGTATGAAAATAACTCCAGTTCATCGTAAAGGTTCATGTCCCTGAACTTTCTCTTCAACTCTTCCGCACGTCTTTTGAAATTTGCTGAGCATCCGAACTTGTAAAAGAACGATTGGGAATTATTGGGATATACTTTGAATAGGTAAATAACTGGAATATCCGTTGCGCTTTTAGAGAGCACATTTCTTAGTGTTTTTGATGGAAGAACAAGAATATCTTCTGCAGCTTGTTGCTTTTCATCAACTGTTCCAAAAGTTGACCTGAAGAGAATCGACGAGCACCACTGCCGGAATTTTTGGGCTGATCCAGATCGCGAGGAATAGAGGACTTTTAGAAGTCCTTCATAAGTCAAAAAGAGCTGAATTGTATTCGACATGCTGTGTACAATTTCTCCCCGGTGGTGATTAGAGCAGTCAAACGTGCGAAAGTCTTTCCCTCTGGCGTAACCCCCAGACGCGTGCAAAATCGAAGAGACCAAGTTGGGCATTTGAAATGCAACGGAAACATCTGCAACTCTGAAGAAGCAACCTCCTTCTGTTTTTTCCCCAACCATTTTCACTTCAAAAAGCTCCCCAGCATCGTTTCTAAATCTATCCGTTTCAAGGAGAAAAATAATCGGCGGACATGGTTGATATTTTTCTCCTTCAACGAGTCCGTTTTTTTCTTCTTTTTGAATGTGTTTTCGGACCCATTGCTGCTCCAAAAAAAGCTTTGCCCGTTTGTACGTCGAAGTCGAAGATATCCACGTGTTTCCCTGTTTCACGGCATAGATATGTGCATCGGAGGGAATATTTTTCTTCTCGACGATCCGGCGGATGTATCTTGTTTTGGCGCCAAGAAAAAAAGAAGGGAACTTTTCTGAAAGACTGGTCGCGCAAAGATAACTCTTTCC
>JACCDN010886575.1_pt1 | contig 25055 bp, 20 predicted proteins | sample 7441691 | NCBI WGS metagenome assembly JACCDN01 (sample SAMN15323439, study PRJNA562643) | freshwater metagenome | isolation source: river surface water | place: USA:Blue River Watershed | collected 2017-08-16 | reverse complement strand
GTCGCCTCCATCGCCACCACCTCCACCACCGCCACCTCCACCGCCCCCGCCTGGCGGAACCTTTGTTGTCAATGCAAACAATCCACTCGCCCCAGTAGCATGCTTGACCTTGTCATAGTTCATCAAATTTCGTCTCATTAATATCGCATTTTTCTGTGTGAAATACTTTCGCAATTCATCTGGTGCCACGTCCATGATACGTACAACACCTTCTGTACCATTTGTCAGTGTTTTATCACAACTATATTCAATGACTGAACCGTTGGTATAGTAATCCAATGGTTTTGGATAAAATTCACTAGACTTTCGTTGAATATTTGTTCCTTGAATCTGTCCACTCACTAGCATAGCAAATGTATTGTCATATTGTTCGTCAACGAAAGGTCCTCCATGAACCACTGACAACTTTTTACCATTGAATCCTGCAGGGTCGTTTAGTCGATCCGTAAATGTGGCTGTACAATTTTCGAAATGATACGTGTGTGGTAATCCCAACATGTGTCCCAGGGCATGAAGTATAGTCTTGCCACCATTGAAAATCGCAAAGTTGTTTACACCAGTCAATCCAAGACATGAAGAGGATACGAAACCATACCTTGAAATCATATCAGACGCATTGAGACTGTGTGTGTCGAATAAAGGAATGGGTACGCCACCAGTTGATAAGTTTTGTACAATGATAATCACAAGACTACCATCCGTTGGTAATGTAATACCACTTGCTGCCAGAATAGTTGCAAGCGTACTCTCACTATTCACTAGTTCTCTCAAAGCAGCATTGGTAATTTGTGATTCAGTAACTCGATCGTCGGGTAGCTCAGAGGTATCACTCGTGAAGATTTGAGGAGCCGTGAATGTGTTACTGTTCGCTTCAAAGGCGGTTGACAAGGTAGGATAAATTAGGGTTTGGTGAAGCTCCTTGACTCGATTCTTGACGTTTGCAAAAGTGGGTACAATTTGAGAATCTCCATGTAAATAAATGTATCGCAAGGGTATGTGAAATGTAGTAGGAGATGTTGCTGCCAGAGAAGATGATTGTGAAGTGATCTCTGCACTTGTCCAAGATGTCATGTTCTTTTTTATAACTGGAATACGTTTTTTTTTGGTAACTGGTGAAAAAAAACACTTGACATTACCCAAATGATTATCAACTGGAAAACCAAACAAGTTAACCCAGATTTTCTCAAAAGGCTGGGTGATCTCCCCCATTTCAAGAATCATTACCAAGTTGTCGAAGATCAACGTCCATTACATTGTTTACTCAAGCCCAACACGACTCAATGGTTTGATTACAACAATGACGAAGACTGTCTAGAAGGAATGATTCACTTTTACAATCAGTTTGTGAAACCAGACCAATTAAAACCCTCGATTGGTGGATTCTTGGGCATTGGTAAACCAGGATGTCCATACTCGATCGCTGCCCATGACTTGTTGACCAAGGAATTGGATTCCTATTACGAGTACCACTATCCCATACCAGGCTATCATGGAACCTATCCCCTCATCTTTTGGTTTGGTGAACGATTACGATACATTGGTGGCTATACTACCTTTGTCGAAAAGTTACCTGAACAATATATACGTCGACTATTGCTTCGTTTGCAACGCTGTCTACCTCCCTCGACGCAAAAGCTACATCACCAACCCACCATTGTCATGACTCGAGACAAGAAACTTAAAATCGACAATGGAGTTCGTTTATTGATTCCAGAAAAGCCACATGAATATTTCACCATTGAAAAAGAGTTTAATTTACCCACAGACGGATGGATTATTGATTTACGAAACGTGAAAAAAGTTCGTATTCAGCCTCTATAAAAAATGTTACCTGTTACCTCGATTGCCTTTTTCATCTTTACCATCCTTATCGTGGTACTATCGTTTCAAGTACATGAGAATTACCGAATCACAAGAGACGAAATCGCTACAGATCAAGATCGTGTACAAGAAGCTGCCCGTTTATTACTCGAAGCCGTCAACACCGAACACCCCTTTTTCAAACTTACGGGCATCATTGAATCCAAATTAATCATGGATGAATTAGTCAAACGTCATCACGGAGCTCTGAAAGCAGAGAGTCGTCTCGGTCTTCATGGACGTAACGAATTTCAAAAACTTCGCAAACACATTAATGATTTCCATACCACGGTGATTCAAGAATTAATGGACAAGATTATTACAGTTGCTCCTCATCTCAACTTTGAGTATAATGAAATCGCTGGTCTCACCAAGTCTCGCAAGCATAGAGCCATGGCCAAACCATCCACCATATCCTCCCAAGGATGAGCCGAACTTGGTAATTCAGGATAACCGCGTCGATGGTACTCTTTTATCATATCCTTCTTCTTTGCCCTACCTGACCCCGTAAACGACTTTTTGATAGTCACTGGCATCTTTTCCACCCATTGCGCCGTAGGAAATGCCAATGACAATTGCGTCCTCACCATCCCTCCCAACTCTGGCAATATGTGACTCGCGCGACTACCAATCGCACCGTATGCATAGTTCTCAATCAAGATATGAATGGGTCTTGGTGTTGCGGAGGCATTTGTGGATGCATTTGCGTAAGCATTTGGCATAGAGAAATGAAGACTTGCGATAATGGAAGAGACTAATCTTTGGTAGATTCTTGTTCGATCATGTACTGCATCTGAAGACAATTGGAAATCATCATGGTGATAGAGACTAAATTTCCAGAAAAAACCTTGATGCTTACCACAATACATACCCAAAGGATCACTCTGTCTCTGACGAATACCAAACACGTGCATAATCTTCTTCTCATAATCACATACCACCCATCCAGGGCTACGTAAACTCATGTCCAACCCAATAAAATACATCTTGAAACAATCAAAGAAAGAAAGATTATTTATTCACCGGAAGAGAAATACACTTTTTGATGATTGACTTTTCCATAAAGTCGCGTATTTGTTTCACCTGATTGTCATCAGGGTTTTCCAACACTAGTCGTTCTCGTTGCTCCAACGTGAGTTCACCACGACGCAGCACCACCTCATTGAATAGTAGTTGCAACGTAAAGTCTTCTCTCTTCTCTCTTTCCTTCTTCGGCGTCTTGATCAACTTGTTTATCTTTTCACAAACCATATATCGAAATATTCGTAGCGCATAAATATCGGTATCGAATGTCTTTCTTGGCGTTTGACTTGCGTAGCAACACTTTTCTGGTAATTGAATCCTGGATGGAAGAGCGATACGAGCGTCCATATTCCATGTTCGACTGAGGGCCACTGGCAACGACCGTGTATAGTTAAAGATACAATCCCGAATATCCAATGGTATAACATCTTGAAACGATGTATACTCGACTATGGTCTCCAATTGTTTACCACCAAGCACTTGTGGAGCATTGCTTATAAACCAATTCCACCATGTCTCCTTGTCTATTTGCCATATATACATCCACTTGTCCATGTCCAGATTTCCCTTCCATAGTTGTCGAAACTGTTCAAACGAACTATCGCCCAAATAGGTAGAACCATGGCCTTGGAACGCAATAAGTTGTCTCAATCGATGCCAATTGCATCCACATTCTGTCGTATACGTTTCAGCCAGACTCGATGGAATACGCATAGACTGTAACAAACTCTTGGTCACGTTTGCCGCTGGCGACCCCACATTGACTTCGACATGATCCACCTTGTTGAAGAATCCAGTTTTGAATTTGGCATGATACGATTCTTCCGATACGAAAATCAATGGTAAATAATGTTTTGGTGGCCTCTTTTGCTTTGCATCTATCTTCCATAATTGTAAAAACCATGCCGGAAACTTTCCCAACCCGTCGTCCCCAAACGACACATTGTCCAACACAAATACCGTCGGCTCTCTTGTGTTTGATAAATTCAATAAATGCTCATACGAATAACATTCGTCGTCAATGTCAATGTAGATGGCATTGTACTTGGCATTGCTAATCGATTGATTCACAATGTACGTCTTGCCACATCCCGTTGGACCATGAATCCATAAAAGTGGTGGACCACGTTGTCGAAGCCAATCCGTCACCAATCCCACATGATGTGAATTAAATGCATTATCAGCCAACTTTAACGATCGATCCTCCACACGTACACTCAGCACCAACGACTTGATCCCACTCACCACACCCGGTAATATCTTGCGTTTCTTGGCACATGGCTCTTTTGATGATATCGAAGACGAAGAAGAAGTTGATGATGATATCGAAGAAGAAGTTGATGCTTTGGGTCCCACAGAAAAATAGGATGGGATAGACGACCTTTTGGTTTCAGACTTTTGAGGAGCTTCAGACTTTTGAGATGGTTCTGACTTTTGTGGTGTTTCAGACTTTTGAGATGATCCACCACCACCACGTAACCAAGCAGCGAATAAATCTTGTTGGCTTTTCATTGAGGTTTGAATTCATGGACGTATCGAGACAGTCGGGAGATTATCCATAACGCGACAGCAATAGCGGATAATAATTGGTTCGACTTTTGTAACAACTTGTCTTGAATGGTTTGAATATTGGGCAAGTCATCTAGCGTATCATAGTCCTTGAGTACCCATGCATGGTAGTTGAATTCCACTTCGACTGGATCTGCCACATCAAATCTCTTCTTAAGCCAAAACTCTGGGTGCTCTAAAATCACCATGGCTTCCGAGTAACTAAACTTTCCTGACCAATCTAATGTTTCATACAATGAAATACTTTCCTCCGTCACATGGGAATGACCAATTTCCAAAAGGGATAGAAAGTACAAGACCAATTCGTTCCACTGTTCACACGGAGATTCACTCTCCACTTTCTTCATCGCTGGTCTTGTAAAATGACATTTGGAACAAAAAACTCTCACTTCTTTCAACATGAATCCTATACTCGCATTCCCTTGTGCATATGGCTTTCCATCATTATAGTCTGCTAATGGTACCGAACTTGCATCTTCACGATCACACCACATGACATTAGAAAACATCACCAATTCATAAATGGGACTTTTGGGCTTATTCTTTTCCAGTGAAAATTCTTGTAAAAATTGTTTTCGTAGTCTCTTGTACTCTTGCATGAATTGGTGGCTCTTGGTGGCCATGCGTGACATCCATTGAAAGATGGCTTGCTGCATATCGCAAACGAAAATGTCATTCTCTGGTTGGTCACGCCAAGAACCCATGGCAGATAAAATATTATCATGCCCTGGATCTCGCTCCATATTCACACGACTACCAATCTGTGCATTACCACTTTGAATACGATTAGGATACTTGCAATTAATGAATGGAATAATGTAATGATTAAAACGATTACGTAACTTGGAAAAGTATTCGAAAAAACGTTGAAACAAATATATCTTTCGCCAAACTTTGGTTTCAGTAGTCAATGCTTTTTGAATCATATCAATCTTGTGTAGTAACTCTTCCTCAACCCGTTCATCACTCATTTCGTTTTTTCATTCCACACACGATGGAAAAAAAAAGGTAAATTCATACAAGAAAAAAAAGAGCAAAGACATGAATGAACTTACCAAGATTCGTGATAAGCTTGTACAACACAATAACAAGCTGAAGGAATGTCTCGATAACAACAAGACCATCAGTCAACAGTACAATGAAATTCTCATTGATCTAACCAAGGACATGACGGACGCCAAGAATAGGATCAATACCTATAACCAGGAAATGCTCAAGCTCGTCGAGCTCAAGAAGAAACTCAGAACCGAACTAGGGAATTGCAACGCTGATCGAACATGTGAAGATGCCAAACGACTTGAAATTGAGCGTGCAGTCACCGAAGGCAACAAGGTCATTACCGCCATTGCCACCGCCAATGAACGCTTCAACTATAACCAAAATAAACTAGCTCGTCTCAAGCTTGTCTATGGACAAATTGTCGATCAGGGTAACGAGTACCGTGAGCAACACACCATTCTCCAAAAGACCATGAATGACACCAACGATTTGCTCAAGGTCATTGGGACCATGACTTCCAGCGGACCTGTAGACAAGCGTGAAATGGCAGATACCAAATCAAAGTTCCTTGAGCTCGAAGGACGTGTACGTCAACTCACCGACAATCTCCTCACCGCGCAAAGGGAAAAGGATACCATTCTCAAAGAAGCTGATGAGAAGTGGAAAATCAAGGAAAATGATTGGAAACAAAAAGAAGCTGAATGGCAATCCAAATGGAATGATCTCAATACCCAATTCAAACATATGGAGCAACGTGTTGGATTCGCCCATGACGTTAGTGAAAATTGTATCTCCAAGAGCAAAGTCTTTTCAGAATACATTAAATCACTAACTGCCCAAGCCAAGGCCATTCGTCCTGATGACCCCATTGCCATTCCCATTGCAGAAACCATTGCAAGGCTCGAACAACTCCAAGCCAATGGCTTAAAAGGCGTCCAAGTCCCTCCAACCCAAGCTGTTCAAACGGAAAAACAAGTCGTCCAAGCCCAACAAGCTACCGTAGCAGACATCCAACAAACCGAAAAGGCCATTGAAGCTGTCACCAAGGATTCCAACTTGCAAGACATCGAGTTTCGTAGACTCAAGGATGATTACGCTATGCTTCGTCGTGAGATGGATGTCTGCATGGAAAAGGGTAACCCCAGGCTATCTGAACTAGAAACCGAACGAGCCGCTCTCGAAAAGACCCTACGTGACAAACACGACGAAATCAAATCGCTCCAGGAGAAACGTCTCCAAATGGAAGGTGAATTGTCATTGAAGAGAGCCGTATTTGATAACCAGGCATTGGAAATCGAACGCTTGCGACACTTGGCCAGTGACAATCAAAAACTTATTGCAGAAGTCAAGACATGTACTGCTCTGAACAAGAAACTACAGACTGAAGTCGACCAACAATTGGAAATCTCCAAATCACTCGAGTATCGTAAACAACAGTTGGAGAAGGAATACGAAGACTTTAAATCGCAAATGAAGTATTGCAAAAAGGAAGACGAAGTGAATAAGCTCAACCAGGAAATGCTCATGATCCGTGGCGATTTGGATATTTGTCAACGTAAGCAGTCGGTTCAGGCGCAACACATTCTCAACTTGGAGCAGCGCCACAAGGCAACAGAAAGTCGTTCAGACCAATTGCAAAAAGCCTTGAGCATGAATAAAGAGTTGGAGGATCGTATTGTTGAATCCCAACGTCGTCATGATGAGTTGCTAGCTACATATGAAAACATGAAGCATAAAAAGGAGTTGGAGTCTGATGAATTGGCTTTACTGAAACGTCATCAGGCTCGTTTCCTGGAGAATGAACAAGAGACCAAGAGACTCCAAACCAAGATTCATGAGCTTGAAGCCCAAATTCAACTCAAGGCGCCAGACAAGTCTCATTGGATCTCCAAACTTGAAAAGTCAACCAAGCTTTTGGAGAAACATATCAAGGAAACTGGCGATATGGCTGTAGCTCAAATTGACACTCGGTTTCATGAACAACATGATCGAAACTGGGCGCGACAACAAATCATTCATATCATTACGCAGACCATGGTACAATTGAAATCAGCTCACGACATTGCCATTCACAATATCGAACATGATGGTTTGAATGTATCGCCCTCGCAGATTCTTCAAGAGGTCATTGGAGTCATGAGTAACAAGTGCAATGACGCTCGCGACCGCATCACCACTCTCATCACCTCTAAATCAACCCCTAGTGGCCAAATTGAAGCTCTCATCAAGAAGCAAAGCAACATTGAAATGCACGAACTCGAACAAATCAATGAACGAGTCAAGGCACTGGATGGTTCCTTGAAAGCTGAAATGCAAGAACAATTGGGCAAGGTCAATGTCAAGGCCATCTCACAAGCTCAAGATCAATTAGCAGAACAACTCAAGACCTCTAGTGCTAATACGGTCAATGGTCTCAAGTTTATTATCAAGGGAATCAAACAGACACAAGAAAAGATTGCGGAACTCGCCAACTCGAAAATCCCTGTTCCCACCGAAGACCTACAACAACTCAAGGTTCGTCATAATTCTTTATTGGAAAAGGTAGAACGTATTGACCCCTCTGTCATTTCTAAACCTTCTTCTATGCCTCAAATTCCCTCGACTTCATCAATGCCTCAAGTTCCAGGAACATCACAGGTCATGCCTTCATCTATGACTTCATCCATGATGCCTTCACAGACATCAGGACCCATACAAGACGAAAAAAAAAACTTGGTGATTCAACTGGACAATGAAGAGGAGGATGACAAGTTGATCAGCGATGTGGTACGAAGACGCTTGGAAAATTTAAATCTATCTGTACGTGAGGATGCATTACGACTACAAAATCAACGCGAGCGAATGGTTCATTTCCGTGATTTATTTAGTTCTGGCCTGTCCAAGACTCGTCGTCTACTCGATGCCAATGGAACCACCAAGCTCATAGGCACCAGCGAATTGGCTGAAGATAATCGAAACAAGCAGAAAATGTTACAAAAAAGACTCGACTCTCTTGAAAAGGCAATGGTGGTGGAAGCTCCCAAGGAAAAGCCTCGCATCTTGGAAGAACAAAACGATGAAGCTGATGCCCTCAAGAGCTTCCAACGATTTGCTACCATTCATAGCGAGCCCTATGTGTTGATGGTGGTCATTGGTATGGACCCACGACTCGTCATCTCCAAAGTTATCAGTCTCGTATTCGCCTACAAGAATGTTTGCGAAACCGTCTTTTCATTACAAATCAAACGATTCACGATTTACCAGGGTCAGAACCAAGTGTTTGATACGGAACAAGTTGTTTCATTGGATGATGCCTATAAGCAAAGTCGGTTCCAGACCATGGGTAATACAAACTACATGTTGTGCATCGATTTTGGATCGTCGCAATTATCCAATGTGATTCATTTTCGAATCATGAATTGGGCCATCAAGGATTTTGGCAACTCGTCAATTCAAACGTTGCATTCGGATCCACGAATCTTGGGCTCCAAGTTGTATTCCAAACTTAAATCCCGATCGTTTATTGAGTATTTCCATTTGTGTGTGCCTGCCATGGAACCGGGTCCCGCCAAGATTTTCAACCAACAGCTTCTCAAGTTTTCATCTGACCTCACGGAGCTTGAAGCGAACAAAAAACGTGGCGTCTAAGATGAACCACTCCAAAGCTTATAAATGGAGCCACCAGTAAATCAATCGTATAGTGCATTCGACAAAGTAACATGGCCACGGAAACCCCAATCGCCATGAGAAGGTATCCATACCAATGCGAAGAGAATTGGAAATAAAATAATGTAATCAGACTCACATGTCCTGAAAAGAATAAATCATGAATTAATTGTCCTGTATACGCATCCCACACATCACTTGCTCGAATCATATCTTTAGACGCTTGTAGTGGTAATAAAGACATCATGACCATTCGAATAGAGATCAACATGAAATAGTGGTCAGAAATCATCATCCAGTCTTGTCGATGAATGTAAATGTCATAAATGGCACACCCATAAAACAATACCATGATGAATGAAATGTACATTTGAGTATCCATCAGAGGCAAATGTTGAAACACTCGGTCATGAATGGGTACCAAATGAGGACTTTCATCATTCATATGCAGAAACTGGACATAGGTACGCAATTGGACCAGCCAAATGGACCAGTAAAATAAAATGAGTAAAATATCCATTTATGATCAATTCCCTATTTTTACTGATATGGGAGACGTAGATCTCATTACTACCAAGCGCAAACACGCTGAACTCTCTTCTGAAGACACTGAGCTCTCCTTACCCACTGGTCAAGATCTCAACGCCTATGAAGCCAACTTACTCATTGATGGCATGGACAGTCTCTCCTGTCGACCTGCAAAACAACCCAAAACCGACTCGAAATTCAAACTATTTAGCAATACTATCATACCCACAGGCCCTATGAAACGACACGATCGTCCTTATTTACAACGACTAGAGTCGAATACATCCAGAGCACTCATGCTACCCGACTTTTCCCAACTGACATTGTTGCCCCCAGACTCGCAGGGAATTCGTTTGGTATCACCTTACAAGATTTTCCCTTATCAATTAGAAATCGTACACTGGCTATTGACTCGTGAGAATAATCCAACCGTAGTACCCTATTTTACTCCAGGAATCTCTGGAGGCATCATTGCCATGCTCATGGGGCTGGGTAAAACTCTAGTCATGGCCTACCTTGTCATGGTCACCATTCATGCACAACGATCACTCAGAATGCCCACACTCTACCTTTGCCCTGCCAATCTCATCGGTACCGCTTTCAGAGAATTTCACAAGTTTTTTGGCTCGCAACTCAATGTCATTATCTACCATAAGAATTACCTTCGTCAACGCTACGCTACATTTACAACACAAGATTTTCAGGCATGTGATGTCGTGATTATGAGCTACAAGACATTGACTTATCAAATGAGGAAACAATCCAATCTCTTGTTTTCCCAACTATTCTATCGAATCATTTTGGATGAATCACAAGACATTCGTAATGAAAAGACACAGACGTTTAAATCAGTTATGAAACTTCAATCAAGTCGAAGAGTGTGTATGACAGGTACTCCCATCCATAACCACTTGCGCGACGTTTATTATCAATTATTATTTTGTGGCTTTACTGCACCGCCTGAAACCCAAATCACCAAATCCATCACCATTGAATTCTTTAAAACCTATTTGCTACCCCATCTCGTGCTCCGCGACTACTCATGCATCGACTCTAGTTTGCTTCCCGAAAAACATGAACACATTGAACTGATTACCATGCACCCCATGGAGGCCGCTCTACACTCTCAAATCATGAATATCCACAAGAAAAACTATGAAAAGACACAAACCACCTTTGGTAAAATTCACCATGAATTTGTAAAACGAATGCAACGTACGGTGGATGCAGAGCTAGCCTTTTGTGTCGCTCCCCATTTGCTCTATAATCCAGAAAAGCAAACTGAATCTACCCACATTATGAATAATCGTGACCGTGAGATCTTGGGACTTTCACCCATTACATTTAGTTTTGAATTTACACCATGGCTAGCAGATGTCAATGGAGAGGCTGGTATTCGGTCAAGTAAGCTCACGCGAATGAATGCCATTATCAAATCGATTCAAGACAAGGGTGAAAAGGTGCTAATCTTTGCAAACAAACTCAAGGTGCTACAATTAGGGATCAAGTCGTTACCACCACATCCGGTTACGGAACCACCCTATCGACTCGTATGTCAACACGTTGTAGGCGACCAAAGAGAATTGTATTATAGTCAATTTCGAACAGATCCCAATGTCAATATGTTGTTCAGTACATTGAGCATTGGGTGTCGAGGTTTAAACTTGACTGAAGCGAACCATGTCATCTTTATGCAACCATGGTACTGTTGGGCACCCATGGAACAAGCCATCTTCAGAACCTATCGCATTGGGCAAACCAAACCTGTTCACTATTATGTTCTCTTAGCCAAAGGCACCTCTGACGAACGAATCTTCTACAAGGTCGTCGAACAATCCAAAACATCCAAAGAAGCACTTGACGTCATGACCATTTTTTGAATTCGTCTATCACATCGTCTATGATGTCGAAGAAGTTCAAGTCGAACCCATGTTAGGGCGAAGGAGTTGGTGTTGATTCATTGCTATTGATGAATCCACTCTTTTGCTGTGTGGAAAAGAAGATGAAGAATCCAATGAGACTAGCGATGCCTGCAATGAGCAAGACAATGCCCTTGGGTCGATCAGGGTACTCCAAGTGGTCTTCTTCGGTAATACTACTAAAATCTATTTTATCAATGGCGTGTAACTTTTCTGCCTGTTGTAGTCGATAGTCTTTCCACTTGTAATAAATGAATACAAGTAAGAGTGCACCTGTTGTGGCAAGTGCTGTAATTGTCTGGGGTCTCATTTTTTATTTAGCCTTGATGGCCTCTGTCGGTTTTACTGGTGCCGCCACTGGTGCTGCAGGAACTGACGGCTCTACTTTGCGTCTTTTGCTATCGGGTTCAGTGATAGCAGGCTTACTTTGTACTTCAACTTGGGGTAGTACGGATGCACTGATGGTCGTCACTACACCTCCCGCGGCCGCCTGCAGGTATCTACAAGTTAACTTGACCTTGAAGTTCTTTTCCAGATTTGGATACACACTGATTTCGTACGTCACATGGACTTTTTGAGCCGTCATCTTTTGTCCTACAAGCTTGTTCCATTGAGCAACTGGTGAGTTATCTGAATTGAGTAGTGCAAATGCTGGAACTGGAGTCTTGTCTCTGGTTTCAAATGGACAATCTACAAAAGATGCCCTTGGGTAAAACTTGCCCTCTATCAACTCATTGGTCTTGGGGTCCTTGGCTTGCGCCGGTGGCAACACACCTCCAGACCACTTGAAATCCATAAAACTTTCTGGTTGAAACTTGCTCAACACGGATTGATAAGTTACAAACAATCCTTCCTTGACAATTAGTTTCTCCAGCTCCAAGAGTTCAGCTGCTTGTTCATCTGTCCATGACAAGGTGAGAGACACACATTTCTTATCATTGTCAAATGTCGCCAATCGGAATCCTCCAGGACACCTAACATTTTCAAATTCAAGAGCCACTTCTTGTCCATCCAAATACAAGTTTCCTGTTGTCTTGGATTGTTTTCCTGTAGCATTGACCCAATTCTTTGTTGTTGACACTACCGTCAACTTGGAACCATTTGCCACCATACCCAGAATATCCTTGACGCTTCGTGCCACAATGGTTCTGCTCATTTTTCAGTTTTGAACATTTCCAAAACTTTTTCCATCTATTATCGGAGCTTTCATTCAAATCTATTCAGCTTTGCGTCAAGTTTATTTCGTTTTACTCAAGTTCAGATTCGCATCAGGTTCAGCTTCGCATCAAGTTCGTTTCAATCGACTTCGGATTTGCATCAGGTTTATTTCACTCATGTTCAGCTTCGCATCAAGTTCGTTTTACTCGACTTCGGATTTGCATCTCATTCAACTTGAAAGTGAAGACAATAATTCTTTTGCGTCGTACCATTCCATATTTTCTACAATGGCCTGTGTGATTCCATGAGGTGGAGCAATGACATACTTGTATTTACAACTCTTGAAATAATAATACATGCATCGAGTAATACATTTGCTCATATCCACATCCATAGAAATCAATGAATAGATATTATTATGATGACGCAAATAGCTTAGATTACCATGACATACTAGAATGATATCACTAAGCTCGCACATGTCCCTCTCTTCCCACAGCATGATATGTAAGTTTGGGAATTGAGCGTGTATCATATCTTTTAAATAGTACAAGTATCCTACACTTAGACCAGAACTAATAACAATTCGTCCACCACTATGCAGCTGTCTTACCAAATAAATGAGTTCACGAATACGACCAGTTGTGGCGCTCTTCCATGATACAGGAGGCTCTATCACGCTCTCTGAAGATTGTCTAAAGAATTCTTGTCCATATTCCACACGACAATAGGGACACTTTCGATGTACCATGTTTACAATATAGGCACACGTATAGCACAAGAAATGAGAACAAGCTTCATTCTTGACCAAACCAAGACATTCGTCGTCTCGACATACACCACACTCTCTCACTTGACAACTTTCGACCTTGGGCAATTCGTGATACGGTACCATTTGCACCAAATTATTTGAAAAATATCGTATGTGGTAGAACAACTCGAACCGATCATGACTCTCCAATTCCAATAGGTGCTGACAAAGATCAACTGGATCGAGATCGTCGCGACGCAACGCCTTCTTGACCCATACGTACGGATAGTCCTCTGTAAACCGAATAAAACGTTTAGAAAGTTCAATATTCACCAGATTGTGTCGATAGATTTGTTTATAAATGGTATTGTAAAACACAAACATGGTAAACATGTCATCATTCTCAAAATCACTCAGAGGTACACTAAACAATTTTGGAAACTGAAACAACTCCACCCACTTTTTCATACTCAACTTGGTGACATCAATATCAATCACCCATAAACAATCTGCATTCAACTCTTGCTCTACATAACACTCGTCCAATATAATATGATCCCAACGTCGCAATCCAACATGACTATAACTCTCCCAAAGACGATAATTCATAATCACATGGCTCGGCATCTCCTCACTATTCACATCATCTTCATCCCACCAAATGGTCAGTTTTGGATACTTGTGTTTTAGTTGACGCACCGTGTAATAATCACTATCCTGCACAATGGCCAACATTGTCGTGGATCCCCTTGCGAAAAAACCAAGCACCAACGTCGTCGTATAACTACAATAACCACTCAAAATCACACCACCCTTTTTGCGTTGCACACGTTGGTCAAGTCTTGTGATTGTAGGAACCACTGGGCTTATATGCTCAGAGTCATTGAGCGCGACACTAAACGCTCGATCTGCATATATGTTTTGATGGGTGAGCAAAAACAATTCCAATATACGCTCGCTATCATGGTAACTTACGGGACATCGCTCACTTATGGAGGCTGGATGAAGCAACTCTTCGAATAATTCTTCAGATACGATAATGGGTAGATTCACTTGGGAAACCTCCTGGGTTAAACATGTATATCTAGATTCGTGTACAATGTGACCATCTCGAAACCGGGAATACGATTGCCAAGGAAACTCTTCTACCAATCTCCAGTAATCCAATACATCACTCTTTTGAACATGCAACTCGAGTCGAGATACATTTCTCTCTTCGTTATATACATGGTTAGGATGGGTTGATATCCCCTCTTTCCATTCTGTTGCCCATATACAAATCATTTTATTTATGTTCCGCTCTTGCTCACCTCACCTATCTATTTTGAGAATGCGGGTCGTAGGACTAACACACGGCAGACCCTTTGATCGACTACGCATCGCACTCAACTTTGAAAAGGGTCCATGGCGCATGCTCGTATTCGAAGACTATATCCAAGAACAAATTGACGACAAGAACATGGATGATACTGCACGCAAACAATACGTCAAGGATCACCTGGACGATGATTCACTCTTTACACTCATCAAGAATGATCTCATCTCGCTACAACAAAATGTAATCTTTCCACACGTCTCCACAATCAAGCAACAAAGATTTATCGAATCCTTTGGTGGCGTCATCATCAACATTACTTGTGGAAGCGACTTGGAAAAGATTTGGTTTGTCAATTCTTCCTTTATTATATACAATCTTGTTTCATCAAGTGAACCAAGTCCGGAACCTCACATGTCCCACGTGTCAGACAAATTTACACCACCAGTCTTTGGCGACACAAGGGACATGTTACTTCAAGGCGTTTCTTGAGACAGTGTTTCTTCCACATGTTAATACATTGTACATGAAACGGTTTTGTACATTCATCACACAATGTTACTTTTTCCTTGGTACCAAATTCATCATAACAAATAGCACATGTTTCTCCCACGAGGCTGGGATCAATTTCTTGTTCCTTGACCACATGATGGTGATCTGTAGATAAACATCCTTGAATCAGTTCACTCTTCTTCATATGTTTGACTCGAATCAAGACATAAAATATGTGTTTACACAATTGGTGACGTCTATAAAAGTCTGGACATGAACATCGACTTGCCACCCAATTGGAACAGTTGATATGCACTCGATACAAATCGCCTCGCGTCCCCATGACCTGATACGAATCATCATGCGATGCAGACATGATAAAAATTCGTTGCGCGATTGCTCTTTGAATCCGTTCATTAATCTTTTCAGCCATTATTTGTTTGGAATTAGGAACCTTCTGTTTTGGAATTAGGTTTCAGAGCCTTCTGATCGGCTTTCAGAAACTGTAGTAAAAAAGCTCGGAGGAAACATATAAAACATTGCAAAGATGAGTATAATCAGGTAAGCCATGGCCAGACATATCCAAACATAAACTGGCTGAGAAGGCAACGTCGATTCCAACCGATCATTACTTACTTTGGATTCATATTGGGATGATAATTTGGCAGGCTCTTCCGTTGCTGCTGCAATATTGTAATAATTTTTAATCAATTTGACTTGACCATTATGATTAAAGTATTGTCCATTGCACGTCAAGATATTCTCACCTGCATCATCAATCCCCTTGACCACTTGCTTACACAACATGCGACTACACTTCATCTGCTTCATATGAAACGTCTTGTAACTTGTCTTGGATGAACAATTGGTACCATAGCACGTCACTGGTAACGCCACATCCTCAGTTTCTGAAAGTGACAACACCGTCGGTTCATCCTTGAAACATCCACACATGTCCAAATTCTTATTCTCCTCCAGCGCGCAGTAACTCCTCATGTAATTATCACAAAATGGACTCTGTGGTCGATAACGATCAATGACCATTCCACCATAATACAACAAATCACCCATGCACGATTTACGAATCAAGGTCTCTACAGACTCTGGCTGTGTTACTTTCACACGATATTGCACAAACACTGCCGCACCATCAGCGATTGCAGGGTATTCCACCCAAGCGATTCCATTAAAACGCCAGTACGTCTTAAATTCGTACCCCAACAAGAGCAAATCTTGTTTCACGATACTTATTATGTTGGTATGTTTCTCACGCATCATGTAGGCTGGTACTGGATAGAATCCTTGACTCGTATCATAAATGTCATCTGCTTCCGGATACTTGAGAGACGTCACATTTTCAATAATTGTAGGCCCACGTGTCACATAACGAAATATATGCTTTTTATTGTTTCCGTATAAATTAGAGTTTTCATTGGCTATCCCTTCTATGGTCACTGTACTCCATTGGGGTGGAACAATCATTGACCGAATTCCAAACTTGTTCTCCAACTCATCACACAATGCATCGACACCCAAAGTCCCCGTATATTTTCGAGGCAAATAAATATAATATTCGTGTAAATTTTCATTCGTAAACGATGATGCAGTTGGAGTAATGGATGTATTCAGTGTATCGTAGGAAGTATAGGTCCTAAAAATATTACCAGTGGTACTATTCGACTTCACCAAGTCCTGTGACGTATAAACAGTTCCATTACAATTCAAATCCGTTGCCAATATTAAAGGTGGTAATACCTTTTCTGAAAATGGTTTCGCATTCAACTCATCCAAGACCTTTCTCACCAATACATTACACATGTTCTTTTTCTATTTGTCAGAAGACGCGTTTTCGCTGAATGATAAAAAAAGGAATGGACCCTCATCGCTTTTGTCAGCTTCAACTAGAAGTATTCAATCTTCAAGAAAAATTAAAAGGCTTACGTCGGGAACTCAATACATTTCCAGAGGCTCTACTCATTGAACACATTTCACAACTCCCTGGTGATATGATTCCAGTCACTGAAAACCATGTTGTCGCACATGAGCTAGAACGAAAACTTCCGGTGATTACTCAAGGAACATTGATGAATTACCTCCTCAAGTTCTGGAGAGACTGTGACCCCGACGCCCCCGACGATGTCGTTCTCAGCAAGGCCCAACAACAATTTGATATCATGATGGAGTATCGAGAACCCACACTCTCTCATCGCTTTCGAATCGTCAAGGTAGATGATCTACAAAAGTACACTGTATTTCGTATTAACAATCAACAAAAGAGACTCGACAAGGGAATTCTCAAACCCACTCGAAAGAGAAAACAAAAATCCGATGTCTATTTACAAGAACAACATAAATAAAAAAACAGAAACATGTCTACCTTTATTTACCATAGAAAGGATATTCAAAAACCTCCTTGTGCTGCCTATCGCTTTGACCCTTCCATTGAACCCATTCTAAATTCCAAGCGCTACCAGTTACGTCCCATTGCGTATCCCAAGGCATGGCAACAATACAAGGACCAAGAAGCCTCTGTGTGGCGCGCCGACTCCATTGTCTACCATAACGACCGCCACGAATTCACCACTCTTCCCAAAAACGTACAAACCATGTTGATCAAAGTCTTGGCCTTTTTCGCCAATGCAGATAACCTGGTTTTGGAAAGCCTTAGCAACAACCTGGCGCAGCAAATTGAAGTACCCGAGTTTCGGTTCATGTTGCAGTATGCAGGCACCATGGAGATTGTACATATTGAAACCTATAATGATGCCATTCAGGCCTTGGTGGAGAATGCAGAGGAACGTGAAGCACTCTTTTCGGCCGTGGATCATGACCCTATTATTCAACCCAAGTTTCATTGGGCCCAACAATTTTGTGAACGTGACATTCCATTTTCGGTACGAGTGGTCATGATGCTCTTTACCGAGGGTATCTTATTCTCCTCTTCCTTCCTCAATATCCTCATGGTCCGTTATTTCTACAAGACAATCTGCCATGGACTCGTCGAAGGCAATGAAGCCATCATGAAGGACGAAGGCAAACACTGCGTCAATTGGATCCTTCTCTACCAAGAAATCGTACAAAAGCTTCCCACATCTCTAGTTCACGCTATTTGCGAAGACTTTGTAGAGTTTGAATGTGAATTTGCAGCCAAATTGTTGCAAACAGATGATCCTATTCCCCAATTACCCTATGAACACGTATGTGAATACATCAAGTGCGTCGCCAATACCTTGTTGGATGCCATTAACGTACCTCCACTCTACACAAATGTTCATAATCGCTTCGACTGGATGAAGAGCATTGGACTTTTAGGCAAGAATAACTTTTTTGAACGCAAGAGCACCAATTACAACTCGATTGGTAACAATGCTGCAAATAGTACTGTTCAAGTCGAAGGACTCGGTGATAGTCTTTAACTACCATAAAGAGATTCGGAATAACAGAGGCTTCATAAAACCGCACAATGTTCATAAGATCCGGATTCAAAGACGACTTTAGTTCCATCAATCACAGAGGCTTTGCAATGACATAGAGTTAAATAAAACTTTCTACTTGTACAAAAAAACGAAATGTATGGAAAATACTCTTTATTCCTCATTGCACTCGTAGCACTCTATGCAGCTGTTCTGTCGTCGTGGGAATTTTTTAGACCCATTGATAACAAGGACGTGTCCAGTAAACAATATGATATCCTACGACAGTCTGACCAATTCTTGAGTACACGAGATAATGTTGAATTCCAATCCGTCTCTTGCTCTTCATTGCATCTCAAGTTGCCCACTGGTAACCGACTTTTAGGAGTGGATGCCAATCTAAACATTGTACCTGTGGACCTAAAGTTGGATCTCGTCTCAAATAGTCTCCAATGGGATTCATTACAGCTCCGTTCGTCATTAACCGTAGGAGATAATCTACTCAACTTTTCAGAAGACGTTCCTACTTTGGATATTCGTCACAAGTCTAACCATGAATTTGTGGAACTTCAATCCTACTTTATCACCACCAGAACCAAGCCCATGGTCAGTCTCCAATCTGAACTTCAAACTGACCCGTTCAATGCCTCATTCATGAATGTCTTGTGCAACGAATCAGTCATCTATCGTCTCACCAATGATGGGTCTCACATTTACAAGTCGTACTATGACAAACCAATCATGGAACTGGAAACATTTACCACTGGTAGTCGTGTGAGCCCCGTGATTCGTATTACGCAAGATAACAATACAACACCATTCTTCACATGTCGACAAAATGCAGACACGATGTTTTCAATCAAGAGCAACGGTGATCTCCAATGGAGAAACTCTTGGAACATTAATACCACGTCTACCAATCTGAATCTAAGATACATGGACACTACTTATGCGATTTTCAAGTCTGAAAATGCAGACGTCGAATTCAAAGGTAATATGTATTTGGGAACCCTGGTAAACGCTTCAAGTGCATTGTACTTTAATGGCGCCGGAAACGATACAAGCTTTAGTGATTGTTACATCATGAATAGAACAAGGTCTACCAATGATACTAGTGAACTACTTATTCAGAAAGGACGTAATACAAATGATCAAATACGCTTTCGATGTAGTAATTTTACTTTCCAAACCCCTTCAAGTAATGAAAATGCTGATAATCGTGGCGACAATAATGATCGGTTCACCATTAACAATACATCTGTTAATACCTTTGGTAATAATCTAGCAGTCACTTCCTCTGATGTGAATTTATTCTCCACGAATCTCGTTGCGACAAGTTCAGGTGTAAACATGATGGATAGCAAGTTTGTCATGAATAACACAAGCCTTCAAGTATTCAATTCCATCACCGCATCGACAAACTCTGCAAATATGATGAATGGGACGTTGGTAGTGACTCCCAATACCATTACCACGACAGGTGATGTAAACATTGGCTCCTCTGGACAACCTAAGACATTACGGCTAAATCAAAAAGTCATTGGTACAAGAGCCTATTTTACGCGATATATTTCTGGATTCAATAATGGGTCGCGTAGAACATTGAGCACCGATAACGTGGATGATGTGAATACTGATTGGCGAGTGTTTTGCTTTCAATGGACTGCCACAACTGGGGGAAATCCAGCCATGACGTATGATACAGATACCTTTAGTGATGGTGGAATAACCGCTGAAAGTGACGATACTATAGCTCATACAAGCGTTGATAATAACGGGTTCGATGGCAACAATTGTCTTCAAGTACAATACGAAGGTTTCTATCGTTTAGATTTTGATATTGTCTTACAGGGAGCAAACGACACCAATGATCAAAGGCTACGGTGGATGATCATTAAGAATAAGCAGACTTCAAGTAATAATTCCCCCATTGCAGTTGGATATGTCGACATTGATACATTAGCTAAACATTTTCACTTGTGTGCAACTGCTTCCATGGTACCAAACGATAGATTATACATTTACTACCAAAACTGGGATCAGCCTGACAATGTTGGGTTCATAGGTGCAGGCACCAACGATAACGTTTTTTGGAACTATGCTTCCATCACTATGCATTCTATCTAGTTATTCATTCCGGATCCAGAACATTGGATTGTACAATATCTGGAATCAATGATATCGACAACATTCTTTCTTCAATTGTTCAACTTGTTCCGATAGGTTTTTTACGGCATTTATCAAGGGTGCAATGAGTTCAGTATACTTGACGCTATAGTATCCCCGTTCATCTTTTTGGACCATAGAGTACAAAGAATCGTTTTTCAATAAGTCTACAAGGTTTTGGGCGCTTACACCAAACCTTACGTCTTGCGATTCGCCCATTTGGTATTCGATGGGTTCTAAACGTGTAATAAAATCCAATGACAATGAACATGGTCGAATATTTCTCTTGAGTCGAATATCTGATGTTTCATAATTCGAACCCCAAATACGTAGCCACTGTTTCGTAGATGAACCTATACTCGCTGTATTATGAAGTCGAGGTACTATATCCCCCTGAACATCTACACTCCCCACAGACACTTTACTCATCGTTGCAGGTATACTGTCCACTGAATCTTCACCTTCATAGAATAACCATTGTTTGGAAGGCGCATTGTACACCAATCCCCCATTCGAAAATACCATACCACTATTCCCAACGTTATTTGTCACCAGACGTAGTGAACCCTTCATCCTTGGATACGAGGCTTCAAGCCACTTGACCTTTTCATAATCACCTTGCGTAATATAGTGCTTGAAGAAAAATGACCATGTAATCAACACGGCTGAATAACAAGCAACAATCAATGATAAATAAACCCAAAAACGAATCTTTTGCAAAATACTTTTTGACTCGACACGAATACGATCTGAAATGACCAAGTCTGGTATACCATCCATCTTCTTTCTTTTCATTCATGTTTCGACATTTTTTCTATCACGTTGTAAGAAACGTAAGTTCTATCATGTCATAGTTATACAAAAACGGTTCTATGATGTCATAAGGAACATTCTATCATGTCATAGTTATGTGAAACGGTTCTATCATGTCATAAGGACTCCATCAGGTCGTCGACACAATGGAGATGACAAGCGCACTGAATCCATATATTAAAAATTGTAGATAAACAAAAAATGTCGATTGATGGCGGTAGTAGTAACGAGTCTTGTTTTCGAAATTGTATCGATGGAGCCAACACCACTCCTCCCCCACCACCCATTAACAAACACCAAGAACTCCTGCACCAATATGCCCCAGTAAAATCTTCACAACAACAACGTGTATTGTCCACCAAACGTAGTCACAATCGTCAAGTCGTCTTGTCTCGCAAACGTATTGGTAAAGGGCCGTACGCCGTCTCGGATGACGACGATGAATCCAGTGCTCCACCATCACTCGCTTCGCCTCAGCCCAGGAAACGTGAAACACCGCGACGCGCTAGATCAGAATCGTCCAACTCCACGCATAGCACCCAAAAGACACGAAGTCTTGAACCTGGACAAGAGGGAACCCAAAAACCAGAGATTGATGAATACGAATTACGTACCGCCATTGAAGAAACCATCAAGTCGATGCAAATCGTTCCTGACCATATCTTACCCTTGGCCATCAACGAAACTTTTCAAAACATGAAAATGAATCGTCAACAGAAGCAAAACTTTCCACCTATTGTCAAGACTACCATTGAACGACACATGCCCCCAGACGAAATCCGTAAATTCTATCAACAAGACGACCTCTCTTCTGACCAACAATTCACCAAGGTCAAGGGGTACCTTCTCAACACGACAGCTCTCGCCACCACCGCACTCGCCAGTCTCCACATTGACAAGATCGGTACCAAGTACCTTCACGAAAAGATGAAGGAATTTGTCAATAACCCCAACAACCGACCATCGTTTGATGAAGTGGGTCAATACATCAGGGGAACCTTTTTGGATTCTCCCGTGTTTAGTCTTGGTAGCAATATCGCCGGCGTATTTCGTGAGGCACACGAATGTGAGATGAAGGAACGGAGACACTTACCTGATGTAGAGGAAGAAGTTGACGACAATGATGATCATGTACCACCCGTTGTCTCTATGGAATCCACCATTAGCGACTTCAAAAAACGTAATGGCAATTTCCTCGATACCGTCCCCTCGAGCCTTTTAAAAAAAAAACCCACGACAGACACCCCCTGAAACCTGATCAGGATGATCATATCCCTCGAGATGAACAAACACCACTTCATGATGATCTAATACCGTCTTCAGATGATGAACCCATCGCTACAGATGATCCAATACCGTCTTCAAACGATAAAACATCTCCTCATGATGATCTAGAACAATCTCCACCTTCCAACGATGAACCACTTCATGAACAATCTCCAGATGAGCCAAGGACCATTTCATTCGAGGCCTTTATGCCACCTATGGAGATCAAAGTACCGGATATGAATTTTCAAAAGCTTGCTCTACCCATGTGTGAAATGTACAAGAATAATTTAGCCAACCGAATCTATGAAATGAAGAATGAACGATTACGTAAAACTTTTCATCGAATAGTATAAATAAAAAAGAAATGAACAAACCTTCTGAACTTACATCACTCTTAACCCAATTAAACCCACTCACCGCACCCGAACCCATTTGGAATGATCTTGCCTCCTCAGAACCCTTATTCCCCAAACTATCCGACACTGAACGAAGCAATGTCATTTCTCTTCTCCAAAAACATTTAAAAGTCGTCACCAATGAAAAGCGAAAGATGCTAATCCAACGTCTGTTAACTCTCGCTCTAAACTCTGCTGTCCCCCCAACTCTTCAACAAGATGACATTGACTATTCCCAAGTGTTTAACCAGGCTGGCGTCCAAGAGCAGATCAAGGCCATTCTCGCCATTCAAGCACGAACAGAAGAGGAAAAAACACGCTTGTCTAGCGAACTCTCTCATGAAGATTCCAAACTGAAAAAACTAACCAAGGGTACTGATCTCTACATCAACTCGATTCTTAAACAACTCGCCCTTACCCAAGATCAGCTGAAGCTTGAAGCCAAGTCCAGTGCTGAACAAAAGATTCACTTGGAAAATTTGGAAAAGGACATTGCCAAACAAGACAAGGAACTTCGTCAGCTCCATAAAAAGAAGCTCGAGTATGGCGAACGGCTACGTCTTGTGGAACAGGAATACCAAAAGACGGCTGCACAGCGAGCCAGTACACCCCATGAAATCCAATTACAAAAACGAATCGCTTCTTTAGAACAAAGTTTATTTGAAACCACTGAACTCTTGAAAAAATCCAATGTGGAATCCAAAGTAGTCAATGACATTATTGGTGTCGAACAGGTCTCTGTCACCCATCTCAAAATGCTCATTGATAATCTTCGAAGCGATCTCCAAAAATCAGAAACACTTTCGGAATCATGGAAAAAGCAATTTCACGAAGTCCAACAGAAACTTGCCAATGTTCATCTTCAGAAACTTGACCAATCTCATACCGCCAACAAATCGCTTCAACAAACTCTCAAGCTCGCCAAGACCGAGGCGGATGAAGTACGCAACCTCTACAATACCCGTTCCCTGGCCTATAACGCTCTCCAAGAAGACTATGCCAAACTGCAACGCGAACTAGAACTCTTGAACTCGGCACAAGAAGCTTCCCTCATCTCCCTTCGACAGGAATTGGAGTCTGCGCGGGCCGACAGCCTATTCTACAAGGAGAGGTTTGAGCGTATGCAGGCCAATGAAACCGAACGAAACAACCACATGAGAGTGACCTTGGAAGCCGAGTTTAGTACCAAGCACGAAAATGAAATGAGTAAATTGATCAAGGCCATGGAGAAGCTTCGACAGGATGCTACGCGTCAGGAAGAAAAGATTCGTATGCAAACAGGCAACCTGCGGCGCAAGGAAATGGAACTGAAACTTGCCCAAGATACCATGAATGATCAACGACGTCAAGATAGTCAAAACATTGGTAAGCTTACCGAACGTATTCATAGTTTGGAAAAGGATATCACCACTGCCAAACAAAACCTCGCTCTGCAAGCCGACGTTATTCGAGAAAAGGAAGCTGAGTTCAAAGCTGCCTCCAACTTGGCAAAGTACAATGATGCCATCATACGAAGTATCAATGAACGAGCTGAAGCTAAAGTCAAGACATTTGAGGAACAGGCCAAGAAATCTGCGGAAGCCTCTGTACGCATGCGAACCGAGCGCGACCAAGCATCTGCCCAAGTCATTCAGCTTCGCTCCCAAATGGAACAATTACGTAGCAATCTTCTCGTGTCCTCCAAGACGGGTGTCTATTGCGACCAACAAATCGCTGCCCTGGAAAAAAAGGCTGCTGCCG
>JACCDN010519238.1_pt1 | contig 25059 bp, 25 predicted proteins | sample 7441691 | NCBI WGS metagenome assembly JACCDN01 (sample SAMN15323439, study PRJNA562643) | freshwater metagenome | isolation source: river surface water | place: USA:Blue River Watershed | collected 2017-08-16 | reverse complement strand
GAACAGAGCACAAACTCCGTACCAAACATCTGCAACTCGATCTGCCGGAACCCAGGCACCAAGACGCTCGGCCAAGCGAGGCGCGGTTGACAAGCCGCCACCAACCCAAAGGTCAAAACCAACACCGAATTCAGGGTGCTCAACGGCAACAAAAGCTAGGTCGTTAATTTCGTGAACAACATCTTGGCTTGGGTGACCGGTGATTGCTGACTTGAACTTGCGAGGCAGATTAGCCAACTCTGGGTCGCCAATGTACTTTTTGACGATGTCACGGATGATTGGGGTTGGGTCGATTAGCTCATCTGCAGAGATACCAGCGACCGGTGAACCAAGGATGATGCGTGGCACATCGCCACAGGCCTCGGTGGTCTCAAGACCTACAGCCTCAAGTCGCCTCCAGATCTCTGGAACATCTTCAACCTGAATCCAGTGCAACTGAAAGTTCTGGCGGTCGGTTACGTCTGCGGTGTCGCGACCAAACTCTTTGCTGATTCCTGCGATTACGCGAAGCTGCTCGGTAGTTAGCTGGCCCGAGTCAATGCGCACGCGAAGCATGAAGTACTTGTCTTCAAGCTCGTGCGGTTCAAGAGTTGCGGTCTTTCCGCCATCAATGCCTGGCTTGCGCTGGGTGTAAAGACCCCACCAGCGAAAGCGACCGTGAAGGTCGGTGTCTTCGATTGAGTCAAAACCCTCTTTTGAATAGATGGTCTCAATGCGCTCACGAACCGAAAGACCGCCGTCGGCTGCCTTCCACTTTTCGTTGTCGTTCAACGGCTCTTTGCCGTCTACCTTCCACTGACCATTAGCTCGCCCTTCACGTGGCGGGCGAGCAGCAGCGTGAGTGCCACCGGCAGGTGTGTTTGCAGTCATCGAAGTGTCCTTTAGAAATGCGATTGCGAGGGCAGAAAATCCCCCGCGTCACATACAACTCTAGGTTGCGCTTTTGTCACAAATGAAACATTCTGTAATAACAAGTTCCGCGCCACAGAGCCGAAGTAGCCTCATTTCACGACTTAGGTTTCCTACCAAATCGGTAGACTTGGCGGAACACCTTTTAGTTATTGAGGAACCCATGGCAACCCTGATTGCGGCTTCGCACGGCACTGATAATTCATCAGGTGCTTCGGCAATTTCTGCCCTGGTTAAATCAGTGCAAAACACCTTAGATGCCGCCCTCGAGGGGCACCGAGTTTTCGAAGCTTTTGTCGATGTGCAACAACCTGATGTTTCTGCAGTTTTGGCCGAGGCAGGCAAAACTGAGCCGACCATTATTGTGCCGCTGCTGCTTGCTACCGGTTACCACGTGCGCCAAGACATCGCCGATGCAGCATTCGAAGCCGGCGAGCATGTTTCGATTACTCCAGCACTCGGGCCAGACGAACGCCTGGTCAAGGTTTTGGTTCGACGTCTCAGTGAGGCTGGCTATCAGCAGACAGACCTAGTTGTTTTGGCGGTTGCGGGTTCAAGTGATCAACGAGCGCAAGCAGAGAGCGCGCTCGTGCAACTGATGTTTGAAGAGGCTCTGGGGCAAAAAGTTGAATTGGCCTTTTTATCGGCAGCTGAACCAAAACTCAAAGACTTGATTCCTAAGCTGAAATTTCAAAACCCAAACAAACGGGTTGTTGTGGCAACTTACCTTTTGGCCGATGGTTACTTTGCCGGTCTGACCAAAAAGTTTGGGGCCCACCTGGTTGCCGAGCCCTTGCTTGTTGAAGGTCAAACCTCGCCGCAAGAGTTGGTCGATATTATTGTCGATCGTTTCAAAGCTGGTCTGGGTGGAAACACCACCGGCTGCCTAACCGGTTTGCGCGGCGAGCCATTTGCTGGCTGTGCAGCTGGTTGCAAAACCTCTTGCCGCGCCTAGGCGCTCAGGCCTGCTCCATAAGCAAAAGTCGGAGCCTCGGTGTCATAAGGCACATCAGACTTGCTAGCCAAAATCGCCTCGAGTGAAGATGGCAATTCAATCGGCAGGCGGCCCTTGGCTAGCTTTGGATTCTTCAGAACATCCATGAAGGCATTTGGGTTTGAACCAAAGTTTGCCGTAACCGCTGCCGCAGCCTCAGCAATCTCTGGGAACACCGCAGCGCGATCAAGATAAATGTCAAAAATGGTCGGAACCGTTTGGCAAATCTCGACAATTCGTGCAACTTCTTCTGCTGGGTAAGCAAGCGAGCCCGCATGAAAAATAGCTTCAAAACCACCAGGGCGCGGGTCAAAGTGTGCGTTCTTTCGAATGATGGCGAGGTCGGCCTCTTCTGGGCTGGCCACGATTTGACCAATTGCAGACGCCTTCTCGGCATCGAGACCCTCGACATATATTTTGAATCCGGCGGCAAGTGGCAATTGAGCGGCACCCTCGGTGGCCAGCTTCAGCAAAACATAACCAGCACGCTGGGCAGCCTCACCCGCAGCCATAAACTCAGGCTTTCCGACAATTGCATCGGCAGCGGCTTCATCAACAAATCGCTGTTCGTCGAATAGACCCAGGATGAATTTTTCGGCCAACAACTTAGATGCTGAATAGTCAATCCGCTCTTCTGAGATTCGGCCCTCGCGAACCAATTCAACAATCAGTTCTGGGCAAGATTCGCCACCGAACTGGTCTGCGCCGGCATTGATCGCTTTTTCAACTCGTTCGCTACGCGAAAGGTGTTCAACTCCCCAAGCGCGAGCTGGCATATCTTGGCCAAGAATATTGGCGTCGCTGATCAAACCCCAGTCGGTGCAAATGATTCCTTCAAAGCCAAGTTCGCCCTTGAGCAAATCGGTCAGCACACCCTTGTTGAAACCAAAGCCAACCTCTTCATATTTGGTTCCGATTGGCTGACCGTAATAAGGCATCATCGCGCGGGTTCCGGCGGCGATTGCGTCTTTGAATGGCTCAACGTGGTAGTCAAAGTTGTTGCCCGGGTAGACCTGCTCTTTGCCATATTCAAAGTGCGGGTCTTCGCCATCAAGTTGCGGGCCACCGCCCGGAAAGTGCTTGGTCATGGTCGATACCGAAGTCTTGCCAAAAACCTTGCCCTGAAAACCGCGGATGTAGGCCGCACCCACTGCCCCTGACTGTTTGGCGTCTTCGCCAAAGGTCATTCCAGATCGAGCCCAACGCGGTTCGGTTGCGAGGTCAATCTGTGGGTGAAGCGATGCGTGAATTCCGACCGCGCGATATTCCTGACGTGCAATGTCACCAAACTGTTCGACCACTTCAAGATCGCCGATAGCGCTGAATGCCAAAGATTCAGGCCACTGCGAGAATGCTCCCGCGTTAAAAAGTGCGCCCTGGTTCTCTGCAAAGGCATGGCGAGGGTCGGTTGATATTGTCACCGGAAGACCAAGGCCAACCTCTGCCGCAATGGTCTGCAATTTGTTGTGCCAGAGAGCCATTTCGCTGCCCCGCTTTGGAACACCGTGAACGTTGAAGTGAGTGATGCGTTTTTCACGAATCAACTCTTCGGTGGCAGCACCCCAAGGAGTGCCGGCAGGCAACATCTCGCCGCCAGGCAGCATCGGTGCAATCTCGTGAAACATGAGGCCGGCTTTATCTTCAAGCGAAAGCCTCGGCAGCAGGTCTGCAACGCGCTCGGCAACTGTTAGCCTCGGGTCTTGAAATGGCAGTGCGTTCACGAAGACTCCTTTGTCAAAGCTGCTGAAAATTTAGCCGACGTTTACTTCGATGCTTGAAAAGATGTCGACAACAGAGGTGCCAACGTTAAGTTCAAACTTGCCGGCCTCATACTGCCAACCGTTTGACCAGTGAGCAAACTCGCGACCGCGAATCTTTACTTCGGCAAGAACGGTTTCACCAGCTTCAGCATTCACTTCGGCAAAGCCAACCAACCAGCGAACCGGTCGATCAACCGAGCTGTTATTGCGTGATGCATAAACCTGAACAACCTGCTTGCCCTTGCGAGCGCCGGTGTTGGTTACTGGAACAGAAAGCTTGAGGTCTGAACCGATGCCAATAGCCTTTGGTGAATTCACGTCGCCGAAGGTCCAGCTGGTGTAGCCAAGTCCGAAACCAAAGTTGTATGCCGGGGTGACATTGGCTTTCATCCATGCTCGATAACCGATGTGGATGCCCTCTTCGTAAACAACCTGGCCATCAACTGGGGTGCAGTTTGAAACCGGAAGGTCTGATTCAGCAATTGCCCAGGTGGTCGGGAGTCGGCCGCCAGGCTCTTCGGCACCGGTCAGCATCTCGACCAGCGCGTTGCCCATTTCTTGGCCAGCAAAGTAGGTGAGCAAAATTGCCTTCACGCGGTCTCGCCAAGGCAAAATCACCGGTGAGCCCGAGTTCACAATCACAACAACGTTCGGGTTCACTGCAAGAACTGCCTCAACGAGTTCGTCTTGACGACCTGGCAACCCTAGCGACTTGCGGTCGATGCCTTCAGATTCAACCGCCGAGTTTGTGCCAACCACAACGATCGCCAACTCGGCGTTCTTGGCATTCTCGACTGCCTCGGCAATCATGGCGTCACCGAGTGCCTTGTTTGGTTCGAATCCAAGGATGAACGCGAAGGCCGCGGTTTCAATTCCGGTGCGTCCAGCAAGGTCAATTTCGGCAACAATTCGAACGGTTTTGCCAGCCACCAGTTCAACCGGCTTGGTCACGAAAGGTGGGTCCATCAGGTCAGAGAATGGGTCTTCACTGGTTCGAGGAATCAACTGGTCAATTAGCACCGCGCCGTCAACTGTCACCTTGTTATAGCGAGTGTTAGCTACACCCATGAGTTCTGTTCGGGTTTCAGTTGGAGTGAAATCGGTGGTGAAGCGAAGCCCGTGCGCAGCTGCAATTGGTGAGCCTGAGCCCAACCACATCAGGTTGCTGCCACCTCGAGTTTCGGTGAAAATCGGCTGCCCGTCTTCACCCAATAGTTCAAGGTGTGCACCAGCTTCGCCGGTGATTGGGTTTCTAAGTTCGTCTTTAGGCAACTCTGCCAAACCGTGCTGAACCACTGCGCCAATTGAATAACTGAGCTTGTCGCCTAGCAGTTTCTTTAGGGCCTGTAGTGGTGTAACCACGGTCTTTGGCATAACGGTTGCTGAACCGCCACCCTGGGTTCGGGCAACCGAAGCGTTGTTGCCAATCAGGGCAACCTTGCCAAACTTGGTGAAGTCAATCGGCAAACTCTGCTCTTCGTTTCTAAGCAAGACCGAGGTCTGAACTGCGGCCTTGCGTGCGAAAGCTACATCTTGGTCAGAAATGTTATTGTGACGCGGCTTTGGCGCAGGGGTCGAGCCATCGGCACCAATAGCGCCAACTCGAATTGCCAAGAGAATCATTCGCTTAACCTTGCGGTCAATGGTTTCTTCAGCGATTTCGCCATTTCGAACAGCGTTGATTAGGTTCTGTGACCAAAATTCGGTTGGGCCAGGCATCTCTAGGTCTTGCTCATAGTTGGCAGAATCTAGGGTGCGAACTGCTGTCCAGTCGCTGATGACAACGCCGTCGAATCCCCATTCGCTTCTGAGTGGAGTTTGAAGCAGGTCGTTCTCGGTCATGGTCTTGCCGTTCACCGAGTTGTAGGCACTCATGATGGTCCACGCTTGGCCGTCGACAACGGCGTCTTCAAATGGACGAAGGTAAAGCTCGCGAAGGGTGCGCTCGTCAACAGTGACGTTTGCGGTGAAACGTTCGGTTTCAAAGTCGTTGGCCACATAGTGCTTTGGGCACGCGCCGATGCCGGTTGACTGAATGCCCTGTGTGAATGAGGTTGCTAGTGCACCGGTGAGCATTGCGTCTTCGCTCAGGCACTCAAAGTGTCGGCCACCAAGTGGTGATCGGTGCAAGTTGATGGTTGGGCCAAGCACAACATCAACACCCTTGCGGTGAGCCTCGCTACCCAAAGTGCGGCCATACTCGGCGGCAAGCGCCGGGCTCCAAGAAGAACCCAGTGCGGTGCCTGATGGAAGGTTTAGTGAGTTGTCGCGTTCATCCCAGAATTCGCCACGCACACCCGCTGGGCCATCAGAGAGCAGCATGTTGCGCAAACCAATTGATTCAAGCGGAACGGTGTTCCAAAAGTCACGACCGGTGAGAAGTGAAACCTTTTCTTCAAGGCTCAGCTTTGCGGTTAGTTCGTCGATGCGTGAAACAAGGTTTGTCATCTGGGGCACTCTTTCTTCGTTGAAACGCGAAAACAGAAAAAGTGTATACCGAAAACCTTTTATGTGAATGGTTTTATTGTGACGTTATAAAACTGTGAAATTACTTGTATTCTCCAACGAGGCGAACTGCGCCACCGTCGACACCCTTGGCACCCTGAACATAGGTTGAAAGATCAGTCGGGGCCGCTTCAATCTCACCGAGGTTCCAGGTGTGAACGCCCAACTGGGTGAGAGTCGCGGCCACTTCTTCAGCCTTATCTGCCTCAACCACAACTGCTTGACCCAAGCCAAGGTTCCAGGTGCCCTCAACAGATTCGAGCGAGAAGCCGCCCCAGCCAGCGAGAACTTGGAATACCTCTTGCGGGCTCCATGATGAACGGTGAACATCCAAGGCAACACCCTGCGGAAGAACGCGGGCAATGTTAGCTGCGATGCCACCGCCGGTGATGTGACTCATTGCGTGAACCGCTGAACCAAGCTCGCTCTCAAGCAAGCTGTTTAGAACACCGGTGTATAGCGCGGTTGGCTCAAGCAACTTCTCGCCAAGTGAGACGCCAGAGAACTCGGCAACCTGGTCGTTGTAGTCAAAACCTTTGTCACGAACAATTTTGCGAACCAGAGAATAGCCGTTTGAGTGCAGACCAGAAGATGACATACCCAAAACCACATCGCCAACGCGAACGTTTTGTGGGCCCAGCAATTTAGCAGCGTCAACCACGCCAACGGCAGCGCCGGCGACGTCATAGTCATCAACACCAAGCAGCCCAGGATGCTCTGCAGTTTCGCCGCCGACCAGGGCAACGCCAACTGATGCACAAGCTTCGGCGATGCCGCGAACGATGTCGGCAATGCGCTCTGGAACGACCTTGCCACAAGCGATGTAGTCAGTCATGAATAGGCTCTTTGCACCAACCACGACGATGTCGTCAACAACCATGCCAACTAGGTCTTGGCCAATGGTGTCGTGCTTGTCGATTGCCTGAGCAATGGCAACCTTGGTGCCAACACCGTCGGTTGAGGTTGCCAAAAGTGGGCGGTCATAAGCCTTCAAGAACGAGACGTCCATCATGCCCGCAAAGCCGCCGAGGCCACCCATCACAAGGTCGTTGTGGGTCGCGCCAACGGCACGCTTCATAAGTTCAACGGCTAGATCGCCAGCTTCGGTGTCAACACCAGATGCCGCATAGGCGTTAGTCATTCAGGGTCTCCTGTTGTTCGCGCACTACGGCGTCAAGTTCTGAGTCTGGGCCAGGGTTGCAAGCTGCTGCATCCTGCTCAAGCAAATTCTTGCCAAGTCGGTCTGCGGTTGGCAGCTCGATTGGATACTTGCCGGTGAAGCAAGCGGTGCAAAGTTGTGATTCCTGCTGACCGGTGGCGGCAACCATGCCATCCTTGGTCAAATAACCGAGAGTGTCTGCGCCAATCGAGGTGCGAACATCGTCAACGCCAAGACCGGTAGCAATAAGTTCGGCGCGAGTAGCAAAGTCGATGCCATAGAAGCATGGCCAGGTGATCGGTGGGCTAGAAATTCGAACGTGAATTTCGGCTGCTCCGGCCTCGCGAAGCATCTGAACCAATGCGCGCTGGGTGTTTCCGCGAACGATCGAGTCGTCAATCACCACAATGCGCTTGCCACGGATAACTTCTTTAAGCGGGTTCAACTTGAGGCGAATACCGCGCTGGCGAATGGTTTGTGAAGGCTGAATAAAGGTGCGGCCAACATAAGAGTTTTTAACCAAGCCGTGACCAAATGGAATGCCAGACTCTTGCGAGTAGCCAATGGCAGCCGGGGTGCCTGATTCAGGTGTTGGAATAACCAGGTCGGCTTCAACCGGATATTCGCGGGCAAGCACGCGGCCCATCTCAACACGAGCGTCATAAACATTCTTGCCATTGATTGAGGTGTCTGGGCGGGCCAGATAAACGTATTCAAAAACGCAACCGGCGCGCTTGGTCTCAGCAAAACGAGTCGAACGAAGACCGTTCTCATCAATTGCAATAAGTTCACCTGGTTCAACTTCGCGAACAAAGCTGGCACCAACAATGTCTAGGGCTGCGGTCTCTGATGCAACTACCCAGCCTGAAGACAAACGGCCAAGAACTAGTGGGCGAACACCCTGAGGGTCGCGGGCGGCATACATGGTGGTTTCATCCATGAAGACCAAACAGAAAGCGCCCTTAACCTTTGGCAACAATTCGAGTGCTGTCGACTCAAGGGTGTGGTCTAAGTCGCCGGCCATAAGCGCGGTCAAAACTGCCGTATCGGTGGTGTTGCCACCGGTGATCTCGTTAGCGCCCTGATCTGGGTAACGCTCTTTGAGAAGGTCAAGCAAATCTGCGGTGTTGGTCAGGTTTCCGTTGTGAGCCAAAGCAACAGTGCCGGCAGATGTGCGGCCGAGAGTTGGCTGCGCGTTTCGCCAGTGGCTAGCGCCAGTGGTTGAGTAGCGGTTGTGGCCGATTGCAATGTGGCCAACCAGGCTCTCAAGTGCTGACTCTGAGAAAACCTGCGATACCAAACCCATGTCTTTGTAGACCAAGATTTTCTTGCCATCTGAGGTGGCGATGCCCGCTGATTCTTGACCGCGGTGCTGAAGTGAATAGAGGCCGAAGAAAGTTAGCTTGGCTACTTCTTCACCCGGTGCCCATACGCCGAATACGCCGCATTGGTCTTGTGGTGCTTTATCGTCATCGCTAACTGCGATATCGAGATTTAGTTTTCCATCGCCACGGAGCAAGGCAGTTTCCTGTCGGTAAGAGCGGGCTACCCCTCTAGTTTAGTGGCCTCGGCTGTTTTGGCACGAGCGGCAGTAATGCTGCTGATCACAGTTGCTGTGATGATTCCGGCAACGGCACCCAGTGCAGCCAGAAACGCAACCAAATAACTAAGAATTGGTGCGGCTGTTCGCTGTTCGGCTGGAATGCTCGCATCGAGAATCAAAGCCAAAATAATGCCGAGAATTGCGCCGGTGAGCAAGAACGGCAAAAACTTAGGGGCGCGACGAATAGTGACCTTTTCGGTTTTCATACCACTATTCAACCAAACCGGTGGGGCGGGTAATTCCCAGCGGCAAAATATCGCCAAGATCGGCTCGAGTGCCCGAAGCTGCAATTAGATTTTGAGCCACGGCCTCGGCCCAAGTGAGCTGCCCAGTGGCAACGGCAAACCAGGTTTCGGGGCTCATCTCAACGGTGTTCGGTGGGGTGCCACGAGTGTGACGTGGGCCTTCTATGCATTGGGTTGCGCCTAGTGGCGGAACCCTCACCTCAACCGAGTTGCCTGGGGCAACTTCGGCCAACTCTTCGAGCAAAAATCGAACGGCGGTTGCAAATTCAGTCGCAGCCGCGCCTTCGGCGAGCGCAGCTCGCACTGCATCCATGCCTGCATTTGGTTTGATTCTGCGTCTTGCCATAGGCCAATTCTCTCGCAACCGAGGTGTTGAAAATAACTCTTGCCAAGCGAATTTAGTTAGGGTAGCCTAACCTTACCGAAGTCAGATGATACTGACCCGACGGAAGAAAAAATTGATCTCAAATTACCTCATCGGTTTGCGCGAGGGCCTCGAGGCTGCGCTTGTAGTCAGCATCTTGATCACCTACCTTGTGAAAACAAACCGCAAAGCAAATATCAAGTTTGTTTGGCTCGGCGTCTTTGCCGCACTCGGGCTCAGCCTGATTTTTGGAGCACTCCTCACCTACACTCGTTTCACCCTTCTAGCTGACTTCAAATCTCAAGAGATTTTCGGCGGAGTCATGTCAATAATTGCCGTGGCACTGGTGACGTGGATGATCGTTTGGATGCGCGATACCGGCGCAAAAATCAGTGCCGAATTGCAAGGAAAACTTGAATCTGCAATACAGGGTGGTGTAGTCACGGTGGCCGCAATGGCTTTCGTGGCGGTAGCCCGGGAGGGGCTCGAGACTGCGCTCTTCTTTTTTAGTGCGGTTCAGGCAGCCGGCTCAACCCTAGAACCGGTAATTGGCTTTGTGCTTGGCGTCGCGACAGCGGCGATTCTCGGATACCTGCTTTATCGACGCGCAGTGAAGATCAATCTTAAGAATTTCTTTACCGTGACTGGCTACTTCTTAATTTTGGTTGCAGCCGGAGTGCTCTCCTATGGAATGCACGACCTTCAAGAAGCTGGCGTATTGCCAGGTTTGAAGGTTTTGGCATTCAACCTTTCAGAAACCATATCTATCGATAGCTGGTTCGGCGCATTGGCCAAGGGAATTTTTAACTTCAGTCCACAAACGTCTTGGATCGAAGCAATCGCCTGGGTGAGCTATGTTCTATTCGCCGTCTGGGTATTCAACCGCAGAAAAGAAGCCAAATGAGAAATAAAAAACTGGCCATAGCCCTAATTTCGACCTTCACCGCCGTTTCACTGACCGGCTGTGCGCCGCTCGCGTCTGACGTTCGCGTGAGCGTTACCCAAGACGCAAATACCTGCGAACTTTCACAAACCGAATTAACCTCAGGGGTTGCAACCTTCGTCATTCAAAATATTGGTGATACTACGGCTGAGTTCTACATTTTGAACGGCAACGACGACGGAATTTTGACTGAGATCGAGAACATCGGTGCTGGGCTGACTCGCGAACTAACTGTTGAGTTAGCCGAAGGAACCTACCGATATTCATGCGAGCAGATGGACGGCGGCGATGTTATTCGAGGCGAACTTGAGGTTGCCAAAGGCAACGACTCAAAAGTGGTTGACCCAACCACCGAGAACGCGATTGCTGAGTACACCGAATTTGTTCGTGGCCAGGCAAAAACATTGTTGAATGAAACACGTGAATTTGTGAATGCGGTGAAGGCAGGCGATGTCGAACTTGCGAAAAGCCTCTATGCATCAACTCGCGTCTATTGGGAACGAATCGAACCAGTTGCAGAGTCATTTGGCGACCTAGACCCAAAGATGGATGCCCGGGAGGGTGACTTAGACCCAGGCGTTGCTTGGACCGGCTGGCACAACCTAGAAAAACAATTGTGGGTCAGTGGCTTGCAAAGTGATTCTGGCGAGATTGCCGATTTGCTTCTAGCAGACACTCAAGAATTGGTGAATCGAATCGACTCAATTGAGCTGACGATTTCGCAGATGGGTAATGGTGCCAAAGAACTGCTTGATGAGGTTGCCACCGGAAAAGTTACCGGTGAAGAGGAACGCTATTCTCACACCGACCTTTGGGATTTTGAGGCGAACGTTTTTGGCGCTCAAAAGGTTCTAGAAGTGTCGTCGAAGCTTCTGGAGCAAAGAGACCCGGCACTGTTAGCCGATCTTGAAGCCCGATTCGCAGCCCTGAACACCGAACTCGACAAACACCGCGTCGGCGATGGTTTCAAGCTTTACACCGAGCTCTCAGCAACTGAAGTTTCTGAACTTGCCGGTCTAGTCGAGGCAGTTTCTGAACCACTCTCAAAGATGACGGCAGCTCTGGTCAAATAGTGCAACTTGATCGCAGAAGTTTCATTGGGCTAGCCGGGGCCTTTGGCCTTGGGGCCGCGGTTGGCGTTCCGTCGACCTTGGCTGCAACCTCAGGGTTTGCGGCCATGGTTGGCGGTTCATCGGTGCCGTTTTATGGCAAATACCAAGCAGGCATCACTACCCCGATGCAAGACCGTCTATATTTCGCAGCTTTTAATGTTGAGACTGAAGACACGGCCCAGCTAAAACGGGTCTTGAAAGAGTGGACACTGGCAGCCGAGCGAATGAGTCGAGGCACAGATGCTGGCCCAATTGGAGCAGCTTCGGGCATGCCAGAGGCGCCGCCAGACGACACTGGTGAAGCCCTCGATTTGCCCGCCGCACGGGTGACCATGACAATCGGCTTTGGGCCTAGAATCTTTGATTCACGATTTGGTTTTAGCTCTCGCAAACCAGCCGGATTCCACAACTTGCCTATCTTTGCCGGAGACGAAATCGAAACCGAGCAGCAAAATGCAGACTTAATGATTCAGGTTTGCGCCGATGATGACCAAGTTGCTTTTCACGCGATTAGAAACCTAATTCGTATTGCCAAGGGAACTATTTCGCCGGTTTGGTTGCAGTCTGGATTCTCGGGTGCCGCCAAGACCTCGGCCAGCAGACACACCCCGCGCAACCTGTTTGGCTTCAAAGATGGAACCGCAAATCTAAACGTTGACGACTTCACCGAAACGCAGATGCACCTTTGGGTGGATCGCGGTTGGATGACCAACGGCACTTACATGGCAGTTAGAAATTTTAGGTTCGACATTGAAACCTGGGACAGATCTTCACTTGTTGAGCAAGAGCAGGTTTTTGGGCGAACCAAAGGCGCTGGCGCTCCCCTGAGCGGAGGTTCCGAATTTAGCCAACCTGACTTCAAGGCCAAGAATGCCCGGGGTGAACTCGCAATCGCCGAGGATTCACACATGGCTCTAGCTCATCCGAGCAAACACGGTGGAGCCAAAATCCTTCGGCGCGCCTTCAACTATTCAAACGGCACAGATAGAGTTGCTCGAATTGATGCCGGCTTGCTATTTATCTCGTATCAGAAAGACCTCGAAAAACAGTTTGTGCCAATTCAGCGGGCTCTAGCCAACAACGATCAGATGAATGAATACGTCACGGTAATCGGTTCATCAACCTATGCTTGCCCACCAGGATTGGCCCCTGGAGAATTCTGGGGCCACCAACTTTTTGCCTAGTTTGACGGGCTACTCCATCGAGCTGAGCAGCTCGTCAACCGCGGTCTTCAAAATCTTTAGGTCATCAGCACTGGGTGCACCAAAAGTGATGGTTCGCACAAATGGGCCATCGGGGTCGGTTGGGTAGTCAACCTTCGACATCAAACCGGCATCGTCAATAAAGTAGCGGGTGGTTTGAACCTCGCCGGCCATCTCGGCATCTTCTTCTGCGGTGTAGCTGTTGGTTGCCTGGTCATAGGTAATTGTTAGGTTCTCGCTAACATCGGTGCCGCCCTCTGCAGCCAGACCAATAACGCCCGCAAAGTAGCAAACCTCAAAGGCATATGCCTCATAAATGATTTCGGTCACACCATCTGGGTCAACGCCAACCGCCGAGTAATCCTGATAGGCCTCTGCCTTGGCGGTCATGATTACTTTGTAGGCCTGCTTGCCGTTATCTGTGATGTTTTCAACCACGCCTTCGGCATTGGCTTTATCGCAACTGTCGGTGGCTACTTTGGTGAACTCGGCGAGTGGGTCAGTTCCTCTATCTGCTGCAGAACTTGGCGAAACCGAACTCGATGGTGAAACCGAAGGGTTCGATGTCGGCCCAGCCGCACAACCGGTCAAAACAATTGCCCCCGCAAGAGCTATCCCCAAAATTCTCATGGCTTCATTGTGTCAGTTAAACTTGAGAGGTGAAGATTCTTCTTTTGGGCCAGGGTGCCCGCGAACACGCCATTGTTAAAGCTTTGATTCGCACTGGTACGTCCAAGGCCGATCTAATCGTTGCACCAGGCAATGCTGGCATCGCCGCCGACGCCCACTGCGAGCCAGAACTTAACCCGAACGACCCGCTGGCGGTTTCTAAATTTGCACTAGCTCACTCGATTGACCTTGCCATCATCGGCCCAGAGGCTCCACTGATCGCTGGCGTTTCTGACGCCCTTCGCGAGCAGGGCATTGCCGTTTTCGGCCCTTCACAAGAAGCCGCTCAGCTTGAGGGCTCAAAGAGTTTTGCTAAAGAAGTTATGTCTGCAGCCGGTGTTCCAACCGGCATGGCTCGCCAGTGCGACACCCTCGCACAAGTTGAAGAGGCCATGGATGACTTCGGTGCCCCATACGTAATCAAGGCTGATGGCTTGGCCGCGGGCAAAGGCGTTATCGTCACCGAAGACCGTGCCGCCGCACTAGAGCACGCAGCTAAGTTCATCGACATGGGCATCTTGGTTGAAGAATTCTTAGATGGCCAAGAGGTCAGCCTGTTCTTCTTGAGCGATGGCAAGTCGGTGATGCCGCTAACCCCGGCACAAGACTTCAAGCGTGCACTCAACGATGATTTAGGGCCAAACACCGGTGGCATGGGTGCATACAGCCCGCTGCCTTGGCTGCCTGAGGGCTTCATCGAAGAAGTCGAGCGCGATGTTGCGATTCCAACCGTTCAAGAGATGGCCCGTTTGGGTGCGCCTTTTGTTGGCCTGCTTTACTGCGGACTAATTCTTACCAAGCGCGGCACCAGGGTTATCGAGTTCAACGCTCGCTTTGGCGACCCAGAAACTCAGGTGGTGCTTCGCCGCCTAATCACCCCGCTTGCAACACTTCTATATAAGGCAGCCACTGGTTCGCTAGACAACGCTCCTCAGCCAGAATTCAGCAAGGATGTTGCCATCACCGTGGTGCTTGCCAGCGAAGGCTACCCAGAAAAGTCAGCACCAAACCGACCTCTTTATGGTTTGAGTGCAGCCGAGACCAAGGGCGTTGAAATTTGTCACGCTGCAACTGCATTTGAAGAGACCAAAGATGGTGAAGAAATCTTGGTTGCCACCGGTGGCCGTGTGCTATCAGTGGTTGCAACGGGCAAGAACTTTGCCGGTGCTCGAGACCAGGCTTATGAGGGCCTTGCTGAGATTCACCTAGAGGGTAGTCACTACCGCACCGACATCGCCGCAAAGGTCGCCAACTAATGGCGGCCGAGTCAGTGGCCGGTTCAGGCGCTGTGAGCATCCCGGGCTGGAACCACGTTTATTCAGGCAAGGTTCGCGATCTTTATGAGAGTCAAGACCCAGCCCTGCAGCACGTAATTTTGGTAGTTGCCTCAGACCGCGTGAGCGCTTTTGACCATGTGCTCGAACCAGCCATCACAGGCAAGGGCAAACACCTGACCGCACTAACCAACTGGTGGTTCGACCGCCTTGAGGTGCCAAACCACCTGAGCACCGATGTTGCTGTTCCGGCCGAGGTAGCCGGCCGTGCAACGGTAGCCAAGAAGCTTGAGATGTTCCCGGTTGAGTGTGTGGTTCGCGGTTACATCAGCGGATCAGGCTGGAAGGATTACCAGGCCAATGGCTCAATCTGTGGTGTTCAACTGCCTGAAGGTCTAACTTTTGGTGGCCGCCTGCCAGAGCCAATTTTCACCCCGGCCTACAAGGCTCCTATGGGTGAGCACGATGAGAACATCACCTTTGACCAGGTTGTCGAATTGATTGGTCAGGCTAATGCCGATGCCCTGCGCACTTTGAGCTTGGATGTTTTTAAGCGCGCGAGCGAACTTGCCGAACACGCAGGTTTGATTTTGGCCGACACAAAGTTTGAATTCGGCATCGACCCATCTGGAGCCTCAACCGCCACCTTCAATGGTGTGACTGGAACCATCACCCTGGGCGATGAAGTTTTGACCCCTGACTCAAGCAGATTCTGGAGCAAGGCCGCCTGGGATCGTGGCGAGCGCAAAGATTCATTCGACAAGCAGATTGTTCGCAACTGGTTGGCAGAAAATTGGAATCAAGAGGGCACTCCTCCGGTTCTACCTGCTGAGATAGTTGCTCAGACTGCCGACAAATATGCCGAGCTAGTCGAGCGCCTTACAACAGAAGTGGCCTAATGACCCCAGCACCAATTAGAGATGAGCGCCAAGAAGCAATTCTGCAGGCAGCTCAAAACCTAATTGCCGAGCAGGGGGTAGAGGCAGTTTCGATGGCTGAGTTGGCAAAAGCCACCGGCTTGAGCCGACCAGCAATTTATCAATACTTTGCTTCTAAAGACCATGTGCTGGCTGAGCTGGTCATCAATGAGATGGCCGACCTGAGCAACGCCATCGATGACCACATCGCTAAGTTTGAAGACCCGATGGAGCGAATTCGAATCTGGATTCACTACACCCTCGCGCATTTGGCTAGTGCCGAACACCGAGTTATCCGTGAAATTTCTATTGCTTCGCTGCCCGAAGAAAGCCGCGGAATGATCAATGCAATGCATGGGCACTTCATGATGGCTTTGGTTAGCCCGGTTGGTCAGATCGGTGTTGGCGATGTAACCGCAACTTGCCACCTGATTTATGCGTCGGTGGCTGCAGCAGCAAAGCGCATCGACGAAGGTAGCGAATATGTGCGAGAGGCCGCAGCACTCGAACAATTCACCGTTGCGGGAATCGCCGGAGCACTGCGGCCTTCGAAATAACCGGGCATTCGCCCAGCCGAGAACTAACTAGTTTGTGAACTTCTTCGAAAGAATCTTCACACCCGAAACATAAGCGTTGGCATAGAACCATCCGCGAGTTGGTGCAGCCACTGTCACCTTGAAGTTTGCGGTGGTGATTTTCTTGACCACTCGGCGAGTGCCAACATAGATGGTCACGGTCTTGCCCTTTTTGTTCACGATGGTGAAGGTAACCTTGCCTGGGCTGTGAGTTACTTTGCTGACTGCCGGAGCAGCCGGTGCAACAACTGGTGAGGCAGTTGGCTCGGAGGTTGGTGGGGTCACCACTACCGGGGCCGCAAAGGTAACCGGAATAAAGCGGTCAAGGCTGAAGTCGGTTGAGCCGCCAAAGTGGTCTTTGCGAATGTGAATTCCACAGGCGTCAACAAGGCAATCAACCGCGGTTGAGCTTGCGGTGAAGGCAGCCTGCACAGCTAGGGCCACCGGCACGGTTGCAGTGGTTGCACCCATACCAAGTGCGGTTGGGTTGAGGCTAACCCACGAGCCCTGACCAAAACAAGTGGTTGGGCGAGCCACCAAAACATCAGCTTCACTTCCCTTGCACAGGCGAACATAAACGCCAGCGTTTGCCGGCAAATCGCTCAGCGTCACGGTTACGGTGTCGCCGGCAGCAACCAGGCTGGTGGTTTTGTCGGCAACCGCAGCAAAGTCGACCGCATATGCTGGTGCAACCGCGGTGGTCGCTAGGGCGATGCTGGTTGCAATCGCGATGGTTACTTTCTTGATTGACACGAGGGTCTCCTTTTATTTGATCGTTACTGGAACAATTACGTCGGCTCGTCGATAGCCGGGTTTGATGTGGTCTGCTCTGGTGACAATGGCGCATTTCACTTTTTTGCAGTCATAGTCGCCAATTTTGCGAGTCACTTTGATCTCTTCGGCAAAGGTGCCGTTTTTGCCAAAGGCGGTGACCAGCAGTCGGGCATAAAGTGGTGGGTCTGAAGAGATCCAAACGGCCTGCTTGTTTAGGCCAGTCATGTCAACAGCACCGCAGTGCTCTGGTTTGGCGCCTTTCTTTGGCACCACGCAGTAGGCAACATATATGCCCACCTTGGTGTTGTATCCCTTGCCGGTGACTTTCACGCTGGCACCATCGGTGATCTTCAAGGTCTTGGCAACTGTTAGAAACTGACCGGCTGGGCCTTTAGCCGTTTTTGCTGAACCGGCTGCAACTGCTGGCGAACCCGCGCTCAAAAGCGAAGCAACCAGAGCCAGCCCGATGATTTTTTTTGAGAATTTTTTGTTCACGTGCACAAAGTTAGAAGGTCAAAAATTTAAGTTGCTGACACCGTGTCAGAATGCACGCACTCAGGCTTTTCACACCTAAGCCGAAGGTTGCTCCAAGTCTTTTTGCACGACTCTCTCAAGTTGCACCGAAAGGCTCTTTCTAACGGGCAAAGAGTTCGTTAGAAAAGGAGCAACAAATGAAAAAGCAAATTCTTGGAGCTGCCGGCCTACTAACCGCTGGCCTTATCGCCGGCAGTGCTTTCTCGATCACGGGAGCAAACGCTGCTGATTCGACCACCACCGGCACCACCTCAAGCACCACTTCAACCACAGATTCAACCGCACCGGCTGATAAGCCAGACATCTTTAGCCCAACCTCAATTCGTGAGGGCGAAGCAAATGTAGACACTTCAACCGAGGCAAAACTAACCAAGGCAGCGTTGGCTGAAGTTGCCGATGCAACCTTAATTCGCGCAGAAACTGACTCTGATGGCGCCAAATATGAGGTTCACCTAAAGAACGCCGATGGTTCAGTGACCACCGTCAAGTTTGACGAAAACTTTGCCATCACCGACACCATTGATGGCTTTGGCCCAGTTGGCGATGACGCCGACGGCGACGGCCCTCACGGCCCTGGCGGCCCAGGTCACCACCACTAGCAAAAAGTGACAACAGCAGGGCCTTGGTTAGCAGCCGGGGCCCTGTTTCATTTGAACCCCCTAACCCGCTAAAATAGAAGGGTTCGCCCAGCCAAAGACGGCCGTTCGTGCGCCCACCTGCCGCCTAAAAATCAGGAGTTCCTGTGCCAAAAATCATCGTTGAAGTTATGCCAAAAGAGGTTCTTCTTGACCCAGCCGGCAAGTCAGTGAACAACGCCCTGCACCGCAAGGGTCACAAAGACATCACTGCTGTTCGCATCGGCAAGCGCATCGAGCTTCACTTTGACCGCGCAGTCACCGACGCTGATATCGCTGAGGCTCAGCAGATCGGTGAATCATTCTTGTCTAACGCTGTTATCGAAGACGTTGTCTCGGTAACCGTTCAGAACTAAGGCGGGCCACCCAATGACCATCAAAATTGGTGTCGTCACTTTTCCGGGCACCCTAGATGACCGCGACGCACAGCGTGCTGTTCGAATCGCCGGTGCTGAGGCTGTTCCGCTATGGCACGCAGATGCCAACCTGCACAAGGTTGACGCAGTAGTTCTTCCGGGCGGCTTTTCATACGGCGACTACCTTCGCTGTGGCGCAATCGCAGCTCAGGCTCCAGTAACCGCCGAGATTGTCAAGGCTGCCAATGGCGGTTTGCCAGTGCTTGGCATTTGCAACGGTTTTCAGGTGCTCGTTGAGGCACACCTTCTTCCGGGTGGTCTAATTCGCAACGAAAAGCAGCACTTCATTTGCCGCGACCAGCGCCTTCGTGTTGAGAACATCAACACCCCGTGGACCAACCAGTTCACCCAGAACGAAGAAATCACCATTCCGCTAAAGAACGGTGAGGGTGGCTACATCGCCGACCCAGAGACCCTAAAGCGCCTTGAGGGTGAGGGCCTAGTTGCGTTCCGCTACCTTGACTCAAACCCAAACGGTTCAATGAACGACATCGCAGGTTTGCGCAACGAGCGCGGCAACGTTGTTGGTCTAATGCCTCACCCAGAGCACGCGGTTGAGCCGGGCTTTGGCCCAGACTCATCGGTGGCAATGAAGTCGGGCATCGACGGCCTCAAGTTCTTCACCTCAGTTATTAACTCGCTAGTCAACGCTTAAGCGCAGAAGGCTCAAATCATGGCACTTTTCAAAAAGAAGCAGAAGTTCGTTCCTTCAGGCGTTGACACCACCGCCGAGGCAGCAGTTACTCCAGACAAGGCCCAGCCTTTTGTTGAGCTCGGTCTAAAGCAAGAAGAATACGCACGCATCCGTGAGATTTTGGGCCGCCGCCCAACCTCATCTGAGTTGGCAATGTATTCAGTTATGTGGTCTGAGCACTGTTCATACAAGTCTTCAAAGATCTACCTTCGTCAGTTTGGCGAGAAGGTCACCGACGAGATGAAGAAAGACCTCATGGTCGGCATGGGCGAGAACGCCGGTGTGGTTGACATCGGTGAGGGCTGGGCTGTGACCTTCAAGGTTGAGTCACACAACCACCCTTCATACATCGAGCCTTTTCAGGGTGCAGCAACCGGTGTTGGCGGCATTGTTCGGGACATTTTGACCATGGGTGCCCGCCCAATTGCTGTCATGGATCAGCTTCGCTTTGGTGCGCCTAACGACCCAGACACCGCTCGCGTGGTTCACGGCGTGGTTGACGGCATCAGCTTCTATGGCAACTGCCTAGGCCTGCCAAACATCGGTGGCGAGACTGTTTTTGACAAGGTTTATCAGGGCAACCCGCTAGTTAACGCACTTAGCGTTGGCGCGCTTCGCCACGAAGACCTAAAGCTTGCCAAGGCTTCAAACCCTGGCGACCTAGTTATTTTGTTCGGTGCTCGCACCGGCGCCGACGGCATCGGTGGTGTTTCGGTGCTTGCCTCTGAGACCTTCGATTCAACCGGCCCAGCAAAGCGCCCGGCAGTTCAGGTTGGCGACCCATTTGCCGAGAAGGTTCTTATTGAGTGCTGCCTTGAGCTCTACCACGCACAGGTTGTTGCCGGAATTCAAGACCTTGGTGGTGCCGGCATTAGCTGTGCAACCTCAGAGCTTGCTTCAAACGGTGGCGCCGGCATGCGCGTTCAGTTGCAAAAGGTTCTAAAGCGCGACGAATCTCTAACCCCAGAAGAAATTCTGATGTCAGAGTCTCAAGAGCGCATGATGGGCATTGTTCCTAAGAAAGACCTAAAGGCTTTCGAAGCAATCGTTAACAAGTGGGAGGTTGAGTACTCGGTTATCGGTGAGGTAATCGGCGAGGACCGTCTCTACATCAACTGGGGCGAAGAAGAGATCGTCAACGTGCCACCTCGCACCGTTGCTCACGATGGCCCAGTTTATGAGCGCCCAGTTGCGTTCCCTTCATACCAAGACGCACTGAACAACGACACCGTTCACTCACGTGGTCTTTACCGTGCGAACGACAACTCATCTGAGCTTGCAGCCCAGTTGGTTCAGATTGTTTCAAGCCCTAACCAGGCCGACAAGGGCTGGATCACCAACCAGTATGACCGCTATGTTGGTGGCAACACTGCGCTTTCACAGCCAGACGACTCAGGCATGGTTCGTGTTAGCGAAGAGACCGGTCTTGGCATTTCTATTGCCACAGATGCAAACGGCCGCTACTGCTACCTAGACCCATATCAGGGCGCTCGCTTGGCGCTAGCCGAGGCATACCGCAACGTTGCAGTTGGTGGCGCAAAGCCAATGGCTGTTACCAACTGTTTGAACTTTGGTTCACCAGAGAACCCAGAGGTTATGTGGCAATTCAAGCAGGCAACCGCAGGTTTGGCCGACGGCTGTCTTGAGCTTGGCATTCCGGTTACCGGTGGCAACGTTTCGTTCTATAACCAGACCGGCGATGTTGCAATTCACCCAACCCCAGTGGTTGGTGTGCTTGGTGTTATCGACAACGTAGCCCGCCGCATTCCTAGCGGTTGGCAAGACGAGGGCCACAACATCTATCTTCTTGGTGTTACCAAAGATGAACTTGATGGCTCAGTTTGGTCTGAGGTTATTCACGGTCACCTAGGTGGTCGCCCACCGGTGGTTGACCTTGGTTTTGAGAAGCAACTGGCTGATGCCATTGCTGCAGCTAGCGAGCAGGGCCTATTGGCTTCGGCTCACGACCTATCTGAGGCCGGCTTGGCTCAGGCTCTAGTTGAGTGCACCCTGCGCTTCAACATGGGTGCTCGTGTTTGGCTAAACGAGATCAGCGAGCGCGATGGCGTAGACCGCACCTGTGCTTTGTTCTCAGAGTCAACCGGTCGCGTGCTAGTTTCTGTTGGTCGCGAAGATGACGTCAAGTTTGTTGGCCTATGCGAGGCTCGCGGAATTCCGGTGCTGCGCATTGGTGTTACCGACAACAGCGGCCAGCTAGAGATTCAAGATGTTGCCACCTGGCAGCTATCTGACCTTCGCGGTGCTCACGAGGCTACTTTGCCTGAGTTGTTTGGTTAGTCTTTTTTAGAAAGTGGGCCCCGGCGAATTCGTCGGGGCCTAACTTTTTGCAAAATTTAAACTATTGCTGCTTTTTCTGGCGTGCGGAATAACGCGCAATGTCCAAATCAGTACTGGCAATTTCACCGCTGGCATACAAGGCGACAAGACAACTAACTTCCGAACGTAAACACAATTTCGAAAGGTCACTTAGAGTCAGTCCCGCAATAAACCCGATTTTCAGTCTTTGTAGGTCATAATCTGACCAACGAACAACCAGATCCTTGGCAGCCTGCCTTTTTTTCACGTGAACGTAATTTATTCTTTCTAGATCACCGGGGGCGACGAGTCGCAACTCTATGAGCCTGAAGGCGACCGCTGATTCTGTTCGGCCGAGCATGGCTGCATACTTCTCCAAGCTATCGCCCTGGACGTAACGCGCTTCTAATAAAGAGTCATCCGCCTCACCCCAGCCGGAGTAGGCACCCGTGCCACTATAAGGCGATGTCTTAACGTCAATCCCATTTATCTCGAAACAATGCTTGACGAGTCTCGCACGAATTCCGCCGATACTTCGGCGCATGGAACTGGATATGTCCTCAAGAAGTAATCCAGCCAGATATTGCGACGCTAAATCCGCATCCTCTTGAGGCGTCCACCGAGCACCGCTTCGTTCTGTAGCCTGGGTCTGCAATTGCTGCACTCTAATTGTCTGGGGCCAATACTGTGACGGTAACGCCTTTCTCACGTAATCCCTCGATCAAACCGATAACGGCTGAACCTTCGAAGACAACTACATACAGATTGTGATTTCTCAACTCTTCAGAGATAGAGTCGTAAACCGAAGTCGCCAATGGAGTGTTTTCTAGGTCAATAAGTGCGCGCTCAGATACTTCATCCCTTAGGTCAAATGCAGATGCTAAAGAGCCACTTCCGAGCCCACCGGCAATAAGCATCAAAACTCCGTCCAGAAGAATAGAGGCTGGGCGGTTTGGCACCACTCGATTCAAAGCTTTAAATTTGGTTTGCTTAGCCTGCGCCCATTGCCACACGGGTCGACTATGACCTTCGTCTAGAGCGACTATGTGGTTGATCTCCCGAGAAAATGTTGCGCCTGGTTCAGGCTTTTTAGCAAGCATTAGGTAAGCAGTAATTTCCGTGGACAAATAAATTCCGATCTGCTCTACCGTTGGATTTTGTAAAGCCAATCAGAATATCGGTTAGCTTCCTGTTTTGTCAAGTTTTCCCACAGTTCCTTAATTGGAATTGAATTATTTTGAAGGTAATAGGCGAGAGTGTTGTGTAGATCTACCGTTGCCGTCCACAATGCGCCTTTCTCAACGCGGGAACTTTTTCCTCTATGAACCACGTTATTTCGCATGGCGTACCAGGCCACAAAGCCTGTAGAGCCAGTTCTTTGCGGAGCGCTTGCATAAGGTTGGCGATTTGACCTTACCCCCATGAGCGGATCGATGGACACAGCTTCCACTGCCCGCAGGATAGCCCCATGTTTAGTCATCTCTCTAAGCCAGGATATTTTTTCGCCTAGCGGCATGTCTCGGCTCTTTGGACCGTCATGAAATAGGAGTATGCGTTCGGTAATAGACCAAAGAATTTGGAACACTGATTGGAGGTCGTGATAAGCCATCCAAAAATCAAAATTGGGTGTCAAATCCTTTAGGTTGTCTCGAAGGCCTTCAATACGTTTGTGAGCCCAAGGGATCCCAAAAGCTAATAAACCGTCATGAGCGCTGGTCCACACATCCACCTTGTCGTGGCGAGACTTTAGGGTGGGATTATTTGACACCAGAATGTTTGCCGGCCCACCTAGAACTGATGTCTCTTCAATGGCGTAAAAATCCGGCACATCTTCGAAATCTAAAATTTTTTTATATGCAGCGGAAGGGTCTTTGAATTCAAGAAGCTCTCCGCAAATCCCGTTTTGATTGGACCTGATCGCTGTGGCAACCCCGTCGATTACAAGCAATTCATAACCGTCTGCCCATGCACTCTTTGGTGCTGCGACTAGAAGTGGCTTCACGAGCTCGTGCGCAAGTTCCCCCTGCTTTAGTGAGCCGTATACAAAAAGTGGCAGGTCGTTGTTCAACATTCCCCCGAGTCGATTGCTAATAGTTAATCTACTCTGTTCAAATTTGCCGAAAGTGTCAACACTAGACCAATAGCGGTCAATTATTCCGCCCCTGCCAGAATATTGACCCTGAGCCTTTGTTTACTAGCGTTTAGAGTTTCCAGGCTATGGCAATCATGCAGATGTTGGGATTTGCATACCGCTGCCAAATTGCATGTCTGAATTGGTAGGACATTCCGTTCAATCAATTCAGCAACATTACTCTCGTGCGCAAACCTGCCTCCCGAGCTTCGTGGCCTGTTCCAAAAAGCTTCTCGCACTAGAACTTTCGCCCACAACTAGCACAGGTTGCATTTGCCAACTGGATGGTTTCTGCGCAGTCAGGGCAAAATGTGTGGTGACTTGCCTCGTTTGAGCGAACAACTGTGAGAGTGATGAGGCTGACTACCCAGCTGGTGAAGATGCCGAGGGCGAAGTAGTTGCCGAAGCTCTTTCCGCGATCTTTAGCTGCTTTGGCAACTAGCACTGCACCAAGCAGCCAGGTGGCTGCCATGAAAACAACGATGAAGATTTCAATTGAATTGATGCGGGTCATAGGTTGGCCTCCGGGTTTGCAATGGCAGTGGCGTCTTCGGGTGTGGTCCCTTGGGCTATAGCTCTAAAAGCTTTGGCAGTATTCACACAGCGGGCTTTGGCTTTTTCTAGGCCGCCGTCTGAATAATCCATGGCAATCGCAATAGCAACACCCGGGGTTAGGTCGGCCTTATCTTGCCAAACCAGCCCTGAGGTTTTTTGTCGATTTGAAACGGCCAACGCTAGGTTCACTCCGTTGCCGGTCACATCAACGTTCAATACTTTCGAAAACAACCATTCACGGCTCTGCTTAGGGCCAGCAAAAACCACGCGTTGATTGGTGAAGTAGGCCACGCCCGAATCAATGATGGTTAGCTCTTCAGGGTTCTTGGTCAGGCTGCCCGAGCTTGACCCAACGTTATAAGCCAGCCCCTTGGCGATGCGAATGCTAACTCCCTGGGTGCCGCCCGAATAGGTTGATCCGCTGCTCACATATTCGGTGAGGCCAACCTGGTTCAACTTATAAACGATGACTTCACCAGGGTTTAGCGAGAGAGTCGAGTTGATCTCAAGCCCAAGCCGCTTGCTTAGGTTTTCAAGAATGTCAGCCAGCGCCAGATGTGTTTGGGCGGCCTTTGCCAGATTTTCGCGCTTAAAGATGCGAACGACAAATACGATCAGGGCAATGGCTAATACCACCAGGATGGCCACTTGTGGGTCTTTTTGAATCGCGTTAAGAATGGCCACCACGACAAAGATTAGAAAGGCCACCGCACAGCCAATATTCTTCTTCATGTAAGCCCCCTCATGACTTTTAGATAGTCAAACTTCATCTG
>JACCDN011185849.1_pt1 | contig 25071 bp, 23 predicted proteins | sample 7441691 | NCBI WGS metagenome assembly JACCDN01 (sample SAMN15323439, study PRJNA562643) | freshwater metagenome | isolation source: river surface water | place: USA:Blue River Watershed | collected 2017-08-16 | reverse complement strand
CAAAAGAAACATAAAAGTTCAAAAACCCTTTAAACATCAGTGTTTGAAGGGTTTTTTCGTTTTTAGAAAAGTGTCAAAAAACACATAAAAACGCATAATTTAGTTACCCTATAGGTTACCCTATCGGATTTTTGCAAAAATAGGGTAACTAAAATATGAAAATTCGCTGGGAATTCGCTGGATTTAAAAGGGCTAACACGATTTTTAATGTCTATTTGTACTATTAATTTTAAATCAAAAAGTTATGGTAAAAACATTTATTTACATTAAAAAAGACAAGGCAAGAAGTAATGGAGATTGCCCTATTTACATCAAAGTGGTATTTAATCAAAAATCCACTACAGTCAGTACCGGAAAATATATTTCTGAAGAGCGTTGGAAACAAACCGATAACCTTAGAAAGTTACTCCGACAGGATAAAGAAAAAACACTAAAAGAATTTTTAGATTTATTCCTATTAAACATCGAAAAAATTCATAATCAAATCGAGCGGTATCAGGAAGATATAACTATTAAGGAATTTAAAAATCGAATTCTCGGAAAGCAAGAAATAGAAACAATTCCTACTTTAATCAAGATTATTGAAGAACACAATTTGCATTTTTCTAAATTAGTTGCAATTGGAGAACGTTCAAAAGCCTCACTTCAAAAGTACTCACGAGTAAAGGATTTGATTAAAATTTTCAACAATAAAACTTTTGGTTGCGATGACATACAAATAGACAAGATACATAGTGCTTACATCTATAATTTAGAATCATACCTCAAATTCGAAAGTGATTATAAGGGTAAAAAAGGAATTAGAAATAATTCCGTAGTTAAGTATTTTAAAAACCTTAAAACCATTTGTAATTATGCAATACGAATGGAGTTAATAGATAAAAATCCATTCAATATCTATAATGGGAAAATTAAAGTGGATGAAGCAATTTTCCTGACCCAAGTTGAATTAGAAAGAATTGAAAATAAAATTTTTAAAGTTGAACGATTAGAACGGGTAAAAGACATATTTTTATTTAGTTGTTATACCGGGTATGCTCCTGTTGATGCTATAAAACTAACTCGAAAAAATGTTATCCAAGATATAGAAAAGACACTTTGGATTAAGGCCAATCGACAAAAAACTAACACCAAAGCAAATGTTCCAATACTTCAACCTGTTTTAAAAATCATTAATAAGTATCAATTTGATGGAGAGACTTTGCTGCCTAGAATTTCGAATCAAAAAATGAATGCCTACCTTAAAGAAATTGCTGATATTATTGGGTTGGATAAAAAACTTACGTGGTATGTAGCCCGACATACTTTCGCTACTACCGTGACTCTTGGAAATGGAATAAGAATTGAAAATGTTTCTGCAATGCTAGGACATACAACTATAAAACAAACGCAACATTATGCCAAAATTTTGGACCAAAATGTAGGTTTAGATATGCAAAAATTACAATTAAAGTATATGTAGAATATCTAACTATAAATTTATTACTTTAGTGGAGCATGAAAATATAAATAGATATGATTAAAATTAATGAATTTTTAGATGAAGTAAAAAGCTATTGTGATTTTTACCTTGAATACGACGAAACGAACCATCTCTATAAATTTAATAATCAATTTGCAGATGAAGTCGATTTTGAATCATTTAACACCAAGATAATTGAGTTAAAAAACAAGTTAATAGATGTATTGATAGATATTGATAAACCAAAAGTACTATTAAAGGATGTATTTAGTGAGCTTGTTAAAATCACTGATTGGTATGAAATAAATAAAATAAGTGATTTTAAGTCATTTGATGAGCTAAATAGGCTAATAGTTACTTCAACTAATAATCCAATCTATAATGAATCTATAGAATACTCTCTAGCCGCAACTCTTGAAAGCACAGAGATATCTGAGAAAAATAGTGATAGTATATTTGGTTATTTAATCTACCATAAAATAACAACTAACAATTATTGTGACCATGGAGATTTTGAAAAGGTTAAATTACATTTTATTCTATTAAAATATTTTCAGTCTATATATTCCTTTGTTGGATTTTTATTAATGCTTGAAGGTGTAATATATAAATACGGCATAAAAGATTATGATCAGTTTAGACCTACACCACCAGCTAAATTAAGATGCACAATTACTCTTTCCAAAATAGAAAGTGCAAATTTATTTAACCTATTATATCGACAGGGCATATTCACTTTTGATTTAAAGAGCGATGCAAAAAGAGAAAAAGCAGAACTTGATTTCATCAATGAAAATTTCAACTATATCAATCCACATGGTAAAGTAGTAAAAATGACTAATGTTATAAAAGAATTTGGAGAGATAAAGAAATTCGCTTACATCGAAAGTCAAAAAAAAACATTAGATTCTCTAATTGATAGATTAATATCTATGAGAAAAAATTTGGATTCACTAAAATAATCTTCGCTGGAAATTCGCTGGAAAAGCCAACTTATTCCTTTTTGATTTGAGAAATTTGTTTTATTAACTTAAAATAAAAATCATGATTAAAGATCAAAATGAGTTTTCAATCCCATCGGTTCGCGGAATTCAATTACTGCTTGAGCCTATTGTAGTCAAGTTACAAAACTTAGAAAATGAGCTACAAAAATTACCTAAGAAGGTACAGCCTTCCAAGTACTATCGTGCCAGAGATTTAAAAGAACTCTTTGGCCTATCCAACAACACTATTATCAAGTACCGCGATAACGGAACACTACCGTTTACTTTTCTTTGTGGTGTTTATCTGTATGACGTTAAAGCTATAGATGAAATGTTGGAACAAAACAAAAGCAACACAGGAAGGAGGTTATTTAATGAGCGAGCTAACTAAGAAGGACCCACTTACAGGCGAACCGTTCACTCCTAAACGAGTGAACCAACGATTTGCATCGGCTTCGAACCGCAAAAAATACAACAACTTACATGCCAATGCACTTAGAAAAAAAAGAGCTATTATCTACGGGCCTTTAAACAAAAACCATCATCTACTTATGAAGCTAATGGAAGGTAAAAATAAGAGCGTTTTTTCATACGCTTTTTTGGAGGGCTACGGCATACAATTTAACAGCTATAGCCATACAATGAATATAGATGGAGATCGATACAATTGTATTTTTGAATTCATAATAATGATAGATGGAATTAATAATAAGGTAACAATTAAGCGATATGGAGGATTTTAGAAACTTTATAATGGTAGATCGAACATTTGCCATTGAAAACACTTTAGCTGAAAATTCGATACTCAAAAAGGATAACAAATTCCTTGTTGGTACTACTTTGGTTTTAGGAGTTATAGCAATAGGATTGTGGTTGTATTTGTTGGACCAAGAAAATCAGAAATAGTAGCACAATTGGTAACGTTAAATTTTAGCCTGAGCGATATCGTTCAGGCTTTTTTATGCAACATTACCAACAAACTGCTGCAAACCAACAGCTATAAAATAAGACACTTCCCTCCTTCTCTTAAGCGATAAGCAAGTTACTCATATTATATTAGTGATGAATTATTAAAAACAATAATTCTTATCCTAAAAGATATGTTTTAGTTAAAGTAATAAATATTATTAAAAAAGATACTTTTACGATACATTTCCAGAATGAAGAACGATGGAATTGAGTAAAAAAACCTAGTTTTTTCAGCATTTTCAAAGCCATTTCACTGCTTATTGAAAATGCTTTAAAAATGCTATTGATATGTATATAAATAGCAATAAAAAAAGAGTGTTTTGATAGGGGAAATGGTTTAAATAGAAAAAAAATGCAGCTTTTACTTATTCTTTTTAAGTAACTCATTGTATTCTTCGAGTAATTTTAAGTACTTATTTTTCCAATAGTCTTCTTCTTTAGTGTACGTCAAATCAGAATCTTGAACAACAAGAGGTTTTATTGTTTCTATTTCATTAGCAAAATCATAATGGATTAAAGTACCGATTTGTAAAATAGTATCTATGGAAACCGTTGGATTCTCAAAAAGTAAATATACCCATCGTCTACTTTTACCCATACGTTTGGCTAGCTCTGTTATGGGAAAGCCGCTTTTATATACAGCTTCTTTAATTATTTCACCTCGATGTTGCATAATTCAAAATTATGCGCTTTTATGTATACTTAAAAATACTTATTTTACACATATATGTGTAAAATAAGGTTATTTTTTGTAACATTTGATAAAATTATTTATTAGATTTGTGAATTATAATGTAACATTAAACGATAATAAGTGGAAAATTAAATATGTTTAAATCTAAAAATGAAAAACAAAATTACCCTTTTACTAAATCTCTTAATGCTTTTATTAAGCATTAATCTATTTTCACAACAAATTTTTACTGATGAATCAAGAATTATAAAAATTGATAGTAAATCAGATGATTCTAAAATTTCACTTGTTACAAAATCTATTTTATTACAAGCTAAACAAAATAAAAACAATTCAATTACAGAGATAAATTTAAATAGTTTATTAAGAATTACTCTTTTATTTGATGGAGATTGTACAAATTTCAACAACTCAAATATATTCTCAGATATTTCTAAAATATCTGAGAATATATCAACAGCATTTATTAAAGTACAAGATTTACCACTTTTAGAAAATATACAATGTATAAAATATGCTGATATAGGTGAAAAATTAGAATTAGAAGTAAGTAATGCAAGAAATACAACTAATACAAATTCTGTGCATTCGGGTACAGGGTTAAATCAATCCTATACAGGAACTGGCGTAGTTGTTGGTGTTATTGATAATGGATTTGATTATACCCATCCAAATTTTAAAGATAGCAATGGAAATTTAAGAATTTCAAGAGTTTGGGAGCAAAATAATACAAATGGTAACCCACCTAGTCCGTTTAATTATGGTTCACAGTTTATTGGTTCTACAGCAATACTAAACGAATTATATGATATACCAAATCAATCTCATGGTACGCATGTGGCAGGAATTTCAGCTGGAACTGGAACTGGTAACTTAAGTTTATTAAAAGGTATGGCTCCTGTTGCAGAAATAATTTTAGTGTCAAATGGTAGTGATTTAGTTGGTGAAATTTCAGGTACATCAAGTGGTACAAAGTTAATTGATGCAATTAACTACATAAAAAATTATGCAAACTCTGTTAACAAACCAGTAGTTATTAATATGAGTTTTGGCACAAATCTAGGTCCACATGATGGCAGTGATTTATTAAGTACTGGATTAAATTCTTTTACTACAAATCAAGGATTAATTTTGGTAAAGTCTGCAGGAAATGATGGAAATCAAAAGAAACATGCTGTTAATGTTTTTACAGGTAATCAAACAAAATTTATTTTAAATAATAAAAATAATGGTTCGTCAAAAATTGATATTTGGGGAAGTAATCAAGGTATTAATAGTGCTTTTGGTATTACAATTGGAGTTTATAATACATCGACACAATCATATGAATCTACTAATGTTCTACAATTTATAGTAAATGGTAATTTAAATTTTCAGAATCCTTATACTTTAGTTGATGTTGATTCCGGTTTATTAAATGATGATAATTGGCTCATTACATTGAATTCAGAAATAAACCCTTTGAATAATAGACCTCACTTAAGAATTTCATGTAATACCCAAAATGACACAACGTCAGATTATCTAGTTGTTACAATTCAATCTATTGATGATACAATACATTCATGGTGTAATGAATGTGAGTTTAATAATTTTACTGGGTTTAATTTTACTATGGGAGATGATTATTTTTCAATTACAGAACCAGGTAATGCAAGTGGAGTAATTACTGTCGCATCTTATAATGTAACAAATGAAAATCCTTTTCCTGGTTTAAACGGAACTCTTTCGACTTTTTCAAGTAAAGGGCCTCGCACAGATTTTTTAATCAAACCTGATGTTACTGCTCCAGGAAATAGAATTATTTCATCTTTAAGTTCTTTTGATACAAATTATCAACCTGGAGGAGCAGATGTAACCAATACTTTTAGCACTCATTCTTATGGCAAAATGCAAGGTACATCTATGGCTGCACCTGTTGTAACAGGTATAGTGGCATTATGGTTGCAAGCATTTCCTCAGTTAACTACAAATAATGTAAAATCAATTATAGCAAATACTGCAATTACACAATCACCTGTATCAGATCCATTCTTATTTTACGGCACAACCTATTCAACACCGCCTAATGTAAAATGGGGTTATGGTAAAATAGATGCTTTAGCTGGTATGCAATTAATTGAACAATCATTAAACGTAGACACTTTTGATACTACAAATAATTTTATTGTTTACCCCAACCCAACTTCTTCAAAAATATTCATTACTTCAAAAGAGCAGGTGTCGTCTTATGAAGTTTACAATACCTTAGGACAAAAAGTAAAAGAAGGTGTTTTTAATGGGGTCTTAGAACAAGAAGAATTAGATGTAACAGCTTTACAAAATGGGTTATATATCTTAAACTTTAAAGGAGAGAAAGTAAATAAAACAGTAAGAATAGTAAAACAATAATTAAAAATATTTAATAATATGAACACAATGTCACTAAAATATCTGGGAATTTTATTAATATCAACATTAATAAGTTGCTCTTCCGATGATACTTCTGAAAGTGAAGTTGCACCAATTGCACCAACCAATTTAACAGGCGTTTTAATGAGTGGACAAGTTAGACTCAACTGGACAGACAACTCAAACAATGAAGCTGGTTTCAAAATCGAAAGAAAGCAACTCAACGGAACGTATAGTCTCTTAAATTCTGTTGTACCTAATGTCTTAACTTTCGATGATAATACAATCTCGAATGGTCAAACTTATGTCTATCGGGTTTGTTCTTACAATGCGGTCGGAAACTCAACAAGCTACTCTAATGAGGTTACTATTACTGTTCCTTCACCGGTATCTTTGCCAACTTTAGTTTCTAATTCGGTAACATCTATAACCTCTATCTCTGCTGTTTCTGGAGGAAACATTTCTTCTGACGGTGGTGCAACAATAACAGAGAGAGGAGTTGTTTGGAGTACTTCACAAAATCCAACAATTGCATTAAGTACAAAAACTTCCGATGGAACTGGCTCTGGAACATTTACCAGCAATATTTCAGGTCTTGCTGCAAATACTACTTATTATGTAAAAGCATATGCCACAAATAATGTTGGAACAAGTTATGGTAATGAAATTACTTTTACCACATTGCCAACTATAGGGCAAACCTATCAAGGTGGTGTAATTGCCTATATCTTACAACCGGGAGACCCAGGTTATGTAGCCGGTGAATTTCACGGTTTTATTTCAGCAACTTCAGACCAAATAATCAATATTACTTGGAACTTTAGTGGTAGTAATGTAACGACAGGTGCTTCAGGTACTGCTATTGGCACAGGGAACTCTAATACAAACACTATTGTAAACGCATATGGTAATGGAACTTATGCCGCAAAATTATGTTATGACTTGGTCTTAAACGGATACAGTGACTGGTATCTACCAAGTAAAAACGAAATGAGTAAAATGATTCTTAACAAAAATGCCATTGGAGGCTTCTCAAGCGCTAATTATTGGAGTTCAACTGAGTTCGACTCACTTAATGCCTACTATTCAAACTTCACTAGTGGAAATTCAAATATGACAGGTTCAAAAAATTCAGTAGCAAATGTAAGGGCAATAAGAACATTTTAAAAAAATGAAGAGTCTAGAAACTTCAAAAAAAACGGGGTGTAAACGAAAAACCAAAAGAGTAGTATTATAAATTAATCCTTAATTATGAGAACAAAAACTAAATTATTTTCAATTTTACTTGCATCTTCAGTATTATTTACAAATTGTGCTTCAATCGTAAGTAAAAGCAGCTATCCTATTTCTATTAATAGTGCTCCAAGTGAAGCACAAATAGTAATTAAAGACAAAAAAGGAATTGAAGTTTATTCCGGTCAAACTCCAACAACTTTAAAATTAAAATCTGGCAGTGGTTTCTTTGGAAAAGCTCGATACCAAGTTACTTTTACTAAGGCTGGTTATCAAAGTAAAACCGTTCCGGTTGAATTTAAATTAAACGGATGGTATTTTGGAAATATTCTATTTGGAGGAGTAATTGGGATGTTAATAGTTGACCCGGCTACAGGTGCAATGTATAAATTAGAAACAGAATTTTTAAATGAAACTTTATTACCTGTAAAACAAACAGCATCAGTTGACCTTAAAATTTATGACATTAATGAAATTCCATTAGAATGGAAGAAGCATTTGGTTAGTGTAAATTAATATTAAAAAGAGGGCTTAGCCCTCTTTTTTTATTCATTAAATCAACTCTCTTTTTAACTTTTACCATTAAAAAATTATCTACTAAATATTGTCAAAAACTTTATTTAAGTCATCAAACTCCTTTTCATTTAAAAATACATTTCCAACAAAAAGAACGACGGAATTAAGTAAAAAAAGTCGCGAATTATAGCATTTTCAAAGCCACTTCATAGCCTATTCAATACGCATGAAAATGCTTTAAAAATGCAATTGATATGCATATACATAGCACTAAAAAAAAGTGTGGTTTGAAAGAAAATGATGTTAAATAGAACATTGTAGAAGTTTTCACTTACTATTGCTGTTGTTTCATTTCATTGATTAATCGCTCAAATGAAATATTCTCTCAACAGATGTTAATAAAACCTTTCCCTAAATTAATCTTATTTTGTTATATTTGAACAAATACTTTTTTAAACCACTATGAATAAAACTACTGTAAAAGCCGATATTAATTTTGAACAAGAACTCTGGAAAGCCGCTAATGAATTACGTGGTGCTGTAGCTGAAAATCAATACAAAGACTATGTGTTGCCGATGATTTTCTTAAAGCACATGTCCGAGCGTTATGAGATGCGTAAAGAAGAATTGACGACTTTACTACACGATAAAAAATCCAATTATTTTACGACTGATGAAGAGGAAATCAACTATGTGTTGGAAGATGCCGATGAATATTTGTCTAAAAATGTTTATATCATTCCCAAACAAGCTACTTGGGAATACTTAAAAGCTAATGCTGAACAAGACAATATCAAAGTAATTGTAGATGATGCTTTTGATGTGTTAGATGCTACTTTGGCAAAGTTTAGACCCGATTTGAAGGGGATTTTACCTCGTATTTTTGTAAAAAGCCAATTAACAGCACGCCAAGTAGGTGGTTTGATTAATTTACTATCCAACCCTAAGTTATCGCAAAAAGAAAATCCTGAAAGTGATGTGCTAGGGCGTGTGTATGAATATTACATTGGCAAGTTTGCGTTGGCAGAAGGTTCTGGTGCAGGACAATTTTTTACCCCTGGCAGTATTGTGCGTTTGATGGTAGAAATGATTGAACCTTATGAAGGAAAAATCTTTGATGCCGCTTGTGGTAGTGGCGGGATGTTTGTGCAATCGTTGAAGTTTTTGGAAAGCCATGGAGGCGACAAACGAAAGATTTCTATTTACGGACAAGAGCGTTATGATGGTACGTTACGTTTGTGTAAAATGAACTTAGCCTTACGCGATTTGTCTTTTGACGTACGCTTGGGCGACTCGTTATTGAGTGACCAATTTCCTGATTTAGAAGCCGATTATATTATTGTAAATCCTCCGTTTAATGTGAGCCAATGGCACCCAGAAGACTTACCTGAAAACGACCCACGCTTGTTTGGCCCGAAAGAGGAGTTTACTACCGATGGCAATGCTAACTTTATGTGGATGCAAACCTTTTGGAGCCATTTAAGCAATAAAGGAACCGCTAGTGTAGTCATGGCAAATGGTGCCATGACTTCTAACAACAAAGGAGAGAAAAACGTACGTGAGTTTATGGTAAACAACCACATGATTGATTGTATTGTACGTTTACCCGATAAATTGTTTCTCACTACAGGCATACCTGCTTGTATTTTTATATTGAGTAAAAACCGTGATGGCAAAGACGGTATCCACCGCGAGCGTAAAAACGAAATCTTGTTCATAGACACCAGTAAAATGGGTACAATGGAAAGCCGAAAACTACGTGTGTTTACCGATGCCGATATTGATAAAGTAGCTGCTACGTACCACGCATGGCGTAACGTCATTGCGAATGAAGCGAAGCACTCTCATATACCATACGAAAACATAGACGGCTACTGCTACGCTGCCACTTTAGAAGAAGTACGCAACCAAGACTACAAACTGACTCCAGGTATTTATGTAGGTACCGAAGAAGTAGAAGACGATGGGATTGCTTTTGAAGATAAAATGGCCAATTTACAAGCTACCTTACAAGAGCAGTTTGCTAAAGGAAATGAGTTGCAGCAAAAGATAATGGAGAATTTTAATAAGCTCTAAAATTTTAGTTCATGAATTTAATTAAGTTAAAAGAAGAAGTCAATCAGACCATTATTAATATTAAAGATCATGGAGTTTTTCCTAAAGAAAACAACCATTATGATTTTAAATTAGAACTTAATTTTTTTGGTTTAACAGATTCAACAGAAATATTTCTTAGGAATTTTGCTAAAGATATTATATCATTTACAAATACTAATGGAGGAATTGTACTCTTAGGATATAATGAAGATAAAGCAACAGGTAATATTGAAGATATTGGTTTGAATTCTAAAAATATTGAATTATTAAAAAAGATAGATTTAAATGATATAGCGCAAAAGTTTGAAAAGATAACTAAAGTGACAATAAATCTAGATTTGCAAGCTTTTCAATCAGGAACTAGAAAATTTTATTATCTATTAATAGAAAAGCAAACTCAGGTAATTTTACCAATTAGCGATTTTCCTGATTACAAATTAAAAAAAGGCGATATCATTTATAGATTATCGAGTAAGAATAAAATTGCAAATGAATCACCACAAGATTTCAATAGTTTTTTACAATTAAAATCGAATGAGAAAAGTAAAGAATTTATGGAAATATGGTCAAAATTACTACCTGAGATGTTTGATATAAATCCAAGAGAAGTTTTGATAATTAATCCAAAACATAATAAAGTTTATGGATACAATGGCAGAGAAAATATTTTATCAAGCAGTGAAATTGAAATTGAAAAAGGAAAAACGGGAGTCTTTAATGTAATTCTTAATGCAATATCAGCAGGTGAAATTGGAAAAATTTCAGATATAGAAGGTAAGCCAATCTATAAAATTATTGGAGAGATAAACACAAAATCATCTAGAGACTCTATAACTATTAGTACATTACAAACAGAAGCTCTTAAAAAAGCTAAATTTAAATTTACAAATGTTCAATTAAAACAAATTATAAAACATTTAGGATGGGTTGATAATGATAAATTCAAAGTTGATAATCCGGATGATAATTGTGTTAAAAGCGAGTTCAACAGATTTATTTGGATTGAAACTGTTGATGCAATAAAAAAAACACACAAAGTTGTATTTTCAAAAGAAGCTGTTGACGAAATAGTTAAAACAGTTAATGATCAATCCATACACTTAACAATTTTTAAAAGAGAATTGGAAAAAATAACAAAGAAAAAATAAATGCCAAACAACTGGAAAACATATAAATTAAAAGAAGTCTGTGAAAAAATTTTTTCTGGAGGCACACCGAGTACTTCAAATCCAGAATTTTGGAATGGTGAAATCCCTTGGTTGTCATCTGGTGAAACGGGAAATAGATATATAGATAAAACAGAAAAGTCCATAACTGAAATTGGTTTACAAAAATCAAGTGCTAAAATGGCCTTTAAAGATGATGTTGTTATTGCGTCGGCAGGTCAAGGGAAAACAAGAGGTCAAACATCATTCCTAAAAATTGATACTTCTGTAAATCAATCTGTTCTATGTTTTAGAGCAGATAAAGATATTATTGATTCTAAATTCTTATTCTTTAATTTATCAAATCGTTATGATGAATTTAGAAATATTTCTGATTCATTCTCTACACGTGGTAGTTTAACTAAGGATTTAATTGAAAATCAAATTAAATTAGACTTACCACCCCTCAAAGAACAAAAATCCATCGCCGCCATCCTTTCCGCCATCGATGACAAAATCGAAAACAACCTAGTCATCAACAAAACCCTCGAGGAAATGGCTATGGCACTCTATAAGCATTGGTTTGTAGATTTTGGTCCGTTTCAAGATGGTGAATTTGTAGAAAGCGAGTTAGGGAAAATTCCTAAGGGTTGGGAGGTTAAAATTTTTTCTGAATTATACGAGATTAAAAAAGGACTATCTTATAAAAGTAAATTTTATTCTGACAAGGGAATTCCAATGATAAATTTAAAATGTGTAGATAGAAATGGAGGATTTAGATATGATGGTGTTAAATATTATGAAGGTGAATATAAAAGACAGCATGTTGTATTGCCAGGTGACTTGTTAGTAGCAATGACAGATTTAACTCAAGATAGAACAGTTTTAGGTTCACCATTAATTGCTCCTAAATTAAAAACTACTAGTGATTTAATTGCATCACTTGACATTTCTATTTTAAAACAAAAAGAATCTAAAACTTCTGATTTAAATTTATTTTTTTACTATCAAATGCGAACTCATAAATACCATGAATATATACTTGGCTATGGTAATGGTTCAACAGTTATGCATTTAGATAAAAAAGGGCTTTTAGATTATACTTGTTTTTTACCTTCAAATGATGTTTTAGAAAAATTTAATGAGTTAGTAAGTGACTTAAGAAATAGAATTGAATTAAACATAATAGAAAACCAACCCCTAATCCAATTGCGTGACACCTTATTGCCTAAGTTAATTAGTGGCGAGGTACGCTTGAAAGAATTTAGAGAATCAATTACGAATTAAAAATTACGAATTATGAGTGCGTTAAGCCGTTTAACGTAATTCGTAATTCTCCATTCATAATTACATATGACAACAGAAGCCAAAATAGAACAAGCTACGATCGATTGGTTAACCGATATGGGATATAAACATATTCACGGTACCACTTTTACATTTCCTGAAAATGAAGTCGTAGATAAAGCTACTTTGTTAGCGTTTATACAAGAGCAACATCCGCATTTGCCTGCGGAGTTGTATCCGTTAATTGTAGAGGAGTTTGTGAATAACAAAGGTGCTAATTTGTTGTATCGTAACCGTGAATTTCATTTGAAGTTAACCAAAGGCTTGGACTACGAATACCAAGATACCAACGGTAATGAAAAAGCGGTGCATGTATATCCTATCGATTTTCAAAACCCAGAGAAGAATACATTTTGGGTAGTGAATCAACTCAGCATTAAAGGCAAAAACAAACGTCGCCCTGATGTGATTGTCTATGTAAACGGTTTGCCTTTAGTTTTATTTGAACTGAAAAACTGGTTTGATGAAAATACCAATTTGCAAGAAGCGTTTAATCAAATCCAACATTACAGCAAAGATATTCCGCTATTGTTTGAATACAACGTAGCCACAATTGTAAGCGACGGTAACGAAGCCCAACACGGAATGTTCAACGCTTCGAACGAATGGTATGCCGCTTGGAAAAGTATCGATGGCACCACCATTGTAGAAGACGATTTTCAAATGCATACGTTGTTATTCGGTTTGTTCCCAAAAGAACGTTTACTGAATTACATTAAAAACTTTGTCTTTTTTGAAGACCATAATGGCACCTTGATTAAGAAAGGCGCTAAATACCATCAATTCTTTGGGGTAAACTTTGCTGTTGAAGCCGCTAAAAAAGCCATTCGCCCTTATGGAGATGGACGTATCGGGGTGATTTGGCATACCCAAGGAAGTGGGAAAAGTATTTCTATGGCGATTTATGCAGGCATCTTACGCAGCTTACCCGAATTGAAAAACCCAACTATTGTGGTACAAGTCGATAGAAGCGATTTAGATTTTCAATTGTATGAAAACTTTGTGTTAGCCAAAGATTTAGTAGGCGATGTACAACATGCCGATTCAACAGATGATTTAAGACGTTTGCTTTCTACAGGAAGTGGCGGTGTGGTTTTTACCACCATAGAAAAGTTCCGATTGAAATCTGGTAATGAGGATTCGTTAGGTGAATTAGAACATCCTATTTTATCGGAAAGAGAAAACATTATTGTGATGGCAGATGAAGCCCACAGAACGCAATACGGTTTGTTAGATGGTTTTGCGTCTAATTTACGTAAAGCATTGCCGAATGCTTCGTTTATAGGCTTTACAGGAACCCCAGTTGATAGCAAAGATGCTGATACGCAGGAAGTGTTTGGTGAAACCATTCACGTGTACGATATCAAACAAGCAGTAGATGATAAAGCAACGGTTCCGATTTATTACGAACCTCGTTTGGCTAAACTGCATTTAGCCAATGAAAATTTAGATTCGGATGTTGACTCCTTAACATGGGAACAAGAAGACAGTTCTAATTTGAAGTGGGCAGCGTTAGAAGATGCCGCAGGTTCGCAAGAACGTGTAGAAAAGATTGCAAAAGATATATTGAGTCATTTTACCAATCGTACCGAAACCTTACCTGGGAAAGCGATGATTGTTTGTATGAGTCGCCGAAATAGTGTAAAAATGTACGATGCCTTATCACAATTAGAAGGTTGTCCTGAAATAGCAGTTGTGATGACAGGAAATATTTCTAAAGACCCAGTAGAATGGAATCCGCACATCAGAACGCAAGAAGCTACCGAGGCTTTAAAGAAACGTTTTAGAAATCCGAAAGACCCGTTGCAAATTGTTATTGTTCGTGATATGTGGTTAACAGGTTTTGATGCGCCTTGTGTGCATACGATGTATGTCGATAAGATAATGAAAGGGCATAATTTAATGCAAGCCATTACCAGAACCAATCGAGTGTTTAAAGACAAGCCTTCGGGCGTTATTGTAGACTACATCGGTATTGGCGATCAGTTACGAAAAGCAACCGATAAATATACAGGTGGTGGAGGTAAAGGAGAGCCTACCATTGATATGGAACAAGCCTTGAATATGTTTTTCAATCAAGTGGAAGCGTGTAAAAATATGCTACCTGAAACCATAGATTACAGTCAGTGGAAAGCCTTGCGTGAAAGTGATAAAATGCTTTTGGTAAAACAAGCTTTAAATGCTTTATTGAAATACGATGAGGTAGCTGACCAATTTATGATGGAAGAAAAGAAATTGACAGGATTGTTATCCATTGTAAAATCGCAACCTGAAATTCAGGAATACGCTATTGATATTTTGTTTTCGCAACACGTTTCTAAAGCCATACGAAACGCCAAAACACCAAAAGGAAACGGCAGAGCGACTCAAAACGAAATTAAAGAATTGATTAGTAGAAGTATCGAATCGGATGATATTATCGATGTATTTGCCATGGCAGGCATTGAAAAAGCCGATATTTCTATTTTAGACGAACAGTTTTTATTGGGCGTTAAGAAAGATAAAGACAGTATTGCCATTAAGATTGAGCTTTTAAAGAATATTTTGAAAGACGAAATCAGAATGCGTTTGCCTCAGAATATTAAAAAATATACTTCACTAAAAGAAGAATTGGAAAAAGTTATCGATCGATATCATTTAAACGCAATTGATTCTTACACTACTATCGCTGAATTAGTAGCACGTGCTAAAGAAATGCAAGACGAAGATAAGCGAAAATCAGAATTAGGTTTGTCGGAAGAAGAGTTAGCGTTTTATGATATTCTATCAGTTAAAAAAGACATCATCAACGAAGCAGGCCCTATTCAAAACGTTGTGCATAATGTAGTAAAAGCCGTAAAAAGCAACCTCCAAATCGACTGGACAAATAAAGAAGATGCGAAGGCAGCTATTCGTTTAGCAGTAAAGAAAGAGTTGCGTGGGAAAGTAAGTATATCAGAATTAAATGCAATACTTCAAGAAATCATGGAACAAGCAGAAGGTCAGTTTAAAGAATGGAGGGCTTAATAATTATATATTAATATGAACGAAAACTTATATAAATAAAAAAATTTAATGGATTTAAGGCAACAAAATATTATCAAATTTAGTAGTGAAATTTTAGATTACCTCTTGAAATTTAGAGCAAAAAATCCTGATTTTACTTTTTCACTAAGACAAAGAGATAGTACACAGACAAAAGATATTAAAAGATTAGAAACGGGTCAATGGTTTCAAGGTTCAGATTATATTTATATTCCATTATTTAAAAAAGGAGACAATGCACGAAAAATTAAAACAATTGGTTTTATAATTGATTTTGATAAAGTAGGAAATATAACAAAAAACTCTATTGTAATTTCATTTAAAGCAGGTACTACAGATGTTAAAGAAATTTCATTTCACCGTCAATTAGCAAATAAATTTGATATTTTTTTAAATGAAAATAATCATGGTGAGAAACTATTTGATAATATTAATGATATCAATACAAATCTAGAATTTTATTTAAACGAATTTAGAAATCAAGCTTTGGCTTTAATAGAAGAATTTGGAATCAATAATAATTACATTATTAGTAAAGAAGAGTTTGATAAGAATTTAAATAGGATAGAAAATATTAAAAAGCAAAATTCAATAAATTATTGGGTTTTTCAGGGTAATCCTAAAGTTTTTGATTTTGAAACAGCATTAAGGGAAGAAATACTGACTGATTGGACAGTCTCTGCACACAAAGAAAAAATTAAGATTGGCGATAAAGTAATTTTATATATAGGAGGAAAAAATGCTGGTTGTTATGCATTAGCTGAAATAACATCTGAACCTCATGTTAAAAAATATTCAGCTGATAATCATTTATGGAAAGATATTGATAAAAATGAATTAAAAGCTGGTATTAATATTACGCACAATTTAGTTTCCAATCCAATTTATAAATCTTTGATAGATTCACACGAATCTTTAAAAAATCTAAAAGTTGGTAGTCAAGGAACAAACTTTTCAGCAACAAAAGAAGAATATGAAACTCTAGTAAATTTATCTGGATTAAACTTCAGAGATTTAAACAATGAAACTAAAATAAATCCAATGGCATTAAATACAATACTTTACGGACCTCCTGGCACTGGGAAAACGTATAATTCTATTAATAAAGCTATAGAAATAATTAATCCTTCTTTTAATTTAAAACAAGATAGAAAAATCGTTAAGTCAGAATATGATAGATTAGTTAACGAAGGTCAAATCGTTTTCACTACGTTTCATCAAAGTATGTCTTATGAAGATTTTATTGAAGGTATAAAACCAAAAGTAGAGGAAGATGTACATGAAAACAAACAAGTAGTTTATGAAATTGAGGATGGTATATTTAAACGTTTGGTTAACAAAGCAAAAACAACCAATACATCGATGAATTCAAATGCATCACAATATGGCTTTGATGAAGCCTGGGATGATTTAATTACTGAAGCGGAACAAAATATAGAAAAAGGGACTCCAGAAACATTAAAGATTCAAACTCCTAATTTAGGCTTAAAAATTATCGAAATAACAGAACGTGGTAATTTAAGATTAAAACCTATTTATTCTGAAGATGCTAAAGAATATACGGTGAGCTATTCGAGGGTAAAAAGACTTCATGAAGTATTCCCAGATTTATCAAAGGTTAAAAACATTGACAAAGAATTTAGAGCCGTAATTGGTGGTTCAAATTCTACCGCCTATTGGTCTATTTTGAATATCTTAAATCCTAAAATAATTGCTAATTCTAATAATATCAATAATACAAAAGAGTTAACTTCTACCCCATTTGTATTAATTATTGATGAAATCAACAGAGGAAATATTTCGTCCATTTTTGGAGAACTTATCACTTTAATTGAAGACAGTAAAAGATTGGGGCAAATGGAAGAATTAGAGGTGTTATTACCCTATAGCAAAACTAAATTTGGTGTCCCTTCAAATTTATACATCATTGGAACCATGAACACTGCCGATAGAAGTGTAGAAGCTTTAGATACTGCTTTAAGAAGACGTTTTAGTTTTGTGGAGATGATGCCAGATGAAAAAGTAATTGCTGATAAGAAATTCACAGGTTATGATAGAGTTACAATAATGAATCTAATCAATCAGCGTATTGAAGTATTGTTAGATAGAAATTATACTTTAGGACACTCATACTTCATTAAAGATGACTTTCAAAATTCATTTGAAAATGAAATTATACCATTACTTCAAGAGTATTTCTACAATGACTATGGAAAAATAGGATTGGTATTAGGTAAAGGATTTGTAAGAGAAAAAGCCATTACGGCTAAAAACGATAAATCAATTTTTGCGGACTTTGATACTAAAAACGAAGTAGATATTACCAAATCGTATGAATTGATTCCGTTCACTGAAATTAATTTTGAAACAGCTATTCAAACATTATTAGCATAGCAAATGCAGAAAGAAAACACCATACAAGTATTTGAACATTCCTTCTTACCGATAGAGGGTAAATTTGAGCAACGACATTTTGTGGCCTTGTCCAAATTGAATGCGTTACATAATTACCAGTATTTTGATTTAAAACATAATGGTATCGTTTTCAAACAGTTTGTAGGTGTTATTCAAGTTGATGGTTTAACTATTGAGATTTTGCCAAAGATTGATAAAAATGAATCTGAATCTGCTGAAAACAAACAGAAATGGCAATCTGCACTGATTGAAATGTTGCGCGTTACTCGTAAATTAAAAGTGCAAAAAGTAGGTGAAGCTGATGTTTCCAAACAGTCCATTCACTTATTAGATATTTACTTTGAATGGTTTTTAAGTGAAGTACATTTGTTAATTCATCAAGGCCTAATAAAACAATATTACAAAGAGACTAGCAATGTAAAAGCGTTGAAAGGAAAATTAGAATTTGCAGGTCATTTATCTAAAAACCTAGTACATAAAGAACGTTTTTATACCACACATCAGGTATATGATAAAGACCATTTGGTTCACCAAGTTTTAGATCAGGCTTTATCCATAATTGAAACCTTTTCAAAAGGAACGTATTTGTACAGTAAATGTAAAACGACGCAATTGAATTTTCCCGAGGTGAAAGCTATACAAGCTAATGAAGCTACTTTTTCGAGATTACCCCAAAAAAGGAAAACCGCACCTTATGAAACGGCTTTAGCCATTGCACGGTTAATCATTTTGAATTATGCTCCCAACATCAAAAGTGGTTCGGAACAAATGTTGGCTTTGCTGTTTGATATGAATAGTTTATGGGAAGAATACATTTTGATTCGCCTGAAACAAGTTGCTGATGAGAAAGGATTTAAAGTATATGGTCAAAATTCTAAAGGGTTTTGGAAAAACATATCCATTCGTCCCGATATAGTTTTAGAGAAAGTGGATACTAAAGAAACTTTCATTATAGATACTAAGTGGAAAAACATAGACTATTCAACGCCTTCTACAAATGATTTAAGACAAATGTATGTCTATAATGACTATTGGAGCAGTACTAAAGCTATGTTGTTGTATCCGTCTAATTTGCCGTCTGTTCAAGATGTAGAATTTACTCCATTTAAAAATCAGAAACACGCGTGTTCTTTAGGAAAAATATCTGTTTTTAAAGATAAGGTTTTAAATGATAAGATAGGTGAAGAGGTTTTGGGGTGGTTTGAAAATTGTTAAACTAATTATTATTTGAAAATTTACCTATAATTTTTCCAATGCTATATCCAATCATTTCAGTATAACTTCTAGAATCATCTTTTCGAATTATATTAAGTTTGACTAGTAAACTTTTAAATGCTACTCTAAAAAATTTCATATCATAAAACAAATAAATCAGCATATAAAATATTTTAACACGATAAAGGATTATGTAAATCAATTTTTCAAATAAATTTTATTATTGTCTAAATCAATTTTCCAAATATCTAATTTGTTCAAAATATTCATACCAAGAAGTGGTTGTGCAGTATTGGTTTTTTGAACACCAATAACAACATCCTCAATTATTTTATTTCCTATTTTAAGTTTAGATATTGCCCAGAATTCGATTAATATTTTCTGACCATTAGCCAACTCTACAAACTCTTTAGTTATAAAATTATTTTTTTTGATAACTCCTTTTTGATACAACTCATCAAAAATTTTTTGATTAATAGAAGTAATTGTTGCACCAGTATCCAATAGAAAATTATATTTTTTTCCGTCTATATCTACTTCTAATGATTTAGAATGCGAATTACCATTTAAGTAAATAATATCATTTTCTTTTTTAATAACTTCGATAGAATTTACACACAATAAAAACAAAGATTCAAAATTATCAACTTTATTATTAGAATCAGTAATATCTACAATTCCTTGAAAATTATACATATAATCGTTATCAAAGAACTGATAACCATACTGCCTCATTTTCATATTAACTCCTAATCTTTCGGTCTCAATATCCATAACAGCCAAAAAACCTTTCAAGAAAGCAATATTCATAGGTTTAAATGAAATTAATGTAACTTTCGATGCTCCTAATGACTTTTTAATAAAATTAATATTTTCATTGCTTTTAAATACCTTTTCAAAATTTAATTCACTTGAATATCCAATCGGTATTTCACTTATTATTAATGTTATCATAGACCCTCCAAGTCCAAAATCATTTTGAAAACGTTGTATAACATTTTCATTATTAGCTTCTGTAGCTTTCCAACTTTTAGGAATCTTAACTTTCCAATCTGAGTTTTTTGATCTTGGATGACCTTTGGTACTAAATGTTTGTGTATAACCATTAACAAACTCTAAAAAAGAATTATCTAAATATTCAAATGATAATGCATTTTCTTCAATAAATTTTTCAGAAACATTTTTCTTGAAATTTTTCAATAAATCAATTGCGGCCTGCTTATCAAAAGTGTCGCACAATTCCTTAAAATAGATATCATCTTCAAATTCATTTAAACTTACTTGTCCAATTTCTTCAATAAATAATCTTGCATTTATTTTACTAGATCCAAAATGTTCGTTTAACCATAATTTACATTTTTTTACATCGTAGTTTAAATCATTATATTTTATCTCAATACAATTTAATATATTCTCATACATTAAATGGGTCATATATACATTTTCGGATGCAGTGTATTTTTCCTGTAAAAGATTAGTTTGAGAATATGATAAAACGCAATTAATAATTAATACAAAATATAATAATTTCTTCATGCGTCAAATTTTAGTATATGAACTTCCAATCATCTTCAAAATTTTTCCTAACTTTTATTTCAATAATTTTCTTAATTGAATCCGATTTGCAATTACAAATTTCTATCCCTTCACTCTCAATATAAAAATTATACAATGAATCGTTCAATTTTAATCGTTGATTAATTACTAAATTATTAGTTTTTCTTAAATAACATTTATTGAGTACATCATTTAACTCAAACAAGACAATTAAATCAAAATTTTCTTGTTTAACTCTCCTTGAATTAATAAAAGCAGAAATAATTATAAAAATAAAAATAAATAAAATCGTTTTTTTCATATACAAAAGATCTTAAAATAAATTAAATTCTATTTCGAATAGCCGAAAGAATACAAATTAAAAATGTTATATTATTCATAATTAATTTAATCTTGTTCCAAAAACACCTAATACACATATAATTATAGAACCAAGCCAAAATGTATAAAATGTATTTACAAATTCAATTTTGTAATTTTTTTCAAAAATTGTTACTAATATTATATAAATAAGAATTAATAAAAAACTTAGAAATATTGGAACAAAACTATATGAAATCACTGAAAATAAACTAAAATCATTTTGAATCATACTATAAAAAAATCCAAATAAAACACTTCCTATTCCGATTGAAATTATTTTTTTCTTTTCTGCCATGTTATTACTATTATAATTAATAATCAATTTAAAATATTGTATATGAGCTTAGCACTATTATCATGTGAAAATAAGTAAAATGAACTGGCAAGTATCACACACATAATAAATTTAATATAAATACAATAATGAAATTAAAATTATGTTATAAATAAGTATGACATAATTTATATTAACCAAATCTCTGAAAATTTATGAAATAAACCAATCAAAATTTCAAAAAAAAATTAATCCCAAATTAATTAACCTAATTAACCTATTATGAAAAACAAGAAAAAAAATGTGGCAGTAATCACAGTTTTGTGTGTATTGTTAATTCTAGCACTTATCTACAAATGCGAGAATAAAACTGAAAAAAAATCAATTGAACGTTCAACAACAGAAACTGAAAGTGCTGCCTATCAAAAACCCATTGAAGGCCTTGATATCCCCTATCAATACTTTGATGTTGACCCCAAAGTAGATAATGTAATTATTACAACCTCCGGAACAACAATACGTGTTCCTAAAAACGCCTTTTTAGATGAAACTGGAAACTTGATAACAAGTAAAATAAAACTTGAATATCGTGAATTTAGAAATCCTTTAGACTTCTATGTTGCTGGTATTCCTATGGAATTAAATGAAAACGGAGAGGACAAAGTATTTGTGTCGGGTGGCATGTTTGAAATCAATGCTACAAACGATAAAAATGCTTCAGTTTATGTTAATCCAAATAACAAAATAAAAGTTGATTTGTTAAGTACTTCGAAATCGAAAGATTTTAATGTCTACGATTTAGACAAAAAAACCAACCAATGGATGGCAAAAGGTAAAGACCTTATAACCGTTACTCGAAAAGGGGATGAAATTGATGCGTTAAACATACCACATCGCCCCCAAGTATCTAAACCCTACTCCTTCTCCATCAAAGATGATACGGGAGAATATCCCGAGATTAGCGAATATGAAAATGTGAAATTTACTCCTGTCGATCCAGCGAAATGTAAAATCTCGCATGCCCAAGAAATGAAAGTAATTCCCAGAAAGCACGGGTTATTTGAAGTGGTTTCTATTTTGAAATTTGGCAATTTGAGAAAAGAAAATTCTTGCCTTTGTTATTTGTCATTTGAGGAAGGAAAAGACTACAGTGATGCTTTGAAAACCTACCAAAAAAAGTATGGAGCTCAAATTGCCAAAAGAGATGCAATTGAGAAACTTTGGGAAAAATATGAATTCGATTTAATTAAAAATAAAATTCAAAAATCCGATTTGAATGAAAAGATAACCAGAACCTTAGAAGTAAACCAATTTGGATTTGTAAATTTAGACTACCCTTCTTCCTATCCTAGAGGAGTTGAATTACCAGCAGTCTTTTCCGATACAAATGGAAACAAATTGTTATTACACAATATTGTGCTAATTGAGAAAGGCACAAATGCTATATATCGATACAAAGATGTCATTAAATTTAATCCAGACAAGGACAATATATTGTGCGGTATAACTGAAGATAACAAATTAGCTTATATAAAGAAGGATGAATTGGCAAAACACACTAAGAATTCCAAAAGAATAAAAATGCGTTTATTCAAAGGAAAACTAACTAAATATGAAGATGTATATAAGTTCCTTTTTAATGAATAATTACTTTTTTTAATAACTAATTTTTAATAATAATGCCACTAATAGTTTACTAATAGCGGCATTTTTCATTATTTGGCATTAAAATACAGTTATTTCTAATTGTGATATTCGCAAAAATTAACCCATAAAGTGTTAATTGTTTTTTTATATTTTTGAATTACTTAACAATAATAAAATTACTAAAATGGGACTTTTTGATTTTTTTAAAAAAAATAAAAATAGATTTAATACAAACGGAACTAATTATATATACTATGACAATGGGAAAGGTCCCATAAAAGAAAAATTCAATAAAAAAAATGGAGTTTTAGACGGGGAATATATAAAGTACGACAGAAATGGTAATTTTAAAACAGATTTATATGTAAACGGAATAAAAGAATTAATCAAAAAAGAAATTTTTGATAGACAACAAGAAGAACAAATTAAACTAAACATTGAAATTGAAATTGATAAACTAAAAAAAATCGACAACTTGATTTCAAGAGTATCTAACGTTTTTCTTCTTGTTCAAATGGAAAATTCTAAATTAAATGATTATGCAAATTTCATTGATAATAAGTATAATAACATTTTTGAAGAAGATTACATCAAATTTTATCTCTACTTTAAAAGGAATTATTTTATAAATTATAATATTGAGCATGATATATCATTAGATAAAACAGAAAAATATTTTAATGAAATATTTACTGATAATATAAACAATTACATAAAAAATAGAAAAAATTATTTGACTGATGTTAAAATTAATTGGTCGGATATACAATTTTTAAAGGATGATATTTTTATCAAGCTTAAAGGAAATATAAATACTGATTATGCAATTAGTTCTTGCGGTAAAGGAATTAACAAAAGTATATTTAATCAAGAATCGATTTTATTCGGATTAAATTTTAACATTTATAGAGAAATAAATCAGTTAATTATTAAAAAATGTAATTCTTTTAATTTTAGAGAATATTACGATGAAATGAAAACAGAAGATTTAACAGATGATTTGCGTGATTTAATTGATGGAAAGTTAAGTGTAACATCTAAAAACGATATGAAAGACACATATGTTCAAAATGTCCTAAATGAAATTTACAGATTGTGTATAAATAATAAAGTAAATCAAGAAGAGATTATTTTAGATTTTTAAATATATTAAACAAAAAAATATGACTGGAAAAAATTGGAATTCAAAGAAAGGTTCTTATTCAAATATTGTTGGTAATGAAACATTAAAAAAATCAAAAAGAGCGCTAGAATTATATAACAATGGTAAAAAAGTATCAGAGATTGCTCAGGAATTAGGATTGAGTAAGAGTAGGATTTATGAATATTTAAAGGAACAATAAATGTATCTTTATAAAAAATATAAAATATATTAAAAATAGACAAACGACTTCTATTTACATATATTTTTTTTAAATATTTATAAAATAGATATACAAACAGTGTAAATCGTCAACAAAAAGTGGACTGATTTAAGTCAAAACTAAGAGAGTGTTTATCAAAGAGTAAAAACTGTCTAATTTACTATTAAAGTGTTACCCCATGAGTTACCCTATATAAATTCAAAAACGGGAAGAACTGAAAACAAAGCAAATAATCATAAAGTTCAAGAAGTGATTGCTCCGTTAAAATTGGTTATAAATAGATATTCTTGGCGATATAAGCCTAGCCTAAAATTTGTGTCTAATAAAACCAATCAAATACTTGCTAAAAGTGAGTTTTGAATTTGGATTTTTGCT
>JACCDN010937945.1_pt1 | contig 25080 bp, 21 predicted proteins | sample 7441691 | NCBI WGS metagenome assembly JACCDN01 (sample SAMN15323439, study PRJNA562643) | freshwater metagenome | isolation source: river surface water | place: USA:Blue River Watershed | collected 2017-08-16 | reverse complement strand
GTTTGGGCTTTTTTAGTATCAAAATCCACGATAGTAGCATTTTATCGTTATCGCCCTCCCCTGCTGGCGCGAGCATCTTGCTCGTGTCCACAATGAAAAGCTAATGTTTACTCTATAAAATGTAAAAATAACAGCAACTACGGTTGCTTTTTTTGTACTGAAAAATATACGGGTATTCTAGCCCCGATAGCAGCGGCATCCCCCGCTAGGGGATATAGCGAATAGCGGGACGGTACGGGTTGAGAAGATGCGATGGGTGCTGCTAATACAATTAATTCTTCTTCTCTAATTGTTCTATGATTTTCATGTAGTTTTCGGCACCTACTTTTTTAGCAATGATTTTCTTGTCTTGGTCCAATAGATAGATAACCGGAGTTTGTCTCACGTTGTAGAGGGTTTGAAAATCGACATCTTCCTTGGTGTAATTGCCCGTAACCACAGGAGCAGGGTATACATTTGTCCAATCGGATAGTTTTTCTTTATCAATAAACTCTTTCCATTTTACCATCTCATAGTTGTTGTTGTTTACCGCAAAAACGACTACACCTTTTTGTTTCCATTCCTTTTCGTATAACTCATGCATTTTTGGAATTTCGGTGGCGCAATGCCCGCAAGTAGGGTCCCAAAAAGCAATTATGGTGTATTTAGCTTTGATGTCATACAAGTCAATTCGTTTTTGGTCTTGGGTCAACATGAATAAATTTCGCCCTTTGTCGCCCACTAAATTGTCTTTGATACTCGATACTTTGAACTTAAAGAATTCTTTTTGTTTGAGCTGCAGCCAAGCATATTCTTTGTTTTTGAAATAGGTATTGTAAATATTGATAAATACGCGGTCCATCCCCATGATTTTAGGCTCGGAATACAAATCGACAAAATGCAAGCTGAGGTATTTGAACACGTCTCCGTTAGGCAGGTCGGTTTGATTCAAAATCTGGACTATTTCAGTGGTAACCGCTTCGGGAGTTACAGGAACAAAAGAGTTGAAATAGGTAGCGATGCGGTTCTCTAAAAACGGATTGCGCAACAAACGATTGTCTTTAAAATCAATTCCGTCAAAAAAGTGTTTTTTCAAATAGGCAATCGAATCGGTTTTGGTGGCTAATTTTTCTTCGGCAGGTTTGTTCAAGAAATTATCAATAGGCTGACTCATTCGGAATAACAACGCCAAGGTATTACTAGGATTCGACTGGATGTAATTGTTTTTATAGGTGTTGATTTCACTTTGAATTTTCTTTAAATCTTTAATAACTAAAGCACTGTCTTGTTTGGTCTTTTTGTCTGCTAAAGTTTTTTCTAAGGCTTTGATTCCTTCCATTTTTGTTTTGAAAAAGGAATTAAAGCTGTTGAAATCTTGGTTCAAAGGCGAGTTGTGTATAGCAATTGTTTTCTCTGTAGGATTGGTAACCTGAATGTTGAATTTTTGGTTAGCATCCATCAAGAATTCCAATTCTATTTTCTTGTCAGGAGTCACCAACATATAGATTCCCTCAACGTATTTTTGGTCTTTTTTGAAGACCAACTTTCCGTCATTAGTTCCTTTTATGGAGTCCAAAAGAGTTTGGTACTTCCCATAGTGACTAGCTAGATAAAACATTTTGTTTTTGTATTCCGATGATTGAAATTCAATTTGGCTAGCAGGAATGTTTTTTTTGGCTTGAGCCAATACCGAAAAAGTAGTGATGAAAATAAAGAAGGTACAGATTATAGATTGGGTTTTCATAGCAATAATTTTATTCAAAAATATGATTTTCTATTGGGTTACCATGTAACGAATTCAAATTTAATAGAACTGGTACTAAAGAGTCAAAAAAAAGAAATACTTTTAACAGATAATTATAAGAAATAAAGCGATGCGATTGCGATTATCTTTTTTACTACTGGTTTTCTTTGCAGCGACTACTTTGCTAAAAGCTCAGCGACTAGAAGCGGTTTCGGATACTACTTTTGTCAATTTAAAAGACTATAGCGCTGATTTTGTGTATGACATGAAATATGCTACTACGGACAATTTTTTGAAAGCTAAAGTTTATGATTGTGCCGAATGTTTTTTGCGTTTAAAAACCGTAAAAGCCTTGGTCAAAGCCAATAAGGAATTTATTCGAAAAGGCTACCGAATCCAACTATTTGATTGTTACCGTCCTTTGGATATCCAAAAAAGAATGTGGCAAATTGTTTCTAATCCAGAATATGTAGCCGACCCAGCCAAAGGTTCCATACATAATAGAGGAGGAGCGGTTGATATTACTTTAGTAGATAACAATGGTGTGGCATTGGATATGGGAACTTCATTTGATTTCTTTGGCCCCGAAGCGGGTCATAATTACCAAAATCTCTCTAATGAGGTGAAGCAAAATAGGGTATTCCTGAAACAAATCATGCAAGAAAACGGCTTTGTGTCTTTTGATTCAGAATGGTGGCACTATAATTTGCTCAATGCTTCAAAGGATAAAGTTTCTAATACCAAATGGGAATGCGAGTGATTTTCGGTATTGAATCATTGAACTTTGTTTTAACCACATAGAAATATAGACTTGATGGTTTTACAAAGACGGGATAGACGTTTTACTATTCACATAGCTATGTAAAAAAAATAGTACTGCTTAATACGATTAACCCGTTGAGTGTAATTATCAAAAACGTCAGTTCGAGTGTTTTTTGAGTAATGAAATGAAGCAAAAAATGTATCGAGAACCGTTTTTGATGATAAATTTTCTTGTTCTCGATACGATTTTCTGGCGAAAATCACTCGAACTGACGAAAATTTACAATCTAAAAAACAATTTCACCCAATGGGTTACTATTAGTTCTATGTCCCGTCCAGACGTTTCGGGATGTGGTAAAAAATCAGCGAATCTGTGGTAGATTTAATTAGGAATAATTATATTAATTTTATTTAGCGCAGTCAATGTTTTGAATAAAATAGGTTTCAGGCTCGTACACTTCATTATTCAACTCGGATGTGAATTGCTTTTTGAGTACATAATCTTCCGTATCAGTTAGGTATTTAATACGCATCATCGATACCGGTGATTTTTTTAATTCTTCAAAACTATCTTTCATAAACATAAAAGTTCCAGGCGTGAGACGATTATCAAATCCTTTGTCATCACGTAGCATGGTCCCGCAGTTTTCTTGATCAGTGTGAATTAGAGTTACTACTTTTCCATTGTTTAATTGTAAAAATAATTTCGAATTTTTATCGAAACAATTGGCTTTTATAAATCCTTTACTCTTTTGAATCAATTGAACGTTCAACAAAGGCATTCCATCGGCTACAGCCAAAGAAAAGAAGATATAACTTGACGTACCAGCAAAGTTTTTCTCGGCAATCATATATTCTTTGGTAGATTTATAGGTGCCAATAGAATCAGTTACATCAGTAGTGTATTCGCACGGTTTTTGTGCGAATGATTGCAAACTGAATAAGAATATAGCGATAGCAAGTACGTGTTTCATGATTATTTTATTTTGGCGCAAATTAAAACTATTTTATCATTATTCATATCGGTTGTGAAAAAACAATACGAATTACCTCCCTCTTTAATCTTCCATTTTTTCCGAATACTATCTACTGTTTCAGGAAAGTTCCGAGTAGTAATGTTGCATTTGGAATTTTCTAAATGGGTTTTGAGTTCTTTTTTGGCATAAGGAATACTTTCTTGAATTTCAAAAACGCGTCCAGGAAAATCAATTAATTCATTGGAGGTGTACAAATGAGAATGTCTGTGCAGTTTGTTCAATTGGTAAGCAGTGCTAACTTCATTAAAACCGCCTGATTTCATAATGGCGCTATTGGGTTCGTATAAATAGCGTTGCGGTAGTGAATAATTGGCTTCGGTGTCTTCTTCGTTGAGTTGGAATTCAAAAGTAGCAATAGTTTCTTTAGTAAGATTAGCCGTTTTGATGGTAATTGCACCCGAATAGTTTTTGTGCAATTCCCAAAGCAATTCTTTTACTTCGTTTTCCAAAGCTACAATATGGATTGTTTTCACATTTTGTAGTTCGGATAGTCCAGCGGCAATATCCAACAACGGCGCTGTTTTAATTAAAATAGCATCTGATTTTTCAAAATAGAAATCTAAATTCTCAGGTACATTAGGCAAGCAATCTTTTAGCATAAAAACTTTGCCTTTGGCATCATTACGTCGAGAAGGATCAATGTACATCCAATCCCATTTTATGAAAGTTGATTCTAAAGTAGCTAAGCTATCTCCAACAATGCAGTCAATATTGGCAACCCCTAATTGGTTGAAATTATGTTTGACAATTTCTGATAAATCCGAATTGATTTCGCAATGCGTGACATTTTTAAATTTTTTAGCAAAGTAAAAATCATCCACGCCAAAACCACCTGTCAAATCAATAAGGCTATCTCCCTCGATAAGATTCGATTTGTATTCGGCCGTTTTTTCTGACGAAGTTTGCTCCACAGAAATCTTAGAAGGGTAAATAATAGTAGCGGTCTTGAACCAAGTAGGTAATTTATCTTTTGCTTTTGCCTTGGCTTCAATTTGGTTTAAAATAGTTATCCATGCCACTTCTGGAAAAGGATTTTTTTGAAGCGCTAATTTTGAAATGGATACACCAATATGTTCTTGAATAAATTCCTGTATTCTAGGATTTAAAATAGGTAAATCCAAGATTAGATGTTTTTAGTTAATAATTGAATCACCACATTATTTGGGAAAAATTCTTTCCCAATTACTTTTAAAATAGTGTACAAAGGCACGGCTATTACCATTCCTAATATTCCAGAGAGGAAACCTGCGATTAAAATTACTAAGAATATTTCTAATGGATGAGAACTTACACTTTTAGAAAAAATAAAAGGTTGTGATAGATTATTGTCAATGAGTTGTACAATCCAAAATCCAATTAGAATATAAATTGTAGTAGGCAAAGTGTCTGTTTGAAAATCATTACCTAAATGACTTATCATAGTTAGGACAGCAGCTAAAATGGATGCGATTAAAGGACCTATGTACGGAATTATATTTAAAACCGCACATAAAAAAGCGATGATAACAGCATCAGAAATTCCGAAAATGGATAAGACAATCAGGTACAAAACAAAAACAATACTGAGTTGCAATAATAACCCAATAAAGTAACGAGATAATAAATGATTGATTTTATCAAGGGAATTAATTATAGGTTCTTCGTGGCTGTCTGGAATTAATTTTTTTAGTGTTTCGATAAAGTGAACTTTGTCTTTTAAAAAGAAAAAAGTAATAAAAAATACCGAAGCCAGTCCCACACCAAAGCTACTAATAGTACCAATCACAGTATTCAATAATTCTGGAATAAAATGGAAATTAATTTTAGAAGTGATATTGGCTTCTTTTAAAATTTTGGTAGAATCTAAATTGTGATTATCGAGGAAAACCGCAATTTGATTGATTAACTCATTGATGTTTTGTTCTATTTGAGCGGTATTGAGTAGAGACAAGTTTTCACTTTGAGATAATATCAAAGGGATAAAAAGTGAAATGAATCCAATGATAAGGAGAAAGAATAAAACTAATGTGCTTATGGTAGCTACAATATTGGGGAATCGCAAACGAGTTTTTAAAAAACTCATGATGGGTTTCCCAATTAAGGTAAGAATTAAAGATACTATAAGATAAATGAGTACGGATTGTATTTGATATAAGAAATAAAGAGAAATGGCTATAACAACCAAAGTTCCAATGGATCTTAAAATTCCGTTAGCAATAGTTTTAGATGAAATCATTTCAAAAGGGATTTATGTTATAAAGATAGAAAAAGATTCAAAAGAAGCAATTGATACGGTTCTAAAACGCTACTAAATTATTCCTTATTTAATTTATTTGTAATTTCATACAAGGCAATACTTGTAGCTTGAACGACATTCATACTGCTGTTATTTCCATACATAGTGATATGAGTAATTTGATTTGCAATAGCTAATAGCAGTTCACTAATACCTGCTATTTCACTTCCAATTAGTAAAGCAATTTTTTGATTCTTATTTACTTTCATTTCATTAATAGGCGAACTCGTTTCGGCTATTTCTAAAGCAATGATTTCGTACTTGTTTTTCAATAAATAATCAATCGCGCTTTCTGTTTCGTCAATAATGGTGTAGGGTACTTGCAAATGAGTACTTCGAGAAGTTTTGTTTATTTTTCTGGGAGTCAAAGGAATGTCTTTCCCAATAAAAATAATTTTTTCAATGCCAAAAGCTTCTCCAATTCGAAATAGCGATCCTATATTTTGCTGAAAATAAATATGGTCACAAACTAAGGTAATAGGGAAGTTTTTCTTTTCGAAAGAAGTATTTTCGTGAGTAAGTTGCATTAATTATTGAAAATATAATTGATAATATTAGCACCCATTTTTAGTGCTTTTTGGCGTACTTCAATAGGATCGTTGTGTACTTCGGCATCTTCCCAACCATCTCCTAAATCACATTCGAAAGTATATAATAAAACCAATCGGTTTTTTATAAAAATCCCAAAGGCTTGTGGTCGCTTATTATCGTGTTCGTGAATTTTAGGCAAACCATTTGGGAAAGAAAACGGTTTTTGAAAAATGGGGTGATTGGCTGGAATTTCAACTAATTCATTTGATGGAAATAGTTTTTTTATGGCTTTCCGAATGTATTCGTTCATTCCGTAATTGTCATCAATGTGTAGAAATCCTCCTGAGTTCAAGTAATTTCTCAGGTTGGTTTCTTCTTCGGGATTGAAAACTACATTTCCGTGACCCGTCATGTGAATATACGGATAACTAAAAATGTCTGGACTACTCGGTTCAACTGTAGCCGGTTTTGATTTAATTTTCGTCTGAATAGTGCTATTACAAAAACGAATTAAATTGGGTAACGAAGTAGGGTTCGCATACCAATCGCCTCCTCCGTGGTATTTTACCAAGGCAATTTCCTGAGCGAAGCATTGAAAAGACAGGAATAACAATAAGAAATGGATTTTCCTCATAGTCTATTTTATTTCTCATTAAAAAACACCACACTATGACAGGCTACTACAGCGGCTGTTTCAGTTCGAAGTCTTGTGTTACCTAAAGAAACAGGAATGTAATTCTGCTCCAATGCCAATGCGATTTCTTTTTCGGAAAAATCACCTTCAGGACCAATTAAAATGGTAACGTCTGTGTTCGATTGTAAAACAGATTTTAGTGTTTTTTTATCTGTTTCTTCACAATGTGCAATCAGTTGCAGTCCTTTGTTTTTTTGTTTCATGAATTCTTTAAACGAAATAGCAGGATTTAGTTTAGGTAAATACAATTCGTTAGACTGTTTCATTGCTGAGAGAATAATTTTCTCAAAACGCTCGATGTTGATTACTTTTCTTTCGGAACGATCACAAATGATAGGAGTGATTTCTTGAATACCAATTTCGGTTGCTTTTTCCAAAAACCATTCGTATCGGTCATTCATTTTGGTTGGTGCTACGACTAAATGCAATTGAAATGGAGCAGCAGCTGCTTTTTCAAAGGACACCATTTGAACCGTACATTTCGAATCGGAAGCTAATACAATTTCGGTTTTAAATAAAAATCCTAAACCATTAGTTACAAATAAAATATCGCCGTCTTTCTTACGTAATACTTTAATGATGTGTTTGCTTTCTTCTCTGTCGAAAGAAAAGGTTTCAGTGGCTTCGTTTATAGTAGCATTATAAAATAATTGCATAATTTTAGAATTGAATTCGTGCTTTCGAAACTACCGATGAAGTTTCGAAATGTTCCGATAAAAACTTTTGATAACCTACAATTCCAATCATTGCAGCATTATCGGTGGTGTATTCAAATTTTGGAATAAAGGTCTTCCATCCGTATTTTTTTTCAGTTTCTTTTAGGGTGTTGCGTATTCCGGAATTGGCCGAAACACCGCCACCAATGGCAATTTGTTTAATTCCAGTTTCGTTGACCGCTAATTTCAATTTGTCCATTAAAATTTTAATAATGGTGTGTTGAATGGAAGCGCAAATGTCATTGATGTTTTCATCAATGAAGTTCGGATTTTCTAGTTTTTTCTTTTGAATGAAATACAAAATAGCGGTTTTCAATCCCGAAAAACTAAAATCCAAACCAGGTACTTTAGGTTTGGTGAAAGGGAATGCTTTAGGGTTTCCTAATTGTGCATATTTGTCTACCAAAGGTCCGCCAGGATAGGGTAGCCCGAGTATTTTGGCACTTTTATCAAAAGCTTCGCCAACAGCATCGTCAGTGGTTTCGCCAATAATGGTCATGTCAAAAAAACCATCTACACGAACGATTTGCGTATGCCCCCCGCTAATGGTTAACGCTAAAAAAGGAAATTCAGGTTTGTCAAATCCTTCTTCGTCAATAAAATGCGCTAAAATGTGGGCGTGCATGTGATTGACTGCGATTAACGGAATTTGCAATGCCAATGCCATTGATTTAGCAAAAGAACTGCCTACTAACAAAGATCCCATTAAACCTGGGCCTTGTGTAAAAGCAATTGCAGACAACTGTTCTTTTTGTATATTTGCTTTTCGCAGCGCAGCATCAATTACCGGAACAATATTTTGTTGGTGAGCTCTTGAAGCTAGTTCAGGAACCACACCTCCATATTGATTGTGAATCAATTGATTGGCAACAACATTAGACAGTACTTTGTCGTTATGTAAAACGGCTGCTGCAGTATCGTCGCAAGAACTTTCGATGGCAAGAATAAAAACCTCGGAATTTTGCATAAAAAAGCGCGAATTTTAAATTATATTTGGCGTTCTGTATCTGTTGAACAGAGGAGCCAAAATTAAAGAATTTTTATTTAAAGCGTCTTCTTTGGGAAGGCAAATTAGAATTTCAAAAAATTAAATTGTAAGCCGTATCAAAAACGCCAAAAAAATAGTATCGTATTCGCTAATTGGATTCATCCTCTTTTTGCTGATTATGGGCATTGCGCTGAGCTTGCCTGTGGTGCAAACGAGTATTGCTAAGTACGTTATGACTACGGTTAATAAAGACTTTGGAACCGATATTACGATAGATGAGGTTGCTATTTCTCCTTTTGGCGGAGTGAAATTCAAAAATGTATTGATTAGAGATCATCATCAAGATACTTTAATTTACACGGGCCGAATCAAAACTTCTATTTTAGATGGGAAAAAATTGCTTGATGGTGATTTAATTTTTAGTGATTTACATCTGGACGAGGTGTTATTTAATCTAAAAACCTACAAAAAAGAAAAATTAACCAATATCGATGTTTTTATTAATGCCTTTGGACAAGGGAAACCGTCTAAAAAACATTTTTTATTGACTGCCAAAGACGCTCAAATCACCAAAGGGCATTTCATTCTCACGGATGAAAATAGAGTAGTACCTAAGGATGTCGATTTCACCAAACTAAATATTCAACTGTCCGATTTCAAATTGTACGGCCCCGATGTGAATACCAATATTCTAAAAATGTCATTTTTAGATCATCGTGGGGTATATGTAAAAAAATTAAGTGGAATTTTTAGTTATACCAAAAAGCAAATCAAATTAACCAAGTTAGAAGCATTAACTAAAGAAAACTCGGAGATAAAAGCAAATGTCGCTCTGAATTATAAGATTGAAGATTTTGCGGATTTCAATAATAAAGTACAATTTGATGTTCAATTGGCCTCGTCTACTTTGGCCTCGAATGATATTCGTTGTTTTTACAAAGAATTAGGCAAAAACCAATTTTTTTATACCAAAGCCAATTTATTAGGAACACTGAATAATTTAAAAGTTAGTCAATTGAATTTGGTGGATTCTAAAAAGAGTAAAATGATTGGAGCGATCCGATTTAAAAACTTGTTTCCTAGAAATGGTCAGGAATTCTACATGAAAGGAAAGTTTAGTACCCTTTCGTCAAGTTATGAAGATCTAGTGACTTTGTTGCCCAATGTATTAGGAAAGACATTGCCTACTAATTTGAAAAAACTAGGCAAATTCAATTTAGTTGGTAAAACAGAATTGACCACAAAAGATATTGATGCGAACTTTACAATGACTACTGCTTTAGGAAATGTAAAATCAAATTTTGTGATGCATTCTATTGATTTTATTGATAAAGCATCTTATGTTGGGAATGTCGTCTTGGATAATTTTGACTTAGGAACCTTTGTGTCTGAAAAAGATTTGGGAAAAATTAGTTTGAATTTAGCTATTGATGGGATAGGTTTTACCGAGAAATATTTAAATACGCAAATTAAAGGTGCTATTTCTCAAATGGATTATAATAACTATTCCTATCATAATTTAGAGGTAAATGGAAATTTTAAAATGCCTATTTACCAGGGGAAAGTATCAATAAACGACCCTAATTTGAATTTGAGTTTTGATGGTTTGGTTGATTGGACAAAAAAAGACAGTCGATTTGATTTTCATATTGGTATTGCCAATGCTAATCTGTATCAATTAAAGTTTGCTAATGATGCAACCTCTTTATTGAAAGGAGATATTGTAGTGCAAGTGGCAGGAAATACGATAGATAATTTACAAGGAGATGTGTTTGTAAACCAAACTACATATACTAATTCTAAATCAACTTATTTCTTTACTAATTTTAAAGTTAATTCTAGTTTTGACGAAAATAAAATCAGAACGATAACGGTTAATTCTCCAGATATTGTTGAAGGAAAAATTGAGGGTAAATACAAATTCAATCAATTACGAAAATTAGTTGAAAATTCATTAGGTAGTCTTTATACCAATTACAAGCCGAATAAGGTAGAAAAGGGGCAATTTTTAAATTTTGATTTTTCGATCAATAATAAAATTGTAGAAGTGCTTTTTCCTGAAATTTCTATTGAAACCAATACTGTTGTAAAAGGGAAAATTAATTCAGATAAAAATGAATTTAAACTCAACTTTAATTCACCTCAGATTATTGCCGCTAAGAACACTTTTGATAATGTTAGGATTAATGTAGACAATAAAAATCCATTGTATAATGCATACATCGAGTTGGATTCTATTAAATCGAAGTATTATAAAATACGTGATTTTAGCTTGATTAATGTGACAATGAAAGACTCTTTGTTTTTTCGTACGGAGTTTAAAGGGGGAGCTAAAGGAGAAGATTATTTTAATTTGAATCTATACCACACGATTAATAAAGACAAGAAAAATGTTGTGGGGATTAGTAAATCAGAAGTGAAATTCAAGGATTATTTATGGTTTTTGAATGAGAATGACACCCCAGACAATCGCATTGTTTTCGATAAAGGGTTGAGGGAATTCGCAATTGAAGATATTGTTTTGTCTCACGAACATCAAAGAATTGAATTGCTTGGGATGATAAGAGGTAATTCGTATAAGGATTTGAAATTGAACTTTAAGGATGTGAATTTGAATAAAATTACTCCTGAAGATGAATTGTTTGTTTTTGATGGAAATATTAACGGATCGGTCAATTTTAAACAAGATAAAGCAGTCTATCGCCCGACAGCTTCTTTAGTAATAGATCACTTGAATCTCAATAAAACAAATTTAGGTACTCTTGAACTGGATATTGAAGGAGACGAGAGCTTGTCAAAATTTGCTATCAATTCTGCTATTATAGATAATGATTTTGAATCATTTAATGCTAGTGGAAATCTTATCGTTCAAAACAATGAAACGTTATTGGATTTAAGGTTAAAACTAGATCAATTTAAGTTAGCCACTTTAGATCCAATTGGAGGTGAAGTATTGTCAAACATTAGAGGGATGGTTTCCGGCAACGCAACAGTTCAAGGGAATATAAATAAACCAGAGATAAATGGTCGACTTTACCTGGACAAAGCCGGTATGAGTGTTCCTTATTTGGGAGTTGATTATTTTTTGATGGATAAAACAATTGTAGATTTAACTGATGAGAAGTTTTTGTTTAGGAATAATCTTTTAACTGATTCAAAATTTGCTACCAAGGGTGTTTTAAACGGAACAATAGAACATAATAATTTTTCAGATTGGAAATTAGACTTAGGAATATCTTCTAAAAGATTATTGGCATTAGATACTAAAGACACTGAAGATGCTGCTTATTTTGGAACGGCATTTATTAATGGAGTAGCCACTATAAAAGGGCCTACTAATAGTCTTTTTATTAATGTTGATGCGAAATCTGAAAAAGGAACTTCAATTAAGATTCCAATTAATAATGCAGAGAGTGTAAGTGATAACGTATTTTTGCATTTTATTACTCCAAGGGAAAAATTTAATTTACAAAAGGGTATAGTAGAAAAAGTACGTGATTATAATGGCTTAGAGTTAGAGTTTGATTTTAATATTACACCAGATGCGGAGGTAGAAGTAATATTAGATCGAAATTCAGGACATGGTATGAAAGGGAAAGGGAATGGTTCGCTACTATTTAAAATTAATACCCTTGGAAAATTTAATATGTGGGGAGATTTTCAGGCGTATGAAGGAACTTATAATTTTAGAACAACAGGAATTAATAAGCGATTTTCTGTAAAAAAAGGCGGTTCAATCTCCTGGGACGGAAATCCGTTAAAAGCACAATTGAATTTGGAAGCTGTTTATAAAACCACCGCAAACCCTTCATTGTTAATTGATAATTCATCTTTTAATAAAAAGGTTCCTGTTGAGGTGGTCATAGGTATTAAAGGCGATTTAATGAGTCCGGAACCCGATTTTAATATAGATTTTCCAACGGTAACTAGTGTGTTAAAATCTGAGATTCAAACTAAATTGTATGATAAAGAAGTACGCCAGACACAGGCGTTGTATTTATTGTCAACTGGGAGTTTTTTAAGTGCTGAAGGAATGAGTCAAAGTGACTTATCGGGAAGTTTATTTGAAACCGCCACAGGTTTGTTAGGTAACGTTATTAAATCAGAAGACGAGAAGTTTAATTTAGGAATTAATGTGGTAGGAGCAGACAGGCGATTAGGTAAAGAAACTGATGGTCGTTTTGAGGCTTCTATTTCGTCAAAAATTAATGAGAGAATTACTTTTAATGGCAAATTAGGAGTGCCTTTTGGAGGCTTAAACCAAACTGCATTTATAGGTAATGTAGAGTTGCTTTGGCGTGTAAACGATGATGGGACATTAAATTTACGATTTTTTAATAAAGAAAATGATATTAATTATATTGGTCAAGGCATAGGGTATACCCAAGGTGCAGGTATTACTTATGAAGTTGATTTTGATACCTTTAAAGAATTGGTACAAAAAATATTCAAGAAACAACGTATAATTCAAACTATTCCAGCAGAATACTTAGATCAAGATTCAGAAATGGCACCTGATTTTATTCGATTTTCAAATTCGAAAAAGTCAAATAAAGAAGTGCCTAAAAAAAATCAGGAGGCAGTAATTCCAGAAGAAGATTAAATATAATTTTGTAAAGAATTTGCTAATTATCAAATTGTAACTATTTTATTGATTTTTTTTAAAAAATAATTATTTTTATTGCTTTTTTGAAAACTTATTAACGAAAACGTTTGAATTTACAATGGTTTTCTAATTAATTAAAAACATCGCTTTGAAACTAATTCGCGTTTATTAATTTTACGCCAAATACTATAATAATGCCAAATAAAATAAGAAAAATAGGTGTTCTTACTTCGGGTGGTGATTCACCAGGAATGAATGCTGCAATACGCTCAGTTGTTAGAACTTGTGCTTTCCATAATATTGGATGCGTAGGGATTTACAGAGGATACCAAGGAATGATTGAAGGTGATTTCAAAGAGATGGGACCTCGTAGCGTAAATAATATTATTAATAAAGGAGGGACGATTTTAAAATCGGCTCGTTCTATGGAATTTAAAACTCCAGAAGGAAGAAAAAAGGCATACGATAATTTGGTTAAAGCCGAAATCGATGCTTTTGTTGTTATTGGTGGTGATGGAAGTTTTACAGGTGCTTTATTATTCAACTCTGAATACAACTTTCCTGTAATTGGAATTCCGGGTACTATTGATAACGATATTTTTGGAACAAGTCATACTTTAGGATATGATACCGCTTTGAATACTGTAGTAGAAGTAATTGATAAAATCCGTGATACAGCGAGTTCTCATAACCGATTGTTCTTAGTTGAAGTTATGGGACGTGATGCGGGTCATATTGCATTAAATGCTGGTATTGGAGCTGGAGCTGAAGAAATTTTGATTCCTGAAGAAGATATGGGATTGGATCGATTGTTAGACTCTCTTAAAAAGAGTAAAGCAGCAGGTAAATCATCTAGTATTGTTGTCATTGCCGAAGGAGATAAAATTGGTAAAAGCGTTTTCGAATTAAAAGATTATGTAGAATCCAATTTACCAGAGTATGATGTTAGAGTTTCGGTATTAGGACACATGCAAAGAGGAGGTTCTCCATCTTGTTTTGATAGAGTTTTAGCAAGTAGACTAGGAGTAAAAGCGGTTGAGTCTTTACTAGAAGGTAAATCTAACTTTATGGCAGGAATCAATCAAGATAAAATTACGTTGACTCCTTTGGAACAAGCTATAAAAGGACATTCAGAAATTGACACAGAATTGTTACGAGTTTCTGATATTGTATCTATATAAATATATTCTGATTGAGAATCAAATCAGAAATAAAAATTACACTAAATAAACTAAATCTAAAATTAAATTAAAATGTCAAAAGTAAAATTAGGAATAAACGGTTTCGGAAGAATTGGAAGAATCGTTTTTAGAGAGTCTTTCAACAGAGATAATGTTGAGGTAGTAGCTATCAATGACTTATTAGATGTTGATCACTTAGCTTACTTATTAAAATACGATTCAGTTCACGGTCGTTTCAATGGAACTGTTGAAGTGAAAGAAGGTAAATTATATGTAAACGGAAGACACATTCGTATCACAGCTGAAAGAAATCCAGCTGATTTGAAATGGAATGAAGTTGATGTTGATGTAGTTGCTGAATGTACTGGTTTCTTCACTACTGTTGAGACTGCAAGTGAGCACATCAAAGGTGGTGCTAAGAAAGTAATTATTTCTGCTCCTTCTGCTGATGCTCCAATGTTTGTAATGGGTGTGAACCACGAAACTGCAAAAGCTTCTGATTTAGTTGTTTCTAATGCATCTTGTACTACAAACTGTTTAGCTCCAATGGCAAAAGTTATTCACGATAACTTCGAAATTGTTGAAGGTTTAATGACAACTGTTCACGCTACAACTTCAACTCAAATGACAAATGACGGTCCATCTAGAAAAGATTTTAGAGGTGGTCGTTCTGCATTAGTAAATATGATTCCTTCTTCTACAGGAGCTGCTAAAGCAGTAGGAGTTGTAATTCCTTCATTAAACGGAAAATTAACTGGTATGTCAATGCGTGTTCCTACTGTTGACGTTTCTGCAGTGGATTTAACTGTAAAATTAGCTAAAGAAACTTCGTATGCTGAAATTATGGCTGTATTGAAAAAAGCATCTGAAACTACAATGAAAGGAATCTTAGGATTTACTGAAGATGATGTAGTATCTAATGACTTCGTATCTGACTCAAGAACTTCTATTATTGATGCTAAAGCTGGAATTGGTTTGAATTCTACTTTCTTCAAAATTATTTCTTGGTATGATAATGAATACGGTTATTCAAGTAAATTAATTGATTTATCTGTACATATCGCAGGTTTAAAATAATCAATACTTTTTCAATAAAATCCCGTTATTGTTATTGTAACGGGATTTTATTTTTTTACTGTTTTCATTTATTCAGAATGCTATAAAACGTTTAACTTTATAGTCTTTGGAAACAGATTTCCAATACCCAAAAAACCAAAAAAACCAAAAGATGAAATTAATAGTTGATAGTGGTTCTACCAAAGCCGATTGGATTGCGATAGACGATAGCGGAAAAGTATTATTCACAACACAAACCTTAGGTTTGAATCCAGAGATTCTTGATGAAACTGAAGTTGTTGAGCGTTTGAATGATCGTTTTGATATTTTACAAAATAAAAATGAGGCAACTCATTTATTCTTTTATGGAGCAGGTTGTGGAACAGAAAGAATGAAAGTATTCCTTTCTCAGGTTTTTCAGGCTTATTTTCCCAATGCTATTGTTGTCGTTGAAGAAGATACGTATGCAGCAGTATATGCTACTACACCAAAAGGCGAAAAAGCTATTGTTAGTATTTTGGGTACAGGCTCCAACTGTAGCTATTTTGACGGAAAAGAATTGCATCAAAAAGTACAATCGTTAGGTTACATTGTAATGGATGATTGTAGTGGAAACGTTTTTGGTAAAGAATTAATCAGAAAGTATTACTTCAATAAAATGCCTCAGCATTTGGCTGTTGAATTTGAAAAAGAATACGATATGACTCCAGATTACATCAAGAGCAAATTGTATAAAGAAGCTAATCCTAATGCGTATTTAGCAACTTTTGCTAAGTTCTTGATTCAGCATAAAGAAGATCCATTTTGTAAAAAAATCATTTACAAAGGGATGAAATCTTTTGTTAAAAATTATATCAGACAATACGATAATTATCAAGAAGTACCTGTTCATTTTGTAGGATCGATTGCTTTTTATTTAAAAGACGAATTACAAGTTACTTTTGATAAATACCAAATTAAATTGGGTAATGTGTTAAGAAGACCAATCGATGGTTTGATTGCATATCACGTTGCTAATAAATAAAATAGAATGGAAATAGCTGTAATTGCACACGACGGCAAAAAGAATGATTTAGTTCAGTTTTTAATCAAAAACAAAGTTGTTTTGCAACAAGAAAAAATCAAGTTGATTGCCACTGGAACTACTGGAGGTAAGGCTGAAGAAGCTGGATTTAAAGTAACTAGAATGCTTTCAGGACCTTTAGGTGGTGATGCGCAAATTGCAGGTCGAGTAGCGGAAGGAATCACTCAAATGGTTTTCTTTTTTAAAGATCCATTATCAAGCCATCCGCATGAAGCAGATATTAATATGCTAATTCGTGTTTGTGATGTACATAATGTGCCATTGGCTACTAATGAGGCAACGGCACAATTATTACTCAATGCTATTGCACTGCAATCATAGAGATTTCTACATTTACATTTTTTGGCAAACAAGCCACTTGAACCGTTTCACGAGCTGGAGCGGTTTTTTCATTAAAGTAAGATCCGTAAACTGAATTAATGCTTCCAAAATCATTCATATTTGAAATGAAAATGGTTGACTTGACTACATTCTCAAAGGTCATTCCGGCAGCTTCTAAAACAGCTTTCATGTTCTGCATCACTTGTTTGGTTTCTAACTCAATAGTATCAAGAACTAGTTCTCCGGTTGCTGGATTAATTGCAATTTGTCCTGAGGTGTACAAAGTGTTTCCAGTTAGTACGGCTTGATTATAAGGCCCTATTGGAGCGGGAGCTTTATCAGTAAAAATTATTTTTTTCATAATTATTATTTATCGAATTAAAGTACTTCGTTTATCCCATTTAATATCACTTAATACACCTGATTTGATTCCGATGAAGAATCCCCAGTTGGCATAGGTTCCAAAAGGCGACCAATTAAAATCCATTCTCCAACTTAATAAATCTCTTTCAAAACGTAGTTGTGTGTAAGTTACTCCTTTTTGAACAAAATCATATCCGGTTGAAATTCCTGTTTTCCATTTAGGAGTTAGATCGGCATTGATTGATATCATTAATGAATTTCCAATTATTTTCTTTTCTCGGTTATTATTTCCGTAGGTCAGTGAATATGCAAACGTCATATCCCAAGGTAGTTTTGAGTGGAAAAATTCAGAAATAGTGTCTTCTCCTTTATCTTCAGTATCGTCAAATTGACTTTTCTGGTGATTTCCTAAATTAGGTTTTCCAAACAAATCGTCTTCGCGTCCTCCATTTCTTTTTGTTTGGTCAGAGTCATTATTTTTAGCTTTATCCGAACTCGAAAGGGAATAGTTTAAGGTCATATTTGCACTAGTCATTCGAAATAAACTTCCTCCATTGTCAATATTATAAACATTGATTCTTTTACCAGAATTGTCAATAGCATAGGGGTCTAAGGTGGCTCCAAAATTGACATTCATCTTATTGTCAAAAAATTGAGTACCGCCACTAACACGAACTGGAGACCAAGCAAGTGTTCGTACTCCATCTGCATTTAAATCGTAACTTGTGGACAGATTTAAATTGTTTAACAGCATTACTTTTTTAGGTTCTGTTTTGGTACTGTCTTTATCAGTTACTTTTGCCTCAATTGTATTGCTTAAATCAATTCCTAGGGTATTTGAATTAGAATTTCCTGGAGCGCCATATATTCCATTCTCAAATCGAGAATATTCTTTTATCATAGTACCACTTCCATCTGCAGCATAAGTGTCGTAATATTTTTCAAAGCTAGGGGTATAACCATAAGAAATAGAAGGCCTCATTACGTGTCGGATAGCTTGAATTTTTTTATTAGCACCCAAATTAAATGTCCCATAAATAGTGGTTCCTAAACTTGAAGAAAATGAATAGGTTCTAAAAGCATCAAATCCTTTGATTTCGGTATCAATTACTTTACCTTGTGTAGCATTATAATTTCTACTAATAGTTTTGGTATACCAAACTTCTTTATAATTGAATGAAGAGGATGCACTAAAATATTTGAATAATTTAAAATTGGTGCTTAAAGGTATCGAATGTTGTAAACCTACTTTGGCATTTTCAAACATTTGAGGTTTAAAAAATAAGGAGTCAGTAGTAGAAATACTATTTTTAGCACTTAAATCGTATTGAAGGTTGATATTCTTGAAAAATCCTTTTTTCACTCCATCTTTTTTTACGAATGGGTAGATGCGGTCAACACTAAATTGGAGTGTTGGTAAGGTCATGTCAATTTGTTCCGTTTGTGTGTTCTGAGAATGAGTTGCCGTTAATGATAATCGCGATTGTGGTCCCGACCCATTAAACGTTCTGCTATAAGAGACAGAAGAACTCATAGTATTATTTAGATTTGAACCTATATTAACTTGATTAATAGACTGTTTGAAATATTTACTACTTCCAAGATTAACAGAGGCAGAAAAGTTTGAATTTGGACTGGCTTTAGTGTCTCTAGAATGGGACCATTGAATATTGTAGATTCTTTGTTTACTATAATCGGGATAGCCACGTTCACTTGTAATTAAATTTTCAAAACGAACGTTTACATTACCTCTATAATTGTAGCGTTTTGCATAGTTCGATTCAAATCGCATTCCATAGCTTCCATTGGTGTAATAGTCGCCAAGAATAGTCAAATCATAATGATCACTTAAAGCAAAATAATACCCTCCATTTTGAAGTGAAAATCCACGTGTATTAGAATCATTATAGCTAGGCAAAAGGATGCCTGAAATACTAGTTTCTTTTGACATTGGAAAAAATGCAAAAGGTAAGGCAATAGGAGTAGGTACATTAGCAATGACCATATTAGTAACTCCGGTAACTACTTTTTTTCCGGGTACAAATTTCACCTTGTTCGTTTGGAAATAATATTCTGGATTATCTACGTCTTTTGAGGTAGTAAAACGCGCTCCTTTTAGAAAGTATACCGAATCATTTTCTTTTTTAGTAAAAGCAGCTTTTACTTTGAATTCTCCTTGGTCTGTTCTGGAGTTCCAAATAATAGCTTTTTTGGTCTTGAAATTAAATCGGATAGAATCGGGTTCAATTATATTGGCACCTTGTTTGAAATTGGGGAATTGAGTAAATTTTCCAGTAGAGTCTTTTATTCTACCTGCATAGACTTCGTTTTTTTCATAATCAAGTAAAATAACTCCCGATTTTAGTTCAACATCTTGGTAGTAAAGTTCTGCTTTATCGTATAATGTAATATGCTTTTTCTTTTGATCAATTTTGGTGTAGTTGTCCGCTTTGTATTTTACTTTGCCTTCTAAAAACGGTTTTTTAGATTTTAGACTGTCTTTTTTTAGGGTGTCTGATATTTTTTTAGAGTTCAGTTCTAAAGGATTGATAGTGCTGTTTTTGTTTTTTTCAGTTTCTTTAATTAAAGATATTGAGGGTGTTTTTTTCTTAATATCTTGGGAATACAAATTACCAGATCCAATTGTTAGGAAAATTGATAATAAAACGATATTAAATAAGTTTGTACGCAAAGGTTTAAATGCTATTTTTGTAAAAATATGGTTTGTTTTTTGATGTGCCAAACTTACATATTATTTTTCGGCAAAAATAGTCAAATAAATAATTTATAACCATTGAGTTTTAATTAAAATTAACATACAGATTTATGTCTTTTACTTATAAGATTAAGGTTTTATTTTCTTTTGTTCTAATAGTACTATCATCTCAAATGTATAGCCAAAATTCAAAATTTAAAGTAACCTTGGATGCAGGGCATGGAGCTCATGATTATGGTGCAGTTTATAGTGGGCGAATAGAAAAAAATATTGCATTAGCTGTCGTTTTAAAAGTAGGTCAAATCCTAGAAAAAACTAAGAAAATAGACGTGGTTTACACCCGAAATACGGATGTTTTTATTGATTTAATTGAACGTGCTAATATTGCCAACAGAGCGAAATCAGATATTTTTGTTTCAATTCATTGTAATGCTAATAAAAATACAGCTGCTGATGGTACTGAGACCTATGTTATGGGTTTGAGTAAACTGGCTTCTAATTTAGAAGTAGCAAAAAAGGAAAATTCGGTAATTACAAAAGAGAAAGATTATAAGCAAAAGTACGATGGTTTTGATCCGAATTCCCCAGAATCATTATTAGGTTTTACATTAATGCAGGAAGAGTTTTTAGACAATAGTATTATTCTTGCAAGTAAAATTGAAGAACAATTTGGGAAATTAGGTAAGAAGTTACGTCATGGTGGAGTAAAACAAGAACGATTTATGGTATTACACAAAGCTTACATGCCAAGAGTTTTGGTTGAAATGGGTTTTGTATCCAATCCAGTTGAGGGAGATTTGTTAAATTCAGAAGAAGGTCAAGACGAATTAGCCGAGGCCATTGCTAATGCCATTATGAGTTATAGAAATGAATTTTTTGGGGATGGAGATCTTGAAATTAAAGAATTAAAACCTTCTAAAAGAATTGTTAATAAACTAGTTAAAGATACAGCGAGTCAAGAAAAGTCCAAAGAGATTCTTACGATACCTGAGATTAAAAAAATAGAACCTAAAAAAGAAATTTCGGCTTTGTCTTTAATTTACAAAGTTCAAATAGGAGTAAGTGTTAAAAAAGTAGCTTTAGAACCTAAGAATTTTAAAGGTTTAGATCCAATCACGATGGATTCGTATAAGAGTTCTTTTATTTATATGTATGGAGAAACTTCGGATTATGAAATGGCAAAGCAAATGTTGAAGGAAGCCAAAAGCAAAGGATACAATTCGGCATTTCTAATCGCCTTTAAGAATGGAGAAAAAATAAGTATTCAAGAAGCACTTAAATTATAGCTTTAGTCCATTATTTTATATTAATTTTGCTCAAAAATTTAGATTTTGAAAATATCAAGAGAAATTAAAACAGCTGTACTGGTAATAGCTTCAATTTTGTTATTCATTTGGGGCTATAGTTTCCTGAAAGGTAAAGCAGTTTTTGCAAATTATAAAACCTACTATGTTACCTATGATAATGTGGAAGGATTAGCTAAATCCGCACCTGTAACTTTAAATGGTTTGGCTATTGGAAAAGTAAATGATATTACAATAGAGGAGTCTACAGGAAAATTAATTGTAGAGTTACAAATCACAACCGATTTCCCAATTTCAAGTACAAGTTTAGCTACTATTTATGAACCAGGCTTGATTGGAGGCAAACAAATTGCAATTGAACCCGATTTTAAAAATAAAGACTTGGCTGTTAATGGACAGGAATTAAAGGGTAACTTAAAATTAAGTTTAAGTGCATCTGTACAAGAGAAGCTAGTTCCTTTGCAAGCAAAATTAGAGTCTATATTGAATAATACAGATCAATTATTAACTGGTATTAACAATATATTGGATAAAAAATCTCAAGAAAATTTAAAAACAAGTTTGTCTGAGTTGAGTCAAACAATGGTAGAACTTCACGCTACTTCAGTAAGTGCGAGTTCGATTTTAAATGATAACAAATCAGATTTAAAAGGAGTAATCACTAACTTTAAGAAGGTTGCTACAGATTTTGCTAAAATTTCTGATTCATTGAATAGAGCCGACTTAGGAAAAACAGTTAAGAATTTAAATAAAACCTTAGCCAAAGTTGATGGGTTAATGTTGGATTTACAATCAGGAAAAGGAACGGCTGGGAAGTTGTTGAAAGACGAAGCTTTATACAATAATTTAAAAGCAACAACAAAGGAAATGGAATTGTTGTTACAAGATGTTCGATTGTATCCTACTCGTTATATTAATGTGTCTGTTTTTGGAAAGAAAAACAAACCGTATGTAAGTCCCGTTCAAGATTCAGTTTATGTAGGGCCTGCAAAAGGTGCTGTTTCAAAAGTTAAAAATTAGCAATTATGAGCTATTTAGACAATATAGTATTTGCTATTGTACTCGGTATTGGTTTTGGTTATTTTTATGCTAACGTAAAAAAAATAATCAGAAACATCCATTTAGGTACTGATGTAAATCGTAAAGACAATCCTAAAGCCCGTTGGTCTAATATGGCTATGATTGCTTTAGGTCAATCTAAAATGGTAAAACGACCTATTGCTGGTGTTTTGCATATTATTGTCTATGTTGGATTTATTATTATAAACATCGAATTACTCGAAATCATCATTGATGGTTTATTGGGTACGCATCGCGTATTCGCGTCTTTAGGTGTAGTTTATGATGTATTAATAGCTTCTTTTGAAATTCTTGCCGTTCTTGTTATCGTGGCTGTTTTGGTGTTTTGGACAAGAAGGAATTTAATCAAACTAAAGCGTTTTGTTAGTTCAGATTTGAATGGTTCTCCTAAAAAAGATGCCAATTATATTTTATATTTTGAAGTGGTATTAATGACTTTATTTTTATTGATGAATGCTTCTGATTTGCATTTGCAAAATATTCCAGGAGGTTATTCTCATTTTATAAAAGCAGGTTCGTTTCCTATTAGTCAATTTATTGAGCCATTATTTAATGGAATGTCAAATGAATTGGTAATGTTACTTTCAGAGTTATTTTGGTGGTTGCACATAATTGGAATTTTGGTTTTCATGAATTACTTGTATTTTTCAAAACACTTGCATATCCTTTTGGCATTTCCAAATACGTATTATGCTAATTTGAATCCTGAAGGACAATTTGATAATCTAGCTTCAGTAACCAATGAAGTAAAATTAATGATGGACCCAAATGCTGATCCATTTGCGGCAGCTCCAGAAACTACTGCTCCTGTTAAATTTGGGGCAAGTGATGTACAAGATTTGAATTGGGTTCAATTGATGAATGCGTATACGTGTACCGAATGTGGACGTTGTACTTCTTCCTGTCCAGCTAACCAAACGGGTAAAAAATTGTCTCCTCGTAAAATTATGATGGATACTAGGGATCGTTTGGAAGAAGTAGGTAAAAATATAGACGCTAATAAAGGTATTTTTGTTCCAGATAATAAGTCTTTATTAAACGATTATATTACTCCAGAAGAGCTTTGGGCTTGTACTTCTTGTAATGCTTGTGTTGAAGAATGTCCAGTAAATATTAGCCCGCTGTCTATAATTATGGATATGCGACGTTATTTGGTAATGGAACAAAGTGCTGCTCCAATGTCTTTGAATACGATGATGACTAATATTGAAAACAATGGTGCGCCATGGCAATACAGTCAACAAGACCGATTGAACTGGAAAAACGAATAAATAGAGAATGCTACTTTAAAGTAGGAGGACTATCAATATAAAATCTAAACCATGTCAGAAAATTTAGTTGTGCCAACAATGGCCGAAATGTTAGCTCAAGGGAAACAACCTGAAGTATTATTTTGGGTAGGTTGCGCAGGAAGTTTTGACGATAGAGCAAAAAAAATAACTAAAGCATTTGTGCGAATATTGAATCGTGCCAATGTATCCTTTGCTGTTTTGGGAACAGAAGAAAGCTGTACAGGAGATCCTGCGAAAAGAGCAGGGAATGAATTCTTGTTTCAAATGCAAGCTATGATGAATATTGAGGTGTTAAATGCTTATGAAGCAAAGAAAATTGTTACTGCTTGTCCGCACTGTTTTAATACCTTAAAGAATGAATACCCTGAATTAGGTGGTCAATATGAAGTGGTTCATCATACCGAATTTTTAAAATCATTGTTAGATGAAGGTCGTTTGACTATTGAAGGCGGACAATTTAAAGGAAAGAAAATTACGTTTCACGATCCTTGTTATTTAGGTCGTGCCAATAAAGTGTATGAAGCTCCAAGAGAGTTAATCCAAAAATTAGATGTTGAATTGGTTGAAATGAAACGTTCTAAAGCGAATGGATTGTGTTGTGGAGCAGGAGGAGCGCAAATGTTTAAAGATGCTGAAGCAGGTACTAAAGAGATTAACATTGAAAGAACAGAAGACGCTCTAGAAACGCAACCAGATATTATTGCAGCGGGTTGTCCGTTTTGCAATACGATGTTAACCGATGGAATCAAGAATAAAGAAAAAGAAAGCGATGTAAAAGTGCTAGATATCGCTGAACTTATTGCTAATGCTCAAGATTTGTAAAATTAATTACACAATTAACCTTATACAATTATAAACATGTACGTTCCTTTTGAAAGTTTACCAGAAGAATCAAGAATTTGGATTTACCAATCCAATAGAAAATTCTCAGATGAAGAAATGACTGAAATCGAAACCGCTTTACAAGCGTTTCTTCAAAACTGGGCGGCACATGGAACTAGTTTAGAATCATCTTATCAATTGAAATACAACCGTTTTATTATTTTGGCTGTCAACCAAGAAGTTCAGAATGCAACGGGTTGTTCTATTGATGCATCTGTTGAATTTATTCAAAGTTTAGAAAAAAAATACAACGTTGATTTGTTAGATAAAATGAACGTAACGTTTAAATTAGGAGAACATATCGCTCACAAACCTTTGATTGATTTTAAGAAAATGGTGAAAGATAAAGCGGTTACTGAAAACACTATTGTTTTCAATAACCTAATTAATACCATCGAAGAATTCAATGATTCATGGGAAGTTCCAGCAGCAGATAGTTGGCACAGCCGTTTTTTCTAAAAAATAGATT
>JACCDN010067562.1_pt1 | contig 25083 bp, 24 predicted proteins | sample 7441691 | NCBI WGS metagenome assembly JACCDN01 (sample SAMN15323439, study PRJNA562643) | freshwater metagenome | isolation source: river surface water | place: USA:Blue River Watershed | collected 2017-08-16 | reverse complement strand
GTAGGTGGAGTTGGTACCCGCGTGCGTCAGGATCTGCGCGACCTAGGCATTGACACCGCTCTTACCGAAATTGGCCTCCCGGATGAGTTTCTTCCGCACGCCACGCGTGAAGAGATTCTAGAATCAGCTGGTCTAACGCCGGCTGCCGTGGCTCAGCAGGTCATTGAGCAGTTTGCAGGTCGTCGGAGTCCTTCGGTTCAGTAAAGGCCGACGCGATCAGGCCGACTGTCTGCTGAATCTGCCACTCTCGCGCCCCGAGCTCTCCTAGCCTCTCGGCTATTTCTCGGGCGTCAATCAAATTGGTTTCGAAGCAAATCGTTCGCAACAGGTCAGGCTGAAGGATGTTCTCGATCGGAACGCTGATCTGTTCAGAAAGTGCCGTAACCACCCGTCTAGCGGCCTTGAGGCGAGTATCAGCCTCAGGGTACTTCTGCGCCCAAATGCGATGATTCGGGATGCCGGTGGCTGGCAGTCGCAGCGGTGGGAGATCGAGAGTGTTCGCGCCCCGCGACAACGCATCCCACCAGAGGTCGATGTATGTGCGGCTGGCTCGTCCAGAGAATGAGCGATTGCCCAGCAGTTCAGACCGCGATTTTGCCGGTTTACTGGCCGCGGCAACTATCGAAGAATCAGGGATGAGTCGCCCGGGGGCGATGTCCATCTTGCGCGCAAGCGCGTCTCTGGCTTCATAAAGTTCACGGACAATCGCCAGCTGCCTCGGATCGCGTAATTCGTGGGCCCCCGAAATCGATCGCCAGCGATCCTTCGTCTTTTCACGCGGCTGAAAGCTTGGCAGACTTGCGAATTCCTGCAGAGCCCAATCAAGTTTGCCTTCGCTTCGAAGGGCGGATTCGAGGGCATCTCTAAGTTCAGGCAGCACCTGGACATCCAGAGCGGCGTAATCTAACCATTCAGTCGCCAGCGGTCTGGTGCTCCAATCGACCGCGGAATGCTCCTTGGCGAGTTTCTGGCCCAGAAAGTGCTCGACAACGGCACCGAGGCCAACCTTGGGTAACCCCAATATTCTTGAACCTAACTCGGTATCGAAGATTGATCCGGCCGTCATGCCGAGCTCTCGAAGACACTGAACATCCTGCGTACTTGCATGCAATATCCAGTCCTGGCCATTGACTGCGTTGTGCAAAGCCTGCGTTGATTCTGGGGTGGTCAGTGCAGTGATTGGGTCGATCAGCAGTATGTCCCCACCTTTGCGGTGGAGTTGCACGAGATAAGCCCTTTGGCTGTACCTGAAGCCGGAAGCACGTTCGGCATCGACCGCTATTGGCCCGTTCAGCATTGCGAGGCCAGACATTGCCTCGATTAACTCGTCTGGGTTCTGCAGCAGTCGAACCGGACTCGATGGCTTTCGTACATCGATGGTTGGTGGTGTTTCGGTTTCCAACTTAAATCCGCGCTAGGTGTTCATTTGCTTGGCCGCCGAACAGAAGCACGGCATCCAGCCAAGCCTCGAAGTGAGGTAGGAAGTCATTGGTCTTAAGGCTCCACGATGCACGCATCTCGATTTGTGCGTGGTGGTCTTGCGTTTCCAGGGCACCGAATCCAACTGAAAGAACGCGCGTCACGGTTCCAGCTGGCGCCGCGTAGCTTGCGACTCTGGTTCGCAAGGCATCCGTAAGCCAATCCCATGCGATTTCAGAACTCGAGGCGTCTGCGCCGATTTCGAACTCCAGCGCGGATTTTATGAAGCAAATGACTCGAAAGTTGCCGAACCAGTTTTCCTGTCCAGGTTCATCCCAGAGAAGGACTAATCGGCCAGTTCCTTGATTGGCGTTTTCGCCCGTCTCCTCTGGAACGTTTGCGTCGATAACATGTGCCGAGAAGGCGATTGCGTGTTTGGCAAGGCCGGCTGGAGACTCGATCTGAGCAACATGGACGTTGGCACGTTCGACAAAACCAACCAGCGACTCAACAGCCGTGGCGAAGTCAGGTGCCACATCCTTGGCCACTTCTACGTTCAACATCGCTACCTAGCGTAGGTATTGATTGCGGGGGAGCTCGGTTGCCACTCCGCATCCCTTGTTCAAAGGGTCGATTGGTAAGCCCAAATGCGGAGTTCTGCGACTTCAAACTTCAACTGGAAGTGGCTTTTGGAGGCCCCTAGGTTGTGGCAGAGCGCGTCGATTGCCTTTTTACCCGAATCGGTTAGGTCTCCCGTCACCGAAACGATTGCTCCAGTTAGGTATCCGAGATTCAGGAGGGATTTGGCCATCGTGCGGCCGCTTTCCAAAAGAATCTTGTTCGCTTCGGCCCCACCTGCCTCAGTGAGAAACTCATCCACCGACTTGAACAAAGTAATCGGCATACCCTCGTCAATGGGCTGGTTCTGGGCAATCAACGCTTCGACATCTCTAGCCGTTTGCGACGAGCCAGTAATAACAGCAATCGGGGCGCGCCTGGATGCCTTATACCTCTCGCTAAGAAATGTTCTTCCTGAAACAAGAATCCAATCAGCTTCATTGCGCGCCGCCACAAGCAGTTCTCTGTCTAGCCGGTTCGTGACAGAGTCGCTAGTGCCGTCGTCGCCCACCGGAGATCCAGATGAGGAAATCACCTGGATCCAAGTGATTCCGACAGGAAGTTCAAGATTGAACTGTTTCACTAAGAGCTTTTCTCTCGAGTCTGTCTTTTGATGCGAGCTAACATTCCTGCCATGCCTCGAAGCCGCAGGGCGGAAATTGCTTCGCGAAGCCCGAGTTTGTTGGGGAAATCGTCGTCAAATTCGAGAACCTCGTGCACTGTACGACCATCAAGCAGCGAATGCAGGATGCTGGCGAAACCACGAGTTGTCGGAGCTTCCCTTGGTGCAGTGAGGCAAATGTGTACCACTCCATCGCTGACCTCGGTAAAGAGAAAGACAGGGGACTGGCATTCCTCGACTCGCTCTAAGAGATCGGGGTGATCGGCATACCGCGGCGGGAGTTCAGGAAGAGAGTTAGCAAATTCGAGCAAAAGCTGGAGTCTGTTTTGCAGATCTAGCTCAAGAAACTCTTCCGCGAGTGCGTCGGCTGCGTTAGAAAGCATCTAATGATGCTACTTGCGCAGCACAGGGGCGTGCGAACCAGGCTCGGATCCCTTCACGATTGGAACGCCAACCAGGCTGCCCCATTCCGTCCATGATCCGTCGTAGTTTCGAACGCTCTCGAATCCAAGCAGATACTTGAGTACAAACCAGGTGTGGCTGCTGCGTTCGCCAATTCGGCAGTACGCAATAACATCATCGCCACTCTTTAGCTTCGCCTGATTTAGGTACAAATCCTCGAGTTCGGCCTTGGATTTGAATACACCCAACTCGCCGGCTGCTCGAGACCAAGGAACTGATGCCGCACCAGGAATGTGTCCACCGCGAAGGGCGCCTTCCTCTGGGTAGGCGGGCATGTGTGTGCGCTCACCCGAGTACTCCTCGGGTGAGCGAACGTCGATCATTGGCTGGCCAAGGTGCGCCAACACGTCATCCCTGAATGCGCGGATTTTGCTGTCGTCACGCGATACCGCTGGGTAGCTCGAAGCCTGAGTCTCGCTGGCTTCGGTCGTTAGTGGGCGTTGTTCGGCAATCCACTTTTCACGACCTCCATCGAGCAAGCGAACATCCTCGTGACCGAAGAGCTTTAACACCCAGAGGGCGTATGCAGCCCACCAGTTTGACTTGTCACCGTAAATGACGATGGTGTCTTCGCGATTGATTCCCTTGCGGCGCATGAGGTTCGTGAACTCTACATCGGACACGTAATCACGAGTGACGGGATCATTTAGGTCTGTGTGCCAGTCGAGCTTTACTGCGCCAGGAATGTGACCGGTTTCATACAGCAGGACATCTTCGTCACTCTCGACGACTACGAGCCCAGGAGTTCCAAGGTGTTCCTCGAGCCATCCTGTCGAAACCAGCGCTTGCGGGTTTGCATACTCCTGGAACTTAGGGTTTGCATCGAATTCAATCGGCATTGATTTTCCTCTGTCTCGGACGGCTTAAACTTGCTGATACAAGATTAAGCGCTGTTTTTTGAGTGCGCCACCGGAAGGCAACAGTTCGCAACAAATGGTTCTCAAATCACTTATTGGCGCTTCTCCAAACCCCTCGACTGCCGAACTATTGACCCACCTCGTGCCCCCGCGGGAGTTCGTTTCAGCCCGGTTCGACAATTACATTCCTGACACGCGGTTTCCCAGTCAGTCGGATGCCGTGGCGCAGGCTAAACGTTTTCTAGGTATCGACAAGTCGGTCGGTGGCTTGTTCCGCAAGAAACAAGAACCGACATCGGGTATTTACCTCGATGGCGGCTTCGGTGTCGGAAAAACTCACCTGCTCGCTTCGATTTATCACGCCGGCGGCGGCCGAAAGGCTTATGGCAGTTTTCTCGCGTACACCAGCCTCATTGGTTTACTCGGGTTCGCAAAGGCCGTGGATGCGTTCCGCAAGTACGATCTGGTCTGCATCGATGAGTTCGAGCTCGATGACCCTGGCGACACGATGCTCATGTCGCGATTTCTAACCGAACTCGATAAATCCGGTACGAGATTCGCCGCCACCTCAAACACTCCGCCGAACGCGCTGGGTCAAGGCAGATTTGCTGCGGCTGACTTCGCCAGAGAAATCAACGCCATGGCCGATAAGTTCAAAATGGTTTCGGTCGATGGGGAGGACTACAGGCATCGTCCATTGGAAGCCCATTCGGCAGCGCTATCGGATGGCGATTTAGAGAAATTCCTCGGCGATCAGGGCTCCGCTGGCGCATCCGCTTATCTTGATGACTTCGACGAACTACTAGGGCATCTCAAGACGATTCACCAGAGCAAATTCGAGTTCTTGGTTGAGGACGTCGATGTTCTAGGCCTCACTAACGTGCGCGTCATCATCGACCAGGTCGAGGCTCTTCGCTTCGTGGCTCTGGTTGACCGCCTCTATGAACGCCAGGCAGTGGTTCGAAACTCTGGCGTGGCTTTAACTGAGGTCTTTTCATCTGAGATGCTGCAGGGCGGCTATCGGAAGAAATACCTGCGTGCCATTTCACGCCTCGGGTCCATGACTAGTTAAAGACTTAGAGTCAGAACCAGAATCTTTTTACAAACACGAAACATTACGTGTGATTTCTCGAAACTTCGCTCTCTCAAACTAGGCGTGTGGTGATGCACCGCGCACTTTTGTTTTCTAGAGAGAGGTAAACAAATGTTTGATTCAGGAAACACAGCGTTTCTGTTGATTTCGGCGGCTTTGGTGCTGCTGATGACGCCAGGTCTGGCGTTTTTCTACGGCGGTATGGTCAAGGCTAAGAGCGTTGTCAGCATGATGATGCTGAGCTTCGGCTCACTCGGTCTAATCGCGGTTCTTTGGGTTCTCTACGGGTACGCAATCACCTTCGCAGGCGCCGAGGACAAGCAGTTCGTTGGCATTGACGGTTTCATTGGAATTGACTTGGGTGCGCTGGGCTTGCACGACCAGGTGCAGAACTCGTTGAGTACGGGAGAGGCGGCGTATCCGGATCTCGCGTTCGTTGCATTCCAGGCTACGTTTGCGATCATCACCGTAGCGCTGATCTCTGGCGCTATCGCCGACCGCGCCAAGTTTGGTGCCTGGATGGTGTTCGCAGGCCTGTGGGCGACCCTGGTTTACTTTCCGGTTGCCAGCTGGGTCTTCAACTTCACTCTTCAGGATGGCAAGGTCACTGACGGCGGCTGGATCGTTTACAACATCGGAGCGATTGACTTTGCTGGTGGAACGGCGGTCCACATCAACGCGGGTGCAGCTGGTCTAGCCCTGGCAATCGTCCTAGGAAAGCGTTTCGGATTCAGCAAGGGCATCACCCAGCCGCACAATGTGCCATTGACCCTGCTCGGTGTCGCGCTGCTGTGGTTCGGCTGGTTTGGTTTCAATGCAGGCTCGGAGCTTGCAGCAGATGGTCTTGCCGCCTTGGCCTTCATCAACACAATTGCGGCACCTGCCGCAGCCATGCTCGGTTGGATTCTTATCGAAAAGATCAAGCACGGAAAAGCCACGTCGATTGGTGCTGGCTCGGGTGCAATCGCCGGTCTGGTAGCAATCACTCCGGCATGTGCAAACCTGGACCCGATTTGGGCGATGCTTCTCGGTTTTGTTTCGGGAATCCTCTGCGCTCTGGCCGTTGATCTGAAGTTCGCCTTAGGTTTCGACGACTCGCTCGATGTGGTGGGCATCCACCTAGTTGGTGGAATCGTGGGAACGCTTTGGATCGGCCTGTTCGGAATGAATGGGGTAGGTCTCTTCCTCGGTGGCACGGCCGACCAGTTGGTCAAGCAGGCGATTGGAGCTGGGGCCGTATTGGTATTCAGCTTCGTTATGGCCCTGATAATCGGTTTCATCGTCGAAAAGACGATCGGCTTCCGAGTCAAGGCAGAAGACGAGATTGCCGGAATCGACACCGTCGTTCACGGCGAAGAGGCATACGCTTTCGGTTCCGACCGCGGCTAGAAGCAACAAGAGGTAGCTCTAATCGAGAGGGTCTCAAGGCCCTCTCGATTAGCTCTGAGAGAGGGGTCGTGATGCACGACAACGCGACGATGTTCTTGCTGATTTGCACAGCATTAGTTCTGTTCATGACGCCTGGTCTCGCTTTTTTCTACGGCGGGCTGGTTCGTGCATCTTCGGTCGTTTCGATGATGATGATGAGTTTTGGCTCTCTCGCACTCGTCAGCGTTCTCTGGATTCTCTACGGCTATGCCATGTCCTTCGCTCACGTGAAAGATGCGGGCAGCTCGTTCTTCGGCTGGGAAGGTGTCTACGCAATTGACACTTCACAATTGGGTCTCGAGCGCCTAATCAACAGCGTTTCGGAAACATCAGGCTTTGATCTTGCATTTGCGGCGTTTCAAGGGACTTTCGCTGTCATCACTGTTGCACTCATCTCCGGGGCAATCGCCGACCGCGCGAAATTTGGTTCTTGGATGCTCTTTGCGGGACTCTGGGCCACCGCGGTGTATTTTCCGATCGCTGGATGGGTTTTCAACTTCAAGCTTGAAGACGGTGTTGTAGTTGACGGCGGCTGGCTGGTTCACCAAGTGGGCTTGCTCGACTTCGCGGGTGGAACGGTAGTTGAGATCGCCTCGGGCGCATCCGCCCTGGCCGTAGCACTAGTTGTTGGTCGACGGTTTGGCTTCACCAAGGGAATGCACGCGCCCCACAACGTTCCGCTCACATTGATTGGTGTCGGAATTCTCTGGTTTGGTTGGTTCGGGTTCAATGCCGGATCAGAACTAGCGGCAGACGGTGTCGCGTCACTCGCCTGGGTGAACACGATGGCGGCAGGCGTCGGCGGTCTAGTTTCTTGGTTGGTATACGAGAAGATCGTCGTCGGCAAGCCCACCGCTGTCGGGGGTGGTTCGGGTGCGATTGCGGGTCTGGTTGCAATCACTCCGAGTTGCGGCTTCCTGAATCCGATTTGGGCTCTTCTGCTCGGTCTAGTTGTCGGAGTGGTTTGCGCTATTTCGGTTGAGGCCAAGTGGAAATTTGGTTTTGATGACTCGCTCGACGTGGTTGGAATCCACATGGTTGGTGGAATCATCGGGACGCTCTGGATCGGACTATTTGGACACAACTTTGCACTCGAGCCGGTTGGCTTGTTGTTTGGGGCAGGACCGGCGCAGCTGGGACGACAGGCTATCGGCGTCTTGGTTATTGGGCTGTACGCATTTGCCCTGAGCTACCTGTTCGCTTGGCTTATCCAGAAGACGATTGGTTTCAGAGTTTCGAGCACTGACGAAATCGCAGGTGTTGACCGGGTGCTTCATGGCGAGGAAGCCTACTCAAAGGCCGACCCGCGCTGGACCTGGGGCCGCGGCTAGAAGTTGCTCGGCATCGCACTGCGCCATGTGATGAGCGCTAGGGCGGCGACTACTGCGGCGTAAGTCGCGATTGTTTTGATTCGTTGCTTCTTGGTCAGATCGTTCCAGCGGTCTTTCAGATTTGAGAGGATCCAGACAATCGGAACGATTATTGCGGCGAAGAAGATGCCAAAAATAAGAATGGCCCATACATAGTTCAGGACAATTTCGAACGGGGAACCAGCGCCGAAAGTCTGGTCGGCGGCTGGCTCGAAGTCTGTCCTGATCACCGCACAAGACTAACTCAACACAATCGATTGAGAGATTTGCACGAGGCGCAGTTTTGGTTTAGAGTATTCAAGTCTTCAAAGACATGCGGATGTGGCTCAGTTGGTAGAGCATCACCTTGCCAAGGTGAGGGTCGCGAGTTCGAATCTCGTCATCCGCTCGGATGGGCGTAAAGCCTTGTGAAGCGCGGTGGAGTGGCTGAGCGGCCCAAAGCAGCAGCCTGCAAAGCTGTACAACCACGGGTTCAAATCCCGTCTCCACCTCCAATCTCGAAACAGTTAGATGTCTAGAGCACGGACGATTGGCGCAGCGGTAGCGCACTTCCTTGACATGGAAGGGGTCACTGGTTCGATCCCAGTATCGTCCACCAAAGAGAAAACCCCGGTCACAGGCCGGGGTTTTTCGCTAGCTGGCTTATTTGATCTTTAGAGTCTTTGCGGTTCGCGCCAAAGATTTCTTGGCGAGTTTCGGGTCGCTATTCAAGTTGACACCAAGTTCTGGCATCAACTTCTTCAACTGCGATTCCCAAGCTGGGTACTCGGTTTTGAACGATGACTTTAGAACCTGCAACATCGCATAGACGGCGGTGGATGCGCCAGGCGACGCTCCCAGCAGCCCACTGACCGAACCATCGGCCGAGGTGATGATCTCGGTGCCGAATTGCAGCACACCGCCCTTCTGGGCATCCTTCTTGATGATTTGTGCTCGCTGGCCAGCGTTAAGGAGCTCCCAGTCCTCGGCTCGAGCAGTAGGCATGAATTCCTTTAGTGAGGCGAACTTTCGCGACTTCGTCTTGAGCAGTTCGCCGACAAGGTACTTGATCAAGCCAAGGTTGCTTAGGCCTACGGCGATGTAGGGGACGATGTTTCCGATTCGAATCGATGCGGGCAAATCCAGTAGCGAACCCTGCTTCAAGAACTTTGGGTTAGAGGTCGCGTAAGGGCCAAACAGGAGGCTCGTCTTGCCATCGACCACTCGCGTATCGAGGTGAGGTACCGACATCGGGGGAGCGCCTACTGAAGCCTGGCTGTAAACCTTTGCGTGATGTTTGGAAACGATGTCCGGGTTATTGGTGCGCAACCACTGGCCACCAACCGGAAATGTGCCGTAGCCATCAACTTCCGGAATGCCTGCCTTCTGGAGCAGTTTCAGAGCCCAACCGCCAGCGCCAACGAACACGAACGCCGCATCGAACGAGGTCAGTTGACCAGACTTCGATTTCGCACGAACACGCCAACCGCCAGCAGAGCGTTTGAGCGACGTAACCTCGGTGCCGAGCGCTACGGTGGCACCAGCTTTTTCGAGCCCGGCCACAAGCTGTCGAGTTATGGCACCGAAATCAACATCTGTACCCGACTCGATACGAGTCGCAGCGATTGGTTCGTTGCCGCTTCGGCCTTCGATTAGCAGCGGTGCCCAGTTTCGGATCACCTCAGGATCAGTCGAAAACTCCATGCCCTCGAAGAGCGGCTGCGATTTCAGCACCTCAAAGCGGCGGCGAAGGTAGTCAACATCCTTCTCACCTCTGACGAAGGTCATGTGTGGGGTCGAGTGAATAAAAGTATCTGGGTCTGAAAGAACTCCGGCATCGACGAGAGATGACCAGAACTGTCTAGATAGTTGGAACTGCTCATTGATGGCAATTGCTTTTGTGGCATCTGGCAACGAGCCATCCTTCGAATCAGGCATGTAGTTGAGCTCGCATAGCGCTGCGTGGCCCGTTCCCGCGTTGTTCCAAGGGTTGGAACTTTCGAGTGCAATCTCGTCAAGTCGTTCGATAATGAGGATCGACTTTTCTGGGGCCACGTTCTTGATAAGGGTGCCTAGGGTGGCACTCATGATGCCGCCGCCGATAAGCACAACGTCGTATTTACGCACTTCAGTCACTCGAAGAGTCTAACTTCGATTAGACAGTTGCCTTGAGAGCCTAGGCTGGCAGGTTGCCGCCGACCAGCAGACCAATTCCGGCGGTGATCGACACGGTTAGCAAGCTGACCAGCACGTTTTGGATCACAGCGCGAATCGGCTTTGCGCCACCAATTCGCGCAGCAACGAATCCGGTGAGGGCAAGGGATGCGGCCACCGCTACGACAGTCATTGGAATGCGGGCATCCGGCCACGGGGTAGCCGTCGCGGTGAGCAGTGGCAGTGCCGAGCCCGCAGCGAATGCGATGAAGGATGCGATTGCCGCAGCCGTCGGGCTTACGCGGGTGTCGTGTGAAATGCCAAGCTCGGCTTCGGCGTGCGCCTTTAGGGCATCCTTTGCCGTTAGCTCTTCTGCCACTTTGATAGCTAATTCTGGACTCATGCCCTTTTGCTCATAGAACCAGGCGAGTTCGCGAAGCTCTGCCTCAGGGTTTGCGGCAAGTTCAGCCTTTTCCTTTCGAATAGCGGCAATTTCGCTATCCTTCTGAGCGCTAACCGAGGTATATTCGCCACCCGCCATCGATATTGATCCCGCAACCATGGCCGCGATACCGGCGATGAGAATTGCGTTGGCGTCATTGGTTGCACCGGCGACACCGAAAATCAGACCCGCGGTCGATACGATGCCGTCATTTGCACCCAGCACACCGGCTCGCAGCCAGTTGAGCTTGTGCGACATAGCCGCTTGCTGAAACTCTGAGCTGGCGAGGATCGCATCCTCGGTCGGTGTGTTTGGTTTGACCATGCCGTCAAACTACAGCTGCTAAACCGGTCGCGCTAGCAAGGCACACCTAAGTTCTGGGACCGTTACGAACCTGAGACTGGCTAGACTTCTATGAGTCCAGCATCAAGCAAATGGAGTGTTTGTGTCGCTTATCAACATCATCGTCGACGGGGTTCAGCAGTCGATTGAGCCCGGCTCCGATGGATTCAAACTTTTCACCGACAAGAGTGTGATTGCTCAGCGTGTGAATGGCGAGGCACGTGATCTCGCATACCAGCCTGCCGCCGGCGACAAAATCGAGCCGATCACCATCACCTCTGATGACGGACTTGCAATTCTGCGACACTCAACCGCTCACGTTTTGGCTCAGGCTGTGCAAACGCTTCGCCCAGAGGCCAAGTTAGGCATTGGCCCCGCTATCCGCGACGGTTTTTACTACGACTTCGACGTCGATGTTCCTTTCACGCCAGAAGAGCTTAAGGCCCTCGAGAAGCAGATGGAACGCATCGTTCGCAGCGGTCAGCGCTTCGTGCGTCGTGTCACCAATGACAAGGATGCGCTCAGCGAGCTGCGCCATGAGCCCTACAAGGTCGAGCTCATTTCGCTGAAGTCCAACGCCGACGCTCTTGGAGACGGCGCTGCTGAGGTTGGTGCCGGTGAACTTACGATTTACGACAACGTTGACCCATCAACCGGCGAAACCATTTGGAAGGATCTTTGCCGGGGTCCGCATGTTCCAAATACTCGCACCTTGGGCGCTGCGTTCTCGCTCACTCGTGTTGCGGCCGCCTACTGGCGGGGCAACGAGAACAACAAGCAGTTGCAGCGAATCTACGGCACGGCCTGGGCAAGCAAGGATGACCTAAAGGCCCACCAGGAGCGCCTCGAAGAAGCCGCACGCCGTGATCACCGCAAGCTCGGTCAGGAACTCGACCTGTTCTCGTTCCCTGACGAGATCGGCTCAGGTTTGGCGGTATTTCACCCAAAGGGTGGAATCATGCGCAGGGTCATGGAGGACTACAGCCGAAAGCGTCATGAGGAATCGGGTTACGAGTTCGTTTACTCTCCTCACATCACCAAGAGCAACCTCTTCGAAACTTCGGGTCACCTCGCTTGGTATGCCGATGGCATGTTCCCACCCATGAAGCTGGATCAAGAGGTGGATTCCGAAGGGAATGTCACCAAACAGGGTCAGGATTACTACCTGAAGCCGATGAACTGCCCGTTCCACATTCTGGTTTACCGTTCACAGGCGCGCAGTTACCGTGATTTGCCCATGCGATTGTTCGAGTTCGGTTCGGTGTATCGCTATGAGAAGAGTGGAGTTCTGCACGGCCTAACTCGTGTTCGCGGCATGACCCAGGATGATGCACACCTGTTCGTCACCCCGGATCAAATGGAACACGAACTCACCAACGTGCTGAACTTCGTCCTCGGTCTATTACGCGACTACGGTCTCGACGACTTTTATCTTGAGCTATCAACCCGCGAAGATGGCAATCCAAAGTTCGTCGGCTCGGATGAGATTTGGGAGCGTGCTACTTCGACTCTGGCCAAGGTAGCGACTGATTCAGGACTCGAGCTCGTTCCGGATCCAGGCGGTGCCGCGTTCTACGGACCCAAGATTTCGGTTCAGGCAAGGGATGCAATCGGCCGTACCTGGCAGATGTCAACCATCCAGCTAGATTTCAACCTGCCAGAGCGCTTTGACATCGAGTACGCGGCGGCCGATGGCACCAGACAGCGCCCGGTAATGATTCACCGCGCCCTATTTGGCTCGGTTGAGCGCTTCTTCGGTGTCCTTACCGAACACTACGCGGGTCACTTCCCGCCGTGGTTGGCTCCCGTGCAGGTTGTGGGTGTTCCAGTCGCAAACGAATTCGTCGAGTATCTCGACTCGATTGCGGAGCGTCTGCGCGCTGCCGGGGTTCGCGTTTCAGTCGATGCGAGTGACGACCGGATGCAGAAAAAGATCCTTAATCACACCAAGGCAAAGGTCCCGTTCATGCTCATTGCTGGCGGCCAAGATCGCGACAACGGCGCCGTCAGCTTCCGGTTCCGCGACGGCAGCCAAGAAAATGGCATCCCGGTAGAGGATGCCATCAAGCGCATCCTGGAGGCGATCGAAACCAAGGCTCAGGTCTAGCTATGGATGAGCTGGCTCCCGCCCACGAACTCCCCGGCGTTCCTAATGGGTTTCAGCATCTTTGGACTCCACACCGCTTGGTTTACATCCAGCACGGTCAACAACCAGATCGCGACTCGTGCCCGTTTTGCCTAGGGCCGAAGAAATCAGACGAGCAATCGCTCATCCTAAGGCGGGGAGAGCTCGCGTTCGCGGTTCTCAACCTGTACCCGTACAACTCGGGGCACATACTGATTTGCCCATACCGGCACATAGCAACCTACGATGAGGCCACCGAAGCAGAGGTCGCCGAGATTGGCCTTCTTACACAGCAGGCAATGCGGGTCTTGAAGGATGTGTCGCGGGCCCACGGCTTCAATATCGGAATGAACCAGGGCGAAGTTGCTGGCGCGGGCATTGCTGGTCACCTCCATCAACACATAGTCCCGCGGTGGCGCAATGACTCGAATTTCTTCCCGATAATCGCCGAGACCAAAGCTCTTCCGCGGCTTCTGGGAGAGGTTCAGACCGAAGTGGCATCGGGCTGGGAGCGACTCTTTCCGAGGGTTTAGACTATTGACATGACCGAAGTCAATAAGCCAACTACCGGAACCCAACTAGTCAAGCGCGGCCTAGCCGAAATGCTCAAGGGCGGCGTCATCATGGACGTTGTGACGCCTGAGCAGGCAAAGATTGCAGAGGATGCGGGCGCCGTTGCCGTTATGGCACTCGAGCGCGTCCCAGCTGACATCCGCGCTCAGGGCGGTGTCGCACGCATGAGCGATCCAGACATGATTGACGGCATCATCAACGCCGTCTCAATTCCGGTGATGGCAAAGGCTCGAATCGGACACTTCGTCGAGGCTCAAATTCTTGAGGCTCTCGGAGTTGACTACATCGACGAGTCAGAGGTTCTCAGCCCTGCTGACTACGTGAACCACATCGACAAGTGGAACTTCAAGGTTCCGTTCGTCTGCGGTGCAACTAATCTCGGCGAGGCTCTGCGTCGCATCACCGAGGGCGCTGCGATGATTCGCTCTAAGGGTGAGGCCGGCACCGGCGACGTTTCTGAGGCGACCAAGCACATCCGCACGATTACCGGTGAGATTCGCGCGCTTGCTTCGAAGACCGAGGATGAGTTGTACGTAGCAGCAAAAGAACTGCAAGCTCCTTACGAGCTCGTTCGTGAAGTAGCGCACACCGGAAAGCTTCCAGTGGTCATGTTTACTGCTGGTGGAGTTGCGACTCCGGCCGACGCCGCCATGATGATGCAACTAGGCGCTGATGGCGTGTTTGTGGGTTCAGGAATCTTCAAGTCAGGCAATCCGGTCGAGCGCGCTAAGGCAATCGTGAAGGCAACCACCTTCTACAACGACCCTGCCGTTTTGGCCGAGGTCAGCCGCGGACTCGGCGAGGCGATGGTTGGAATCAACGTCAACGACATCCCTGCGCCGCATCGTTTGGCCGAGCGCGGCTGGTAAAAGCTCTAAAGAATGACGCTGAAGCTAGGCGTTCTCGCTCTGCAGGGGGATTTTCGCGAACACCTGCAAGTTCTGGATCGCATCGGAGTACCCTCGCTCGCTGTGAAAAGGGACTCCGAGCTCAGCGAGATTGATGGTCTGATCCTTCCGGGCGGCGAAAGCACAGTATTCCAAAAACTTTCGCAAGCTTACGGCGTATTTGAGCCGATTCGAAGTGCAATCGCGAACGGTCTTCCAGTATTCGGAACCTGCGCGGGTCTGATCATGTTGGCAGACCGAATCGAGGACGGGATCGAGGGGCAGCAGACTTTCGGTGGATTAGACGTAGTGGTTCGAAGAAACGCGTTTGGCGGCCAGCTCGAATCGTTCGAAGCCGATCTTGCCTTTTCGGGAATCGTTGGTCCTGTTCACGCAGCTTTTATACGTGGACCAATCATCGAACAAGTCGGGCCAGGCGTTGAGGTTCTTGCGCAGCTGCATGATGGACGCGTGGTTGCCGTGCGTCAGAAAAACCTTTTAGGTATCTCGTTTCACCCTGAGGTTACTGGCGAGGATCGCATCCACCACATGTTTGTGGAGATGGTCAAAAAGGCAAACCGTTAGACTTTATCCGATCTAAATCGCCGAACGGCATTCAAACAGGAGCATCATGTCCGGCCACTCCAAATGGGCTACAACCAAACACAAAAAAGCTGTCATCGACAGCCGCCGCGCAAAGCTTTTCGCCAAGCTCATCAAGAATATTGAAGTCGCTGCGCGCCTCGGTGGGCCCGACATCGATGGCAATCCGACACTATATGACGCCGTTCAGAAGGGCCGAAAGAGCTCGCTGCCGAATGACAACATTGACCGCGCAATCAAGCGTGGCGCCGGAATTGGCGGTGACGCGGTTGAATACACGACCATCATGTATGAGGGATACGGCCCTAACGGTGTAGCTCTGTTGATCGAGTGCCTTACCGACAACAAGAACCGTGCAGCGGCCGAAGTCCGTCTTGCTGTTTCCAGAAATGGCGGCACCATGGCGGATCCTGGATCGGTGTCGTACCAGTTCAGCCGTAAGGGCGTTATCGTCGTCGCTTCTGCTGAGGGTGTGTCCGAGGATTCGCTTCTCGAGGCAGTTCTCGAAGTTGGCGTTGACGATATCGAGGCTCGCGAAGACCAGTTCGTAATCACCACCGACCCAAGCGTTATGGTTGACGTTCGCATGGCTCTTCAGGCAGCGGGAATCGATTACGAGAGTGCGGATGTCGAATTCGTCTCTTCAATGCCCATTCAGGTGGATGCCGATACCGCACGCAAGGTGATTAAGCTCATTGATGCTCTCGAAGACAGCGATGATGTTCAGAACGTCTACTCGAACTTCGACATGTCGGCCGAGGTAATGGCCGAGCTGGAAAACGACTAGCTCAAGCCATGCGCATCCTCGGTGTTGACCCTGGGCTCACCCGCTGTGGTCTCGCCGTCGTTGATTACTCGAACAGAAAGTTCGAACTCGTCTTTGCCGACACTTTTCGGTCAAAGCCAGAAGATCAGTTAGCGGATCGTGTCTTCGAGATCGCGAATCAAATTGAGGATCGATTCGTCGAATTCAAGCCCGAGACAGTCGCTCTGGAACGAGTTTTCGCACAAGCTAACCTCAGGTCTGTCATGGCAACAGCTCAGATCAGCGGTGTCGTGCTGTATCTTGCACGCAAGTATGAGGTTCCGATTGCCTTTCACACTCCGAGCGAGGTAAAGCTGGGAGTGACCGGCTCTGGCAGGGCCAACAAAGCTCAGGTAGGTGACATGGTTCAACGCCTTTTGAATCTTGATGCGCCGCTCAAGCCAGCCGATACCGCAGACGCCTGTGCGATCGCAATCACGCACGCCTTGCGCATTGGCATCGCGGCCGGCGGCGAGACCGGTTCCAAGAGTATGCCCATGACCAAAGCACAGCGAGCGTGGGCTGACGCAATCCGCAAATCCCAGAACTAGAGCGCTTCTCACGTAGCATTTACGGGTGATTGCTACCGTTTCCGGCCCAGTGCAGCGAGTCTCGTCGCACTCTTGCGTGATCACTGTCTCAGGCATCGGTTTCGAGGTTGCGGTCCCTACCCGGTCACTGTTGAACATGAGAGTTGGTCAGCAGGTCACTCTCAACACATCCCTTGTCGTTAGAGAAGATTCTCTTACTCTCTTCGGATTCGAGTCGCTCGAAGAGCTAGACACGTTCGAATTGCTTCTGGGTGTTTCTGGAATCGGCCCGCGGATGGCTCTAGCAGTGCTGAGCGCTCTAACCGTGGACGAAGTGTCGAAGGCAGTTCTTAGCCAAGACGACCGGCGTTTTACATCCGTACCTGGAATTGGGCCAAAGACCGCCAAGATGATCGTCCTAAGCTTGACCGGAAAGTTTGCCACTATTTCGGAACAAACCACCGTTGGTCAAAAGATTGACGATCAAATGTACGAGGACGTTGTCTCTGCTCTAGTAGGACTCGGTATCGATGAAAAATCGGCCGGCGCACTGGTCCAGGCGGCGACCGAGCAGACGCAGACCCCGACTCGGGATGCGCTCCTGAAAACGGCGCTTGCGCTTTCGGCAGCACGTCGCGGAGGCAGGTGAATATCCAATGAGTTTTGATGACGTAGTTTCTGGCCCCGGTGAGGAATTCGAGGAGCAGATTCGGCCTGCAACCCTCTCGGAGTTCATCGGTCAAGAACGCATCCGCAGTCAGGTTTCCACTCTGGTTAGGGCGAGTTCGCTGCGTGGCGATGTCGCGGAGCACATTTTGCTTGCCGGGCCACCCGGGCTTGGAAAAACCACCCTGGCAAATATCATCGCCAATGAGGCTCAAGCCAGACTTCGAGTTACATCCGGCCCAACCCTCACCAACGCCGCAGATTTGGCCGCAATCCTGACCTCACTGGCGGCGGGCGATGTGCTGTTCATCGATGAGATTCACCGCATGGGCAAGGCCGCCGAGGAGATGCTCTATCTTGCGATGGAGGACTTCCGAGTGGACGTCATGGTCGGCAAGGGTCCGGGCGCTAGCAGCATCCCTCTAGATTTGGAGCGCTTCACACTTATTGGCGCCACAACCAGGTCTGGAATGCTTCCCAACCCGCTCAAGGATCGATTCGGATTCACCGCCAATCTCGATTTTTACGGCGAGGATGAGTTAGCTCGGATCATCAACAGGTCAGCGGGAATCCTCGGTATCGAAATAAGCGATGGGGGAGCAGCTCGAATCGCGATGAGTTCGCGGGGCACCCCTCGTGTGGCAAACAGGCTGCTTCGGCGAGTTCACGACTTCTCAGTGGTTCAGGCAGAGAGACCGGGCGAATCCTACGGGGGCAAGCTAGCGCCAATTCAGCCGGACACTGTCGAAGCGGCTTTGGATCTATACGACATTGACGAACTCGGCTTGGACCGACTCGACCGCGAGGTGCTAAAGACCCTCATAGGCAAGTTCGAGGGTCAGCCAGTTGGCCTTGGCACGCTTGCGGCCGCCATTGGTGAAGAACCCGACACTCTCGAGTTCTCAGTTGAGCCATATCTTCTAAGGCGAGGACTTCTCGTGCGCACTCCTCGCGGGCGGCAGGCCACACCAGCGGCCGAAAGGCACCTCGGCGCGATCTAAATCTTGGCGCCTTGCGCGCTTAGAGTCGAATGACCGGTTTCGCCGAGCGCTCAACTATAATTCTCAAGGGCCCTAAACGGGTCAATTTTTTGTCTAGCGTTAGGTTTCCAGTGGAGTCTCAGTTATTCATGTTCGCCGCAATCGGCTTTCTCGTGATTCTTATGGTCATGCAGAGCCGCAAGCGTAAGAAGCAGGCTGAAGAGCTCGCAAACTCGCTCGCTGTCGGTGTCTGGGTGATGCTCACAAGCGGAATCTACGGTGAGGTTGTTGCCGTAAACGAAGATCGCATCTCGCTTCGCGCAGGCGATGCAACCCTGGTTGTGGCAAAGGGTGCTGTGCTCCGCACGGTGGATGCACCAGCGGAGGCCGCCAAGGCAAAGGTCGATATCAAGAAGCCAGCTGCGGCAAAGGTCTCAGCTGCGAAGAAGCCCGCAGCCCCGAAGAAGCCCGCAGCTAAGCAACCGGCTTCAAAGACTGCAACCAAGACAAGCAAGTAGTCTTCAAAACTAAGTCAGGAATAGAAATTGGCTGCATCAGGTGTAGTGCGCAACTCGCGCAGAAAATTGGTTTGGCTCGCCACGATCATGGCTACCTTTGTAGCTCTCATCGGTGGTGGAGTTCTTACCGGTGCTCCAGCTAGCTTCGTCCCGAAGCTCGCTCTCGACCTAGAGGGTGGCACCCAGATTATCCTTTCGCCAGCTTTGGCTGATGGCGAACAGGTAAGCGCTCAAGAACTGGCACAGGCTGTCGGTATCATCCGTCAGCGCGTCGACTCTTCGGGTGTATCTGAATCGCAGATTTCGACCCAGGGAAACAGCAACATTGTCGTGGCTATCCCAGGAACTCCCAGCGACAGCACGCTGGCGTTGATCCGCAGCTCGGCCAAGCTCGAGTTCCGCCCGGTCATTCTCACCAACACCTCGACCTCAACCTCAGTTGGTGGCGATTCAGGTTCGTCAGCCTCGCCTTCAGCACCGTCAAAGCCTGCTGTGCAGCCAACCGACTTCAGCGACAAGAACTGGGTTACCCCTGACATCCAATCGACCTTCGACAAGCTCGACTGCTCGAAGCAGTTTCGCGAACCTGGTCAGATCGACGACCCGACCAAGCCACTGGTTACCTGTGGCACCGACGGTTTCAGCAAGTACGTCCTAGGTCCAGTTGAGCTTGATGGTGAAAACATCGCGGATGCCTCCAACGGAACCACGACCACCCAGACAGGTGCTAGCACGAACACCTGGGCGGTAAACCTCTCGTTCAACAGCGAGGGACGCGAGAAGTTCAAGAACGTAACCACTCGATTGGTGAATCTCGAAGACCCGAGAAACCGATTTGCTATCACCCTCGATGGCTTCGTAATCACCGCGCCAACGACTCAGGCAGCAATTACCGGTGGAGAGGCTCAGATCACCGGTTCATTCGACCAGGTTTCTTCGAAAGCTTTGGCTGACCAGCTGAAGTATGGCTCGCTCCCGATCTCGTTTGTGGTGCAGAGCCAGGAAAACATCTCGCCGACTCTCGGTAGCGAGCAGCTCGCTGCTGGTCTGCTAGCCGGTTTCATCGGTTTGATTTTGGTTGTTATTTATTCGCTGTTCCAGTACCGCGCTCTCGCGATCGTTACCATCGGCTCGCTCGTTGTCGCTGCCGCATTGGTTTACCTGGTCATCGCCTTCCTGTCTTGGCGTATTGACTACCGACTCTCGCTTGCGGGTGTAGCGGGTCTGATTGTTGCAATCGGTATCACCGCTGACTCGTTCATCGTTTACTTCGAACGTGTCAGGGACGAGCTTCGCGACGGCCGTCCGCTTTCAGCCGCAGTGGAGGCTGGTTGGAAGCGCGCCTTCCGCACGATTCTTGTGTCGGACGCGGTGAGCATGTTGGCAGCAGTTGTTCTCTACCTGCTGACTGTAGGAAACGTCAAGGGCTTCGCCTTCACGCTCGGCTTGACCACAATCATCGACCTTGCAGTTGTAGTGCTGTTTACGCATCCAGTACTTCAGTTGCTGGCACAGACCAAGTTCTTCTCTTCAGGAAACCGCTGGTCTGGTTTCGACAGCAAGGCCCTGGGTGGCACCGTTTACCGCGGACGCATGCAATTCACCACCTCATCTGCGGTTAGCGAAGGCAAGTTGGCTAAAGCAAATAAGGAAGCAAACAAGCGTCAGACTCTTGCCGAGCGCAAAGCCGCAGAAGGAGACAAGTAATGTCTAAGTTCAGTGATTTCGGTAACGCTCTATACACCGGCGAACGCTCGATCAACTTCGTCGGTCGACGCAAGATTTGGTACGCAATTGCCGCTGTAATGGTTGCCCTTTCGGTGATCATTTCGATTCCGAGCGTCAAGGGTTTCGCTCTCGGTATCGAGTTCGTCGGCGGTTCGGAATTCCGAATCTCGGGTGTCGCATCGCAGCAAGAGAAACTAGCTGAGGATGCAGTCGCATCCGTCAACCCTGACCTAGTCGCTCACGTAGCCAAGGTCGGCACCGATGCCATCCGCGTTCAGACCGAACAGGTCGAAGACACCCAGGCTGAGGGGATCCGCCAAGCCCTAGCTAAGGCCTACGGAATCGAGAGCTCAAGCGTCACCAGCTCGTTCATTGGTGCGAACTGGGGTGCAGACGTAACCTCCAAGGCGGTCAATGGTCTTTTGGTATTCCTGGGTCTGGCTGCCGTATTGATGGCTCTTTACTTCAGGACCTTAAAAATGTCCGTTGCGGCGATTATTGCGCTAGTTCATGACCTCGTAATCACGGCCGGAATCTACGCTGCAGTAGGTTTTGAAGTTACGCCCGCTGCCGTAATCGGATTCCTGACGATTCTTGGTTATTCGCTCTATGACACCGTTGTTGTGTTCGACAAGATACGCGAGAACACCTTCGAAGTTGAATTCTCAGAGACGAAGACCTTTGCGCAGCAGGTTAACTTCGCAATCAACCAAACTCTGGTGCGCTCGATCAACACTTCGGTTGTAGCTGTTTTGCCGGTTGCCGCCATCTTGTTCATCGGTGCGACACTGTTGGGTGCAGGCACCCTGCGCGACATTGCTTTAGCTCTGTTCATCGGTATCATCGTTGGAACCTATTCGACGCTCTTCCTTGCAGCACCGCTTTACTCGCACCTACGTGAGGGCGAGCCTAAGTACCGCAAAGCTGCAGAGAAGGTTCTCGCCAAGGCGTAAGGCGCATACCCCGCGAAAGAGCTCATGACCGACCAGACCCCGACTGGAAGCATCGCATCCCTCAGAACGAGGCTTCTGCAGCGAGTCTGGAGGACTGGACCTTACGCGGCCGAACTGTCAGAGATTATTCGCGTCTGCAAGACGAACCACCCAAAAGCTGACGTAGCAGTTATTGAACGTGCCTTCGATGCGGCAGAGCGCGCCCATCGCGGGCAGAACCGCAAGAGCGGTGAGCCGTACATCACGCATCCGCTAGCGGTAACCCAAATCCTTGCTGAACTGGGTATCGGCGCAACCACCTTGGCAGCGGCCCTGCTGCACGACACAGTTGAGGATACCGACTACTCGCTGGAGCAACTTCGGGCCGATTTTGGTGACGAGGTAGCCATGCTGGTTGATGGCGTCACGAAGCTCGACAAGGTCAAGTTCGGTTCAGACACTCAGGCCGAAACTGTTCGCAAGATGGTTGTCGCTATGTCGAAAGACATTCGCGTTCTTGTAATCAAGTTGGCAGACAGATTGCACAACGCCCGAACCTGGCAGTTCGTGCCCGCTGAATCCGCAAGGCGCAAGGCTCAAGAGACACTTGAGATCTACGCACCCTTGGCAAACAGGCTTGGCATCAACACTCTGAAGTGGGAACTCGAGGACCTGTCCTTTGGAGTTCTCTATCCGAAGGTGTACGAAGAGATCGTCAATCTTGTGAAGCAGCGCACTCCTAAGCGCGCCGAATACATCGAGCAGGTCATTACTGCCATTGAAGATGACCTGCGCGAAAACAAGATCAAGGGCAAGGTTGCCGGCCGCCCGAAGCAGTACTACAGCATCTACCAGAAGATGGTTGTGCGTGGACGTGAGTTCGATGACATTTACGACCTCGTGGGCATCCGTGTGCTAGTTCAGACGGTTCGCGACTGCTATGCGATTCTCGGTGCGGTGCACGCTCGTTGGAATCCTGTTCCGGGTCGCTTCAAAGATTACATTGCGATGCCAAAGTTCAACCTTTACCAGTCGCTGCACACCACTGTCATAGGCCCCCAGGGTCGCCCGGTCGAGATTCAGATCCGCACGCATGAAATGCACCAGCGCGCTGAGTACGGTGTTGCAGCGCACTGGAAATACAAAGAGCTGGCGGGAAAGACACAGGAGCGAACCGAGGACGACCTCGCCTGGTTGAAACATCTCAGCGATTGGCAAGCCGAAACACAGGATCCCTCAGAGTTCCTCGACTCTCTGCGCTTTGAGATTGGCGCCAAAGAGGTTTACGTGTTTACCCCTAAAGGCAAAGTCATCGGCTTAGCCACAGGTGCCACGCCGGTCGACTTCGCTTATGCGGTGCACACTGAGGTTGGGCACCGAACCATGGGTGCAAAGGTTAACGGAAGGCTCGTGCCGCTTGAAACCAAGCTAACTTCGGGCGACGTTGTCGAGATCTTCACTTCTAAGTCGCCGGAAGCCGGCCCGAGTCAGGATTGGCTCAATTTTGTGGTTTCACCCAGGGCCAGAGCCAAGATCAAGCAGTGGTTCAGCGCCGAGCGCCGTGAGGATGCGATCGAGTCTGGCAAGGAGTCAATCGCCAAGGTGATGCGCAAGCAGAACTTGCCACTCCAAAAACTCATGACTGGCGACGCAGTTTCCAAACTCGCAGCAGAACTCAAATACCCAGACGTATCCTCACTCTATGCGGCAGTGGGCGAGGGGCATGTTTCGGCTCAGTCGATCGTTGAGAAGCTAACGGGGGCCGTTACCTCGGATGACGACTTCGAGTCTGAGGTGTTCACGCTTCCAGTGAAGCCGCGATCTGCAAAGCGCAGTGCAGACTCAAATTCCGGTGTTCTCGTCAAGGGCGACGATGACGTGATGGTCAAACTTGCTCGCTGCTGTACCCCCGTTCCAGGCGACAAAATAATGGGATTCGTCACCCGCGGATCCGGGGTATCGGTGCACCGCTCCGACTGCAAGAATGTCGCAGAGTTACAGACCCAGCCCGAGCGCATCATGGACGTGTCATGGGCGCCGACAACAAAGTCGATATTCCTAGTTCAGATTCAGATTGAAGCGCTTGATAGATCGGGTCTGCTTTCGGATGTCACTAGAGTTCTGTCCGAACACCACGTAAACATCCTGAGCGCCTCCGTCAGCACCAGAAGTGACCGCGTGGCTCTATCGAGATTCGTCTTCGAGATGGGCGATCCGTCCATGCTTGAGCATCTATTGAATGCGGTCAAGCGTATCGAGGCAGTGTACGACGTCTATCGCGTAAGCAACACCTAGCGAAGGCTGGACGGTGACTGGGGTCTATAAAGATGCCTAGCTCGCCGAAACAACCGCTAGCCAGGCCTTGCGAGCCTCCAGCGCCGCCTGAGCGTCTGCAATCTTCTTGGCATCCTTCGAGGTCTTGGCGGCCTCAAGTTCAGCCTCTAGTTTGGCAATCGAATCCTTGATCTGAGTGGCAACTGACTCATTGCGAGCGATGACCGCCGGGTCAGACTTACGCCACTGCTCAGCTTCAACCGCCTTTACTCGGTTCTCGACGGCGCGAAGCTTGTCCTCGATTTCACGCACCTTGTCGCGCGGTACCTTGCCGGCTTTCTCCCATCGAGCTGAAATGTCACGCAGCAGTTCCTTTGCCTTAGCCAGATCCTTCTCAGGGTCGATTGACTTGGCCTCGTCAAGCAGTGCCAACTTAGTCTTGAGGTTCGCCTCGAACTCTACGTTCTCGACTGCCATCTGTTCAGACTTGGCAGCATAGATGGCATCACCAGCAGCCTTCAAACGCAACCATAGAGCGTCGTCTGACTTGCCCGGAGTGCGTCCCGCTGCCTTCCATTCATCGATAAGCTTTCGATACTCGACAACAGCCGCAGCACCTTTTTCAACGAGCTTCTCGGCCTCTTCGACGATGGCGTTCTTGCGAGCTCGGGCCTGCTTGTTTGAGGCATCCAAGGTCGCGAAGTAGGCGCGCTTTCCAGCTTCGAAGCGGGTTCTGGCTGAAGAGAAACGCTTCCAGATGACATCCGATTCGCCGCGGTTTACTTTGACACCGTTCTTCTGAAGCTCCTGCCACTGCTCGAACAACTTGGCAAACTCGGCGCTCGACGCTTTCCAATTGATCTTTGAGGCATCCTGGTTTGCAATTCGCTCGGCCTCGACAGCAATAGCTTCACGTGCAGAAAGTGCCTGAGCTTGGCTCTCTTTTGTAGCCTCTTGGCGGCTCTGGTCAAGAACTTCAATTTGGGGGAGAAGACCTTGGATTCTCGCTCGAAGCGAGGCTAGATCGCCAACAGCGTTAGGTGACTCGAGTTCCTTGGTGAGCTTCGAGATGGCTGGCTTGAGACTCTGACTGTCAACCTTGTTCTTCACTCGCTGCTCAAGGTTGCGCACCTGGAACTCGAGGTCGTCGAACTTGCGCACGAAGTATGCAAGCGCATCTTCAGCCGAGACGTTTGGGTACTGGCCGACCCTTCGTTCGACACCGGCGTCAGTCACATAGACGTTGTTTTCGCTGTCGACACGGCCAAAAGTTGCTGCTGCAGACACTTAGGTCTCCTGATTCGCTTGCTGAATGTAGGTTCTAGTTTACGGACACGCCCTTGATCACGGTCGTGATCTTTGGCTGGCCGTCACCGTTTGGGCTGGTTGTGCCTGCGGTGATGATGTCCTGAATGTTGTCTAGGCCACCAATCTCGCCGAATACGGTGTAGCCACCGGCGCTGTCGCTTGGGATAGTCGAATCGGCATAGACGATGAAGAACTGACTACCCATGCTGGATGCGTTTCCGCCCTGGCGCGCCATGGCTAGGTAGCCGCGCTTGTACAGATTGTCCGCTGGGGCGTTTTCGATTGGGCCAAAGCTGTATCCCGGACCTTCGGTGCCATCACCTTTTGGATCACCGCATTGAAGAACGAAGATGCCGGCTGTGGTGAGG
>JACCDN010373754.1_pt1 | contig 25132 bp, 22 predicted proteins | sample 7441691 | NCBI WGS metagenome assembly JACCDN01 (sample SAMN15323439, study PRJNA562643) | freshwater metagenome | isolation source: river surface water | place: USA:Blue River Watershed | collected 2017-08-16 | reverse complement strand
GGCTCTACACCGCAATGATCTTGGTTGAATGTTTAACTCTCTTCTGGTCACCAGCAAAGGAAGCATCAGTTCCCAATCTTGTTCCGCGGGACAAACTTGAGAGCGCAAATCAAGTTTCATTACTTGCCGCATATGGCACAGCCCCAATCGCTGCGATTCTCTTCTCGCTCCTCACTCTTCTCTCATCCGCAATCGCTGCGATAAGCCCGCTGATCCCGAGTGACTCAATCGCTATCGCGCTCTATCTCAACGCCCTCTCATTCCTCTTCGCCGCTTGGACCATTTTTGGAATTAAAGAGATTCCAAAAGGCGCTGCATCTAAATCACAGAGTGATGACAACGTAGGTCAGTCACTTATTCAAGGCTGGAAAGCAGTATCTGAATCAAAGATTATTCGCGGCCTCATCATCGGAATGGTCGGCGCATTCTCAGCAGCGGGCGCTGTCATCGGCCTTGCTCGCACCTTCGTTGGAGACCTCGGTGGAGGAGATGCCGCCTATGGTGTTCTCTTTGGATCAGTCTTTACTGGTCTTGCAATCGGTATTGCATTCGGACCAAAGATATTCGCACAATTCTCTCGCCGCCGTTTATTTGGCGCATCCCTTACAACGTCAGGTGTATTCCTCGTTCTCCTTGCCCTGATTTCAAACTTAGTTCTCTCAGTCATCATTGTGGCAATCCTTGGAGCCTTCAGTGGTATCGCCTGGGTCACTGGCTTCACCATGCTCGGCATGGAAGTTCATGATGATGTGCGCGGGCGCACCTTTGCCTTCGTGCAATCCATCATCCGCATTACCTTGGTAGCAGTTCTAGCCATAGCACCCATCATTGCGGCCACTATCGGTGAGCACAGCTATCAGTTTGAGAACTTCACACTTGATTACAACGGCGCCCAGATCACTATTGGCATCGCCGGACTTATCGCAGTACTTATTGGATCAGTCTCATATCACCAGATGAAAGATCGCCCCAACGTCTCTCTCTGGTCGGATATCAAATCCGCTCTGCAAGGAGAACTGGGTTCAATCACCGGAGCGCCAACACAAGGAATCTTCATCGCCTTTGAAGGCGGCGAGGGTACTGGTAAATCAACACAATCAAAACTTCTTGCACAATGGCTTAAACAAGAGGGTGAATCGGTAGTTCTTACCCGTGAACCAGGTGGAACAGATCTAGGAAAAGATTTAAGAAAGATTCTTTTAGGACATGAAACTGGTGCAATCAGTCCCCGCGCTGAAGCGCTTCTCTATGCCGCTGACCGCGCTCACCATGTCTACTCTGTGATTCGACCAGCGCTCGAGCGTGGAGATGTTGTTATCACTGATCGATACTTTGATTCATCTGCTGCCTACCAAGGCGCAGGAAGAATTCTTAATCCAGCAGAAGTTGTTCGAATCTCTCGTTGGGCAACTGAAAGTTTGTACCCAACCCTTACGATCTTGATCGATGTCCCAGCAGATATCGGGCTAGGGCGTTTGCAATCAAGAGATCGACTTGAAGCTGAATCAAATGATTTCCACGAACGAGTCCGTCAGGAATACCTACAGATTGCCATGATGGATCCTGAAAGATATTTCGTTGTCGACGGCACCCAGCCAGTAGATGAAATCCATAGCCAGATAACTGAACGCGTCAGCGAACTACAAGCGCTCAAGCGCAACTCTGAACCTGAGAAGAAGAAGCGGTTTAGAAAGTAAATGCCATCTGTCTTTTATGACCTTGTTGGTCAAGAACACATTATCGAAATTCTTCAGTCAGCTACTGTGGCTTCGCGTGAAGGTGCTCAGACTCAAGAAATGACCCATGCTTGGCTCTTTACAGGCCCTCCAGGCTCAGGCAGATCCTCAGCAGCAATCGCTTTTGCACAAGCCCTCATCTGCCCCAACAACGGTTGCGGCACTTGCGCTGATTGCAACTCTGCAAAAACTAATGGGCATCCTGATGTTGAAGTTATTCGCACCGAGGGATTATCAATCAAAGTAGAAGAAATCCGCGAATTACTCACACGAGTTGCTTGGGCACCATCTATGGGTGGATGGCGAGTAGTTGTAATGGAAGATGCTGATCGGCTAACCGAATCTGCAGCAAACGCTCTTCTTAAGGCTGTTGAAGAACCAGGAACAAGAACTGTCTGGTTACTCTGTGCACCAACACTTCATGATGTCTTGCCAACAATCCGTTCACGTTGTCGCCATCTACAACTTCGCACACCATCACTCGAAACTGTCACAAAAGTTCTCATCAATCGTGACAACATCGCACCAGGAATGGCCGACTTTGCTGCTCGCGTTAGCCAGGGACACATTGGCAGAGCAAAGTACATAGCGAGTAATGAGTCAGTTCGCAGCAACCGCAAGCTCATCATGCAACTGTCACTTCAACTCGGTTCTCTGGCTGCGGCATTTCAAGCTGCGCAAACCCTTGTAGATCTTGCGACCTCAGACGCCAACTCCATATCGGATGAGCGTGATGAAAAAGAAATAGAAAAACTTCAAGAAGCATATGGAAAAGGCGCAACTGGCCGAGGAATGGCAACGGGTGGAGCCAAAGCCGTGAAAGAGCTTGAGAAAGAGCAGAAATCACGCTCCACCCGCAGGGTCCTTGACTCCATCGATGGCGCTCTCCTTGATATCGCAACTTTCTACCGTGATGTCATGATGGTGCAATCGGGTAACACAGAGTCGATGATTAATACAGATATGCGTGAAGAGATTGAAAGCTACGCCGCATCACACCCAGAGCATTCGACGATGCTAAAAATCAACGCCTTAATGGACGCGCGCACCAACCTTGCGCGCAATGCTGCTCCGCTCGTTACCTGCGAAGCCCTTATGTGCCAATTAGCGCGTAAGTAGCTAGCTAAACCAGCCCTTGAGGGTGGTCATGAGCACCCCTTGCGATACGGCAGAATTCCACCATGCGTCTAGACCATGTTTCTTATGTGACTTCCCATGATCAACTTGCTGACACAGTACAACGCTTAGGTTCGCGCCTAGGCAGCACCTTTGTAGATGGTGGTATCCACCCACGTTTTGGAACACGCAACTTCACTGCTTCATTGAAGAATGGTCAGTACATCGAAGTTGTATGTCCACTTGATCATCCAGCCACCGAGCAAACACCTTGGGGTAAAGCTGTATCAAAGAAAGCCAATGAAGGTGGCGGTTGGTTTACCTGGGTGTTTAGCACTAAAGATATTGCGCCTATCGCTGCAAAGTTTGGCCGCGAGGCGATTGAAGGACATCGGACACGCCCAAACGGCACAGACTTGAAGTGGAAGCAAATTGGTGTAAAAGAAATAGCAGATACTCGCGAATTCCCATTCTTTATTCAATGGCTATCTGCGGATCACCCATCTCAAGACGGAACACCGCTAGCAAAGATAGAGAAGATTGTTATCGCAGATAAAGATCAACTAGCAGATTCTTGGTTCAAAGAGGAAATTCTTGCCTCGCTTGGTGGTGTATCAATTGAATGGGTAGACCCGGTTACTTACGATAACCAATCTGGGATTGTTGCAGTGCATCTTTCAACCACAAGAGGCGCCATCGTTCTTGATTAGCGGAGGGGCGAGAATTCCAAGAAATAGAACCCCTACAAATCCACAAGAAACAAATTACTTATTTTTACAACAAAAAGATCCGCGCTGCGCTAGAGTGGTTAAATGAAAATTCTAAACGTTTTCGAAAATCGCGTTAAACCTCTTGATTTTCACTCCAAGGAACTTTTTTCTTTAGGGGTAATGAATCCGCGCACGATTTATGCAAGCAGAAAAGCCTATAAAACAAAGATAGCAATGCGCTCCGCAAGAATATTCCAGCTCGCCAAGGATTTTGAGATAGAAAATAAAAGTGTGAATTTCTTAGATGTGGGGGCCAGGGGGGGGTCCAAGATTTTCTAAGAGAATTTGATAATTATTTCTGTTTCTTTCTATCCGAACCAGAATTAAGCGAACTAAAAACGCTACAGGATTCGAGCTCATCCCAAGGGAAGACTGTAATTAACCGCGGGTTTCACAACAAGGACTGTGAGGTAGAACTTTACGTTACGGACCATCCGGGATGTTCTAGCATTCTATATCCAGAAGGGCCCGGTATAGAATATCGATCAACCTTCACAAAAAACCCAAATCAATTTGTAGTCGTCGGAGTTCAGAAGATACCCGTAACCCGGATTGATGAATATTTCTCATCAGACATGCCTGTTCATGTGTTGAAACTTGACGTCCAGGGTGCGGAATACGAAATACTTGAAGGCCTGGGTACCTTACGCCCCTGCTTAATCCAGTGTGAGATAAGTACTTTCGAACATTACAAGAACCAAAAAACATTATTACAGATCATGACTTTGTTAGATTCGTATGGTTATTTTCCCATAGTGCTTCCAGTCAAGGACGGTCATGGGGATGCAATTTTTGTACCTAGCTTCACAACCGAAGGACGACAGATATTTTCTCAAAATTCAAATTTATACGAATTCATTCTGACTGTATTTGGCCTAGATAGTTACGGAAAGTGGTCCGCAGAATATTTCAGAAGAGGTGAAGCACCAAGAAGGGCAAGGAATCAGCCATAATAGTCACACACAATTGCTCCAGTAAACTTCCTCATGAATGAATCAGCAATCGTGAAAACTGGCTTTGGCCACCTTCCAGTCGTACACAAAGTCAGTAGAAATAATTCCTAAACCTGTATGGAGATTGCGCTAAATCAAATCTATATGTATTCCCCAAGCGTGTCAGAATTTCTCGGAATATTAATTGCGACTGAGGAAGGATAAGGATTTGTAGGAGCAAAGTCGTTGATTAATACTCTGCGGGCATGTGGCAGCCCCATAATAAGGTCAAAATCCTTGAACCCAATCTCCTTTAATTGATTTTGAAGGCTATCTCTGTAATCCTCGTGACGCGAGGTAGTAAATACTATGTGCCCTTTCTCTTGCAGTTGAAGAAGTCTAGAACAATTCTGTTCCATAGGTGTAAAGGTTCGCCAATTTTGAATCAACTTCAAGGGATCTGTATTGATTGATACAACACCATCGACATCAACAAAGTATGTTGCAAACCTTCCACAATAGGATCTCCACTCAGAGAGAGTTCCCCAATCTTCATAGGTTTGCGCCTTAATGGCGTGGAAAACCTCCCCACGTGAAATCAATACCCTGACGATATCGCTGACGAAGAGTTCCCCACTACCTTCGCAAGCACTTAATGCAGATAAGAAACTGCTTGCTGAGCCAAACTTTACACAACCAACATTTATATACGAGCTAACAATCTGCTTCTCGATTATGTCATCTAGGATCATGGAGCCATTTATTTTCAGAAAAGATTTATTGTGAGCAACAATTTCGGGGTGGTCTTTCAAATCGACATAACAAATTGCATTTAGATGCTGCTTCATCTTTGTGAAATCAAGCCCCACAATATTGTCACAATCTTTTACGATAAATTCTTCATCGGTTTCAAGATCGATTAGAATTGTCCTTAATGTGTGGACCATAGACTGGGTTGGTCCGTCCAATAACGTAAAATGAACAGGCAGAGCAGTGACTTTCTGGATTTCAAGAATTAGCGCATCAAGAGACAAGTTTTCCAAATATGATTTCTGGGTAATAACATGAATGCTCGTAATTCCAGTATTTTCTAGGTTTGAAAACCCAGTCAGTGCCTCTGCAATCATGGGCCTCCCATGTGGAGATTGCAACAGAAATTTTGGCTTGTCTAGCCCAAATCTCGTTGAGAGTCCTGCTGCAGGAATGATTAGTATTGCCATTCTTCGCTCCTTTTGATTATGTCAGAAATGGAAGACTTCAAGTGCGCAATCCGAACCGGACTCTTTGTATACGGAAGAATTCTCAAAGATGCGAAAAGAGTAAAGTAAGATATAGATTTTGATGGAACTTTCAATTTACCAATAAGGTCAACGAAATTTTCTCGCAATATTCTATTGTTTATCGCCCACGCCGAACTCGGTGCAAACTTATTACCCCACCAGCCGTAATTCAAATCCAACCAGAATCTTCCGAAATCTAATAAAGGGGATTGAAACGGACTGTCGAGGAAATCTACGATGTAAATTTCAGTGTCTTCACTATTTTGAGGTATCAGGATGTTTTCATAGGAGAAATCTCCATGATTCCAGCCCTCAGCGACCAAGCCAAGTTCTCGGTGTTTAGTTAGCAGATCAATCGCATGCACAAAACTAGAATTCCCATGCTGCGCTGCGTAATCTCGCATCGATACAATTTTGCGTGAAAATAAGTCAGCCATATTTGCGTCTGGCTTACTAGATTCAGACCAAATTGAAGAAAAATACGTTGCTAGTTTGATTGAAAGTTCCTCAACTTGATTTAAGGTCATTCTATTCAGCGCTTGACCCAATGGAACCGCGTGGACTAGCTCCATCAGATAGCCAAAGTCAGTAAATTCACTCAGGATTTGAGGGGTTTTAAGACCTCCAAGAGGCCGACTTTGCGCAGCAAGATGTTTTTCGAATTGCTCAATAAGTCGGAGATCTCCTGGCTTGGATTTTCTTAGTGCAGTTATTTGTCCCGTCTGAATAACTTCGAACTCACTTCCAGACTGACCAAGACTAAAACTAATTCCAGTCAATTTTCACAACCCCTAAGGTATTCAATCTCGCAGTATCTTCTCGCGATATTTACGTTCCATTTCTGGGAGCTCTAACTCAATTGCAGCAAGGACATCTGTTTTGGCTTTCCAACCAAATTCTGTTTCACACTTTGTCGGATCACCCACAGAATTCTTTTGGGTTTCTTCTCTAACTCTATTCCTTGATAAGGGTTTGGGAACCTCAAATAAATCAATGTGCCCATCCCAAAGGGAGCCTGGTTCCCCCCACTCGACCTTTACCTTGTGACCAAAGTGCCTTTCAATAACACCTAAAATTTGCATGATTGATGTGGGTTTACCAGAGCAGACATTATAAATCTCGCCGTTGCCAGCCGGAGAGCAGATTACCTTTAATAGGAGTTCTGCAATGTCGTTCACGTAGACATAGTCTCGCCCTTGATTTGGCCCTGCGTAAAGCTTTGGAACCTTACCTTGAATAATTTCGCGCACCAGATAATTGACCAATGGAGGATTAATCCTCATTACATCCTGCCTTGGTCCAAAGACGTTGAAAAATCTTAAAATTGTTACGGATATTTCATTCGTCAAAGCCGCACTCAAAAGCAATCTTTCGGAAAAAAATTTCGAATTAGAATAAACTAAATTTGGATTCACGGTCATGGATTCAGAAAAAGGCAAACTTTTGTTTTCTTCGTAAACCGCGCTTGTACTTGAAAATATAATTCTGATATCGAATTTAACTGCTAACTCAATCGCCCGACTCGTTGTTAACAAATTCTCTGTCAGCGCCTTCGTGGCATTTTTCTGGCATTCCGCAAGAGAGCTCACGGCGCAGAGCAAAAGAATAATATCTACATCACCGAATACTGCTTCCTCAAGATCTAGAAAATTTGACTTAATGAGATTTCGCCTATTTGCTAAAACTGCAAAATTTTCTATTTGACCCGTACTCAGGTCATCAATTAGTAGCATCTCAATGTCCTCGACGGCAGAGAGAACGTCCGATACAACGGACCCGATTCCCCCAGCGGCACCAATGATTGCTATCTTCACCCTCGAATTCTACTTTATATTTTTGGTAATGGCCTAGCAATTAGGATTTCAAACCCTATTTCTATTTTGAACTCCGTACGTACCTCTTCAGAATTATCCGTCTATAAGTCGTTGATTAGTCAAGACTTAGTCGCTTTAACCGGAGTAGCGCCTTTGAATATCTTCCCCAAGCTGGCTCGACTAAATGCAAAACATGCTGATCAACTTCCGCGTCGTAGGAGTGAGTCCAATTTCTTTGGAAGTTATTCTTTAGGAAGATGGCATTTGCGCCCCGTCCATCGGTAACTATCTCGGTACCTGGCCAAAAGAAATTTTCTATCCGAAGTAGATCTCCAGCCATTGGAAGCCCATAAACCCTCCCATCACTACCGAAATTGAGATTAAAGCCGTTCACTTCTCCAGATATTTGGCCAGAATCACAATCAGGTCCGTCAAGGTAAATGAAATCGGCGGTAAACGATGGTAGCTGGTCGTACAAAGAACAGATCTTTCCAGCTACGACATCCATATGTGCTTTTGTCACAACCGATCTTATGGAAATCTCACTTGGTTTGATCCGCCGTAGGGCCAAATTCAAGAAATCTTGATCGCAATCAATGGTCATCAGTTGAAATAGATTCGGATGCCTAACCTCATTGTTATCTGAATTGTCGTATTCAGCCTTGTTTTCACGCAGCGCCAGCTCAAAAGCAAATGTTGACCAGCCTGACCCAAATTCAAGCACCGCCAACGTTTTCGATGCGCGTGCTCTGGAGTAAAGAGCATACAAATCTGTAAAATTCGGAGAATAAACTCTCACGCCCAACGCTGTAGTATCCAAGGAAATAACCTCATTGAATTGTGATCTAAAGTCGTTGAATTTCATTATTTGTGTCACAGGGGAGCCTAACACTAAGATATAGAGGTTGATTCAGTAGATTATTGAGCAAACTTCTTCAAAGTTGACTTGATATAGAAATACTCGGGTATCATGCAGTTTCCTGATACTTCAAAGTTCGAGTTGAAAAGGATTCAACAAATGAAAAGAAAAATCAGAATGTTCCAATTAGGACTTCCTGTGGCACTTCTTTTAATGCTAGTGAATCTTGAAAACAAATTACGGTGGACAGGAACTAGAATCAGCGTGAAGAAAGATTTGGATTGCTTTCACGCCCAAGACAAAAGATATAGCTTGTATTTCACCCGACCTGAAAGAATTCTGTTATACGCTCACGGATTGACCGCTCGATTGGAAGACTTAGCCAATACATATCACCTTAATCGTCTAGAAGGCATAAACAAGTCAATTCTATTGGATTGTGGAGCCAACGTAGGAGAAGTATCGCTTTATGCAGGAACTAATTATGATGCCGAAATAATCGCTGTAGAACCAGAGCCTTCTGAATTTGCATGCCTAACTTTAAACCTTCAGAACTTTAATGCGAGATGCGTCAATAAATTACTCTGGAGCGAAGCGACAACATTGAAATTTTATTCAAAGCCAGACACTGCAGACAGCAGTGCGATTTACTTTGGAGGCGACTTGAGAGAAGTAGAAGTCGCCGCAACGACTGTGGACGAATTGTTCAAAGTTGCAGATCAGAAGAAAAGTGTTTTCCTAAAAATAGAAGCGGAGGGTGCCGAACCTGAAGTTTTGGTAGGTGCCCATAAAACTTTGGATCGCGCCGTTACTGTAGTAATTGATGGGGGCCCCGAACGCGGAGTGAACAAAGAAAGAACTGAGCCAGAAAACGACTCAATCATGGCAAGAACAAATAAGTTCATTAAGGTCGAATCTGGAAATCGTACTCAGCTGTACGTGAACCCATGATCATTTTTTCACGACTCGACCCATCAGGCGAGGTTTTAAGCGTTATTCGTACGATGGAGACGAGATCAAAAAAGCGAATATTAGCTTTAATAAGTGTGCAGATATCCACTTCCATATTGGAGTTGGCTGCAATTGCAACTATAGGCGTGATTGGGCTATTAAGTATTAGCGGCGTGGGCTCGAGGACAGAGAGCAATAAAGTAAATTTTGTCTTAGAACTATTAAGACTTCAGAACAAAAATCTTCAATTCCAAGTAGTTGCGATGTCTCTCCTTTTTATACTAATACTGATTAGTAAGACAGTGTTGGTCATGGTTACGTCTCGAAAAATTCTCAACATACTCATAAGTGAAACCACGCGAGCAAGCAATCAACTTCTTGAATTAACCCTGAATTCATCGGCCAAGAAAATCGATCTTGAATCTAAGAATCACTTAAACTACCAAGTTAATGACGCTGTTGATAGGACTTTTTTATCGTTAATTGCAAATATATGTAATCTTGTTAGCGATACATTTATGCTTATAGCAGTTTTCCTTCTGATGATGATTGTGGATGTAAAGACAACCATTTTTGCAGGATTCTACTTTGGCACTTTGGGTTGGTTTGTCTTAAAGAGACAGCAAAAAATCGCTCAAGAATCTGGGCGCGCGGCAATGGAACTCAAATTACAGATTGCTGATAAAACGTTTGAATCGTTTAGAATAAAGAGAGAATTAAGTCTAAAGGGGCTCATCTCCGAATACGTTGACTCAATGGGAAAGACAAAGGCTGAACTTAACGCTACTAACGCGAAAATCATTTTCCTCCCCGTAGAGACCAGATACTTTATGGAGTTCAGCATCATACTTGGAGCAGTCCTAGTGAGTGGCCTGCAGTTCTTGCAGCGAGATGCCGCGCATGCGTTCGGAGGAATAGCCATCTTTTTAGCTGCCGCATCTCGCACTGTGCCTGCGATTCTGCGAGTTCAGAATGAAATTGTTACCATAAAAGCAGTTCAAAGAGCTGTTTCAGAAACATTAAGACTAATTCCAATCGCCAATGAGAAGTTTAGGGAAATTGTCACTGATAGTGAATTGATTCCAACAGGATTTGATGTGAAATTCGAACGCGTTAGTTTCAAATACGAAAGTAATAGTCCTGAAATCCTCAAATCAATTTCTTTTGCCATTCCAGAAAATGATTACGTGGCAATAACTGGTGAATCTGGCGAGGGAAAAAGCACTTTAATCGACCTAATTCTAGGAGAAGTGGAGGCAAATTCAGGAAGAGTGCTCATTGGAGGTCTACCTTCAAAACTAGTCTGCACACAGGCAAGAGGAGAAATTGCATTTGTGCCTCAAAAAGTTCAGCTAATCAACGGCAACGTCTACCAAAACATTTCTATGAAAGAGAACCCATCGGAGGACGATAAGAAAAGAGTTGAATCCTTGCTTGCGGAAGTCAATCTACTAGAAGATTTATGTTCACTTCGAGATGGTTTGGTAACCAACTTAGGAGATCAGGGATCAACGGTTTCTGTGGGGCAACAGCAGAGAATTGGAATCGCCAGAGCGCTATACACCGGGCCGAGACTACTTATTATGGACGAGGCAACAAGCGCGCTAGATGAAGGAAATGAACAGGCTATTAATTCAATTTTAAGTCGGCTTAAGGGCTCTCTCACTATTATTGTGATTGCACACAGACTAACGTCAATTGCGAATGCTAACCGCGAATTTAGAATTTCACAGGGAAAAATTACCCAAGTGGTTTCATCACGAGCGGATTAAATTCTGAATTACGTCAAGCAATCCTTGCTTGTAGTCAGAGTGGACTAATGGCGGCTGTGAAGCTGGAAAGCTATCTAAGATCTTATACTTCTGCAGTTGAATTCGGAATTCCTCTTCATTTTTAACTAGATTGAAATTTGGATAGTCCTTAAGGTCCCAATAGTGTTCGAATACTTCAAACGCTGAGCATACCGAACCTTCAAAATAGTCAAAAAAATCTATCCCGATGGAATCTATTCCCAAGATTGCAGCCTCCAAAGAGATTGTTGATAGCGGAGAAACTACAAAAAGGGACCCCCTAAAAAGCTGAGGATATAGAGTTAAAGGTGGCAAGACTTTTCCAGCATCAAAAGAGGATTGCCATGCAAGTTCCGTGCCGTACTCTCGCAATAAACTTTCAATTTGGGATAGATGCTGATAATTCAGTGGGTGAGGTAGGTATTTTACTTTCAATCCAGGCTTTACTCTTCTTAATTCTTCATGGAGTATCCCTAGCCATCTTGCATCGTAGGAAATTTGCATACTCCCCCCCGCAAAAAGTACGTACTCCGGAGACGAAACACTGTTGTTGTACTGTTGAATCAAGTGAATTAATCGAGACGAGGGCAGGATACTCATATTACTCATGGGAATTTGATGTACCGTAGAGGCAAAATCCCTTGCCCGCAAATTCCAGACAGTAACGTGATTTGGGACAAAATTAAAAACGGCCTTACTGTATATGTTGTCCCAGTTATCCATCAACACTAGGGTTTTTGTTGAAATTGAATCAGACGCCACTTTGAGAATATCGGATAGACCTATGCCCCCACCGAGAGTTACATAGATAACAAGATTCGGTTTTAATTCTTTAAGTGACACCCTAATTGATTTTCCAACGACCATATACAGAAATTTTGGTGGGCGGATTTTTAAAACCCCTAATACAACTCCCAGCAAGGTCTTAATTGATAAATTGCGACGCGAGTTATACCTCTGTTCTGTATAGAATAATCGTCTTCCAATGAGCAAACTTGTAATACGGACACGAAAACTGTTTGAAGCTTTAGACCTTTTCTGCCAATACACAGTTGCAAAGAAACTTAAGAAAGCCTGGCTGATCCTACTTAGTTTAAGGAATCTAATCTCGGAAAGTGGGACTCCAATTTCAGATATGTTATTCGAATTGTTGTCTATGAATAGAAATGAGGTTTCGTAAGTTCCCGCTATCTCGGCATGAACCCCGGACTCTGAATAACTTCGATAGGCAAATAATGAATCAAAAACCAGAGTGATTCTTTCTCTTGAGTTGCCAGTCTTGATCATAGCGTTTTCAGAAAATTCGAATTAAGTCTTTCTACAAGAAAGCTCTCGCACTTCAAAATCGCAGAAGCGGTTCCACCTCCAATATGTGGAGTTACCAAAATATTCAATCCAGAACTTTGCAGAGCTTCCAGTTGCGAATCCAATTGATGATCTCCATCCAAATCCTCTGAAAATTGAACGTCTGCTGCATACCCACCAATCAAACCGGTGGCAAGCTTAGCTATAAGTGATTGTCCATCAACAAGATTGGCTCGAGAAGTGTTCACGATATAAGTGCCGCGATTCAATAACTCAAGTTGCTTGAGTCCAATTATTGGTTCAGTTCCAACCGTGGAGTTGGCGTGTATAGAAATAATTTCTGAGTTCAAGATGAGCGTTTCTAAATCTGGTGAAATGTCACTAGGATCTATAGAGTTTGACTCGTACTTTTCTGCATCGATATCATAAATACAGACACGCATACCGAAAGCTTTAGCATATTGATAAGCAATTGAGCCCAAGCGCCCACATCCGATTATCCCAATTGACATTTCTGAAATCTGCTTCGGCTTGAAAGTTAAACTCCTGATGTATTTTCTTTCTTCAACAGCCTTGATCACAAATTGAACCCTTGAGGTCAACATAAGAATCAGTAGCCAGGCATGTTCCGCTGTTGATGTTATTTGCCGCAAGAATTGCGTCTCGCCTTTGAGAGTAAAAATCGAGTTGGACTTTTCATAAAAATTATAGATCGAAGGTGAGATATGGGTTATTCCCGTCGTGGTTGAAATTAAGACCACCGGGGCTTTCTTCCCCAAAAAAGTATCATCACTTATTGATGAGTCAAAGTGAATCCAAAGGGCATAATCCTCAGCATCAGCTGATAACTGGTTTAGGAATTCATCCAAACGACTAAACTTAGCAACAGTCCATCTCTCTTGCAATAAATGTTCGGTGGCTTCGTGGAGTACTGCATTGCCAATCAGAACCACCTGCATTATTTAGGCCACTCCTCCCAGGAATAAATCGTCTTTAAATTATTGGAAGACGCAACTCTACCTTTGTAATATTGTGCATTTTTGAGCTCCAAATCGCTGGGTTCTAAAGATTGGAGAGGACTCAACAATTCCCCAATATTTTCAATTTCCCCAATTTCTTCCAATAAAATTTCACGATTTCTTTCAAAAAGCATTCTATTGATCCTAGAAAGTTCTTCAGGCAATACCGAAACGGGGCCATCTTTAGTCAGAGATCTGTCCAGAACAGTGAAGTGTCGCTCAATTACATTGGCACCAAGCAATATGGCAAGTGCCGAAGCCTTTAATTTTGACTCTAGGGGCGATGTATGATCCGAGAATCCCACTTCGAAGCCAAGAGTCTTCAGGGCCGACATCCTAAGGAGTCTGGTATTAGAAGCGGAATTTGGATATTCGGTGACCGCATGCAAGAAAGTGATGTCACTTATGCGGGCCTGCGCGTGCAAAAATTTTGAAGTTTCAACAACTTCCTCCCAATTAGTGGCTCCCGTTGAAATTACAAGTTCATTACAAAATTCTAGCAACCGAGAAATCATCGGGATAGATGCACAGTCGTAGCTTGCGATCTTAATTGATGTAAAGCCAGCTAACCGAGCTCTATCCACCCCTTTATGAGTAAAGACCGTGGTCATCGGGATAATTCCATAGTTTTTTGAAGTTTCAACAAACCATTTTTCAATTTCTGGTGACAGAGTTAAAGGTAAGAGCCGTTCATATTCTGCATCGAAGGGTCGAATCAATCTGCTGTTGTCAGAATGACCCGCGTAATAGGATTGCTCAAACTGATCTCGTTTGACCAACTCGTCTGCATAAATACCCTGAATTTTCGCATGTGTTGCGCCAGCGTTCTTAGCGGCAGCAATCATTTGCTCAATTAGGTCTTGTCTCCCTAAATGGTTTTGACAAAACTCGGCAATTAATTTCGGCTTCATTTTTCTCCTAAGAGTTCGGATCATCTAAGACTAGTTGAGATTCAACCATCCTAGCTAGCTGTAAATCTACTGGAGAGTCGATATTTATATTCCAAGGATACTCCTGCAAAAGAAACTCTGGGCTTTCAGAATATTGAATTCCAGCCGAAACCAAATCATCGCCAAACAAGTAGTATGCACCATCTCGGATATACACAGGAGGAAGGTCTTGCCGCCGACTATAATAGTGACCATCGAAACCCTGTAGAGGGATGGCATGCCCATCGTGAAGTTGATACATCCGTGCAGGATGTGAATCTTCAACTTGCGTGAAGCTTACGAGAGATAAACCTTGACTCTTTTTTTCCGTCAGCACCTTCGCAACAGAATTAATTGCACTCCTCGAGCGAAATGGGCTTGTGGGTTGTAAAAGACACCATTTTTCGAAATTAAAATTTAACAAGGCTAACCCACAACGAATTCTTGTAAGCGTTTCCATAATCAGTGATTCAGAAGTTGCGAGTGAACTTGGCCTGTAATGTAAAACGATTTTCTCGTAAATGAAAAACTCTGGATCTTTTGCATTGATAGTGGAAACTAGCCCAAGTTCGAGTTTTGCCAAATCAATTACTTCTTCTGAGTCTGTGCTGAGAATAATTAATCCCTCTACACTAGCGGCCAGAAAACTTGCATGCTGAATAGCCCTGAGTACCAGCTCCCGCCCGGCGACTTTTTGCAAGTTCTTACCTATAATTCCTGTCGAACCGGCTCGTGCAGGAACTACAATCGCGATTTTAGGCGAATGGCTCATAGTGTAATTTCTTGCGACAGCGTCAGATATTTAAGAAACTTGCCTGTGGAGATCTTGGAGATTACTGGCTTATTCAAGAGTTGCCAAGGATCTGAAATGCAAATGAAATTGTTCGAATTCTTTTTTAAGTTTGAAATAACGAATTCAGAGTTGGCGTCGTGGTTGTTCATCACGACATAAAGATCATAGTCCGAATCTAGTTTGTTTGTTTCTGGCACAACGGCATCCCAGCTATCAACCTTGAAACCTTCATTCACGAGTATCATGAGAACATCTGAGGAAGGAGAATTTCTCAAATCATTGGTTGGAGGGTTTCCCTTGAAAGCCATACCCACAATTAACGCCTTGGGGGCTTTTGAATTAAATTCTTCCCGGACTATTTTTGCTGCTTTACGTGCCAAAATAACTGGCATCTCTTCATTTATTTTTCTTGCGTGAAAAATATTTGGCAACACTCTTGCGTCCACATCTTGCATTAAGTACGGGTCTTTACTCAAGCAAGGACCTCCAACACCTGGAGAAGGACGAGGGATTTGATTTCGAGGATAGCCAAAATTTGAGGCAGAAATTATCTCGTTAACATCCAGGTTCCAGGCACTTGACATCACTGCAAGTGAATTAGAAAAAGCGAAAACGTAATCTCGAAATGCGTTGCTGGCGACCTTTGCTATCTCTGCCGATTCTGCACTACTGACAGGAATTACAGTATTTCCTAAGCTTTCAAAAAAGCCCGCTCCAAGTTTTTGGCAATTTGGTGTCACGCCTCCAACTATTTGCGGGAGCTCTGATAATTCTTCGAATGCCTTTCCCTCAACGGTTCGTTCTGGTGCAAAACTGCACGTAAAATCAATGCCCGGAACTAATGTTGTTTGAGCCGAAATCATTTCTGAGATGGCGCGAGTTGTTCCAACTGGTACTGTTGAACGGAGAAAAACCACATCCCCCTTTTTCAGAATTTTTCCTACTTCGCTTGCCGCACTTTCAACAAAACTCAAATCTGCTTTGCCCTGATCATCTACAGGGGTTGGAACGCAAATGAAAAAGTAGGCTGTACCTTTGCCCCCATTAAATCCAGTTAAGCTGGATAGGAATTTCAGAGTACCTTCCCCAATCCCAGACTCCAACACTTCTGAAAGTCCTGGCTCATAAATTTCTAATTGGGCGGATCTAAGATTAGCAATTCGCGACGATGAAATATCGATACCGGTAACTTTCTTACCACGAGAAGACAGATAGCACGCTAGCGTAATGCCAACATATCCCAGCCCAAGGACAACAATTTCATCTAGAGAATCAAGGCTATCTAATTTCAGTGCTCGCAGGTCGATAATTGAGTATAATTTACCCTTGAGCGTAACGGGTACATATCGAATCGGTGCTATCGAGTATTGAAAGACTTCACCTAAATTGGTTTTCACTTTAGATATGAATTCTTCATGCGTGATTGATGCATCAAATTCAACAGACACGAAATTCTTTTGCACAAGCGGAGAGATGTCGTTTGGGAGGTTACCGTTGGCAGCAAGGTATTTTCTAATGTCAGAATCGGAAACCACTCCAATAATTTTTCCCGCGTCATCGGTGACAAAAGCCAGTCCGTAAGTCTCTCCATTAGGAGTGTAGGAGGACATCTTCTGCGTCAACTCGGATACAGGAGAATTTAGAGAGACGCACATATCCAGCGAGGCATTAATCATGAAATAACTTTAGCAATTAGGGTTGCATACTCATGCATCGAAATAGAGTTATTACCCCAATAGTTAAAATACTTGGTGCGAATCCCTGGATCGCTCAGAACCTCCCTAAGCGCAGATTCTGGGTTCACTGCTTCCGGATGTAACCCTAATCGAACGAGATTACGCACATTGGAGGATAACTCAACATCTAAAGCTTCACCTAGTGAAATAAATGGAACGCCGGCCTCTAGGCAATCTTTTATTGTACCCAAGCCGGGCCGACCGACTACAGCAGCTGGTAGTAACTGCTGGTTTCTAAGCCTAAATGATTCGCACTCGACAAAGTTCAAGTTTGGAAATTTAGATACTAATTTTTGCAATGAAGTAAAGTCGAAATCATTTGTTGTTCCCTTGGAAACCCAAATTAAATTCTCTGCCTGGGGGAGGTCTGTAAATTCTAAGTCTGCATAACGCAAGAATGGAATTGAGTGACATTTTGATTCCGGTATTTCGCTATTCATGTGAAAATTCTCAAGCCTAAACCAACTAATTAATTCACCATACGACGGTTCTGGAACCACAGGTAAATCTTCTTGAAGACTGGTTGCAATCCAAAAGTCCAGCCAATTAAAATGCCCGTGTAAGTAGTAAGGAAAAGAATTGGATTCGTTGAAAATTACGTTATCGGAAATTATGTGAGATTGCTTATCCAATAGCGAATCAAGCGAAACCTCTATTTGAAAGTTGGTCGCTGGAATATGTGGTCCATCATTGTCAAAGGGTTTGATGACTTGTAGATCAGGAATAACTCCGCCCAGTCCAACTTCAGTTTGGATGTTTTTAGCTTGTGCAGCACCAACGTAGAGCGTGGTGGGAAAACCCAACTCTTGAAGTGCACATCCGATGTAAAAAAGTCTTCGGGAGTGACCAAAACCATTCTGTGATGCGACTAATGCAAGATTGTTCATTTTTAGCGAAACCGGATGCCGTGAACATCCCGGAAGGTCGATAAATTTCGTCTAAATTCCCTTAAGCCGATCAAGGACACGTTATATGCAAAATTTGCTAGAAATTTCAGGAGTGATTTTCCTCCAGAAAATGATTTAAATGCTGATCTGTAGTTCAATTCCCCGAGCAAAGAAGCAGAGCTACTTGAACTGCAATCTTGATTCGATGAATTCCTAAAAAACATATCCGGCTGCACGGTACCTAGATATTCGCCGCGCCACTTAATAGAAGCATAGATTTCTTGAGTGGCAGGGTGCAATAATTCTTTAGCAATTGGCGCAAAATATGCACCTACATTTTTACTATTTCTTCCATTTTCTAAGAACAAATTTAGAAACGGAACCTGAAGCGAGAATGTCGGATGGGCCCAGATATTTTTGTAAAACAAATCAATGTGAACATTTTCATGAAATTGAAATTCCGGATTGGACATCAACCGTGCTACAACTTCGAAATCTGAGACAGCCCCACCTAAATAAAAGTCGCTTACAATCAGCGGGTTGTCTCTCCTTAACCCAGGCACGACTAGGCCCCTCTTCCCGCTAATTGCAAAATCCTTTAGCTCTTCATAAAGCAAATCGACTGCAACCGCTTGATCGGTTCTAATCTTTAATGCGTGAGTACATCCAAGCTCTTTTAGTTTCAGTAACCCTTGGAGGGTAGAGTGAAACTGCCTGAATTTATTGAGCTCGTGTGCATGAGGTATACCATCAATTGCTGACCGAAGTTTTTTAGCGTTCGGAGTTGGATCTGCGTTTAAAATTGTATATGTCTTATTGCGATTAATTTCACGAATAGTAATTCTTGAGGTATCTTCGTAATCCCACGTTGACACAACCACACAATCAAAGTTGGAGGCAGAGTCGATATTGGCAGATATATATTCAGAGGAATCAAATTTCACAAATGAAGAACTTGGGGCATGTGTACGCCCCTTGCCATAGGTGGCACCCGACATGCCTCCACTCACAATCGGACCTTGGATAATTAATCCGAATTTCAAGGGCTGACGAATCATGGTCACAAGCACAGTCTAATGATGAATCAGCTTTGAGCAATTGTCCGGTTAACTCATATATTTGTTCCAAAGACCACCTTTGACCAAGATAGAATAATTGTTAGGCTTACTAATGTGCGGATAATCCATTTAATTACCACAATTAGCCGCGGAGGTGCGGAGAATCAGCTGCTTCTCCTTGCAGCCGAGCAGGTTCAACAAGGCTTTGAAGTTGAAGTTATTCCCTTAAAGGATAATCTGGACTTACTTGAAGAATTTCGCAGCATGGGAGTCGATGTAAATCTGGCGGCATGGGGGCGTTCCTTGGCTGGTCAAATTCTTGCGGTTCGACGGACATGTCGCGAAAAGGATTCAATTGTGCACGTGCACCTGCCACAAGCAGAATTGATTTCTTCTTTTGCAGGAATCAGAAATGTTGTGTGTTCTAGACACTATGGCTCTCAATTTTACCCAAACAAAAGCGCTAAACTGTCGAGGCTTCTTTCTAGAGTTGCTACCAGGAATACAAAGTTGGTTATAGCAATATCCAAATTCGTGGAAGAATTCCTTCGGTCTAATCGTGAAGTGAACTCATCGTTACCAATCAAGACTATTCATTATGGAATGAATCTAGCGGAATCCGCGCGCTTGGTGAGTGAACGAAAATCGCCCATACTTAAGTCACCAATCATCATCGGGACTTTAGCCAGACTCTCACCTGAGAAAGATCTGATTACGGTAATCAAGGGGGTTGAAATCCTTGCCCAGCGGATGCCTAATCAGAAAATTCAGTTGCACATTTATGGAGAAGGAGATTTGCGGCGCGAGTTTGAACAATACATAAATGAAAGAGACTTAGGAGAAAGTATTTTCTTATTGGGTAAAACTCAAGAACCGCTCAAAACGATTTCAGGCTTCGACTTGTTTGTATTGGCTAGCAGATATGAAGGATTCGGACTTGTTTTGCTTGAAGCACTATCTTTAGAAATCCCCGTAATCTCATCTGATATTCCTACAGCAGAGGAAGTACTTGGAAAAACCGGTGTTTATTTTAGGGTTGGAGAACCAACTGATTTGGCATTGAAAATGTCATCCATCTTGCATGGAAACACCCCAAGCCAGGTTGAGCAACGCGAAAGAGCGAGAAAATTTGACATAAAGGTCAAAACTGCAGAAATCTTACTCGCCTATTCTGAATGATTTAAGAATTCATAGAATCAATGGCTTCGGTTATTAAATTCACCCATCGACGATATGAATGGCCACTAAGAGCAATTTGAAATCTTCGTTCGATCTCAAACTCAATCTCGGGAACCGAAAGCGATATAAGCGCCTGATATTCCGACAGAATCGTTACGGGGTCTGATTTTCCCCAACTACCAAAAATTTCGAGATATTCTGGATTCAAAGTTAAGACTGGAACTTTACATAAAGTCGCCTCGATCAGTGTTTTATCGAGGCTGCCTATAAACGCATGGACGAAGATGTCAGCGGCGGAAAGAATGCTGGGAATTTCTAAACGATTCACCCCTTCTTGAAAATTTAACCATCCGTTTTGATTAGCTTGGGATGCTTGTGATTTTATTCCTTGAAACCATAGAAGTTCTTCTTCATTAGAAGAATTACCAATTAAAGTTAAGGTTATATTCTCTCCCGAAGTGTCTCGAATTCGTTGAGCTTCACTAATCAATAAATCTAATTTCTTTGATTTGTCCGCTCTTCCCATGTGCACCATGTTCAAGAATCTTCGTGGACGATTGGTAATTGGCTTAAACTGCTCTGTATCAATTCCTTGACCAATTGCTTGGATTTTATCACCCTTGATTGGACAAGAACCGGGGGTGCTCGTCAGAATTCTTTGGACTACATAGCTCGCTATCCTTAATGAAAAGCTTGAGGACTTGTGTGCGTACCAGAGGATATGCGGGATCCTCTTAACGACGAGAAGGGGAGAAATTAATACGCTCTGAATTACGGACATGTGCGAGAAAACAACTTCAATTCCATTGAATTTACGAAAGCATTCATAAACTTTGCTATAAAACCGCAGAATATTTCTTATATTTTGACCCTCAACCCAGCGTGTGTCGAAAATCTCTACATTTGGCGCTAATACTGTCTTGGAGTCGTAGCGACCGGTAACTACCAGCACTTTAGAAAATCGTTCGCCTAGGGAATTTGCTAAATGAGCCTGATGGGAAAGTACAGGATGTTTAGTATCCATCACGTAATTGAGAACTAATAAGGTGACTTTTCTTGTGCTCACAAGCAGTCATCATAGGCGTGCACGGCATAGAATTTGCAAGCGTCCAGGGGGGAAGAGGTCGAAAATGAAGGCACTGGTGACAGGCTCAAGTGGGTTTGTAGGTGCTGCCCTGGTAGAAAAGTTGCTAGCACTTGGCTGGGAAGTTACTGGCATAGATTCCCACACGGACTATTACTCCGTAGATCTCAAGGAAGCCAGATTGCGCAGATTGCGGGACCATTCTAAGTTTGATTTCATAAAGGCTGACATTTCATCGCGAGTCGAGTTTGACTCCATAGTGAAGGATTTAGCACCCGACTCGCTATTCCATTTGGCAGCGCAAGCAGGGGTGCGGATTGATTCTACAAACATTAATTTGTATGTTGAAAGTAATCTTACGGGGTTTTCATCGGTTCTGCAGGCGGCAGTTGTGAACGAAGTGCCTAATTTCTTATTTGCATCGTCTTCAAGTGTTTACGGTGATGTGGCTTCAATACCCTATTGTGAAGACGAAATCCACCTAATGCCAAATAGTTTTTACGGCGCTACCAAGTTGTGTAACGAAATCCTTGCAAAAACAATAATTCCTGGCTCCAAAACGCGCGCACGAGGAATGAGATTTTTTACAGTGTATGGTCCTATGGGTCGACCTGATATGGCCTACTTTAGAATCATTTCTAATTTGATTGCAGGATCAAAGTTCGAGTTGTTTGGCGATGGAAAAATTGAAAGAGATTTCACCTTTGTGGATGATTGCGTTGAGATGATTCAATTACTAAATGTTGAACTCTCTTCTCGACCTACTGGGCATTTAGATATTGTAAACATCGGAGGGGGTCATCCGGTTTCAATGTCTGAATTAATCAGATTAACTGTTAAACGGCTTGGAAAAGAATTGGATTTCATTCAGAAGCAAGCGAACTCTAAAGATTCTGCAAAAACTATGGCTAACTCAGATTATCTAATTAATTTAATTGGGAAGAAACCCAGTACCCCACTTGAGGCAGGATTAAATCGGACGATTGATTGGGCGTTAAACTCGACAACGCCGGAGCAGCTTCGAGACTGGGTTGAATCTTCACAGTGAGAGTATTACTAACGGTTGGCATCTTTCCGCCTGACATTGGCGGCCCAGCAACCCATATTCCAAAGGTCGCCACGAAATTACGCGATTATGGTGATTCAGTAACAGTTATTGCTCTGAAGCCTAGACACACAATCGAGTATAACTTTCAGTTTAACCTAAGATTAATCAATAGAAGAAACATCGGATTTCGATTTATTACCACAGCAGGATCTATTTTCTTCCACGCAGTTAAGTCCGATAAATTCTACTCCAATGGACTTTACTTGGAGTCAGCTCTACCTATTCGGATTCTGAAAAAGCCCGCAGTTGCAAAAATTGTGGGAGATCCGATTTGGGAAAGAGAGCGAAACAAGAACCGAACAAAACTCACAATGATCGATTTCCAGTCAAGAAAATTAACTCTTAAGAATCGAGTAATGCGTGCCTTATATCGTTACGCATTGAATTCCTACTCTTGTATTACCTGTCCAAGTATGGAATTAGTGGAAGTGATTAAGGGGTGGGGAATTAAATCGGAAGTAAAATTCATTCCGAATGGAGTTGAAATACCTTCATTAATTGGCCCAAAGAAGGAATTTGATCTCATTTATGTCGGCAGATTAGTAAGGTGGAAAAATCTTGACAAAGTTATTTACATTTCAGCCAAACTAAACTTAAAAACCCTTCTCGTAGGTAGCGGTCCCGAGAATCAAGACTTAAGATTTCAGGCGGCTAGATTAGGGGCCCCATGTTTCTTTGTCGGCGAGCAGCCTAAAGAGTTGGTACAAAAATATCTTGAATCTTCAAAGATGTTTATTTTGATCTCTGATTATGAGGGTCAATCATTTGCACTCCTGGAAGCATTCGCTTTGGGAATCCCGGCAATCGTCTCAAATGTTTCAGGGAATTTAGCAACCGCCACTAATTCAGTTGACTCATTGGTGGTAGCCACAGAAGATTTAGATACCTATCTTCCAGACATTGATAAGTTACTTAAGAACGACGAAAGAATCCAATTTCTTGGTCAGAATGCCAAAGAAAAAATTTCTACGGCATTCTCTGAGGAAAATATTCTTTATGAAATTACTGAATTGATTCGAAGTTCAAAATGAATATGATTGTGCTGATTGTCGACATACGCTGCTTAATTCGAAAATCTAAGTCCACAATCGAGCGGCATAAGCTGTACGCAGATAAACTGGAGGAAATCTCACAAGGACAGTATTCACTTTGGATCATTTATCCTGGTGGGCAGATTCCTGGTGGGCTTGAATCCGACGGCAACCTGACGTTTATTAGCATTTCACGCAATCCTTTCTTGGCATATTGGTCCATGCGAGAGTTGTTGAAGAGGGGCGTTTTACAGGTCAAATTGCTTGTTGCAGGTGACCCGTGGGAGAGTTTCATTTTTGCCAGACTAATAAAAAAACTTTTTTTTCCTAAATCAAGAATTCAAATGCAAGTGCACGGCGATATTGGAAATCCACTCTGGATAAACGCATCTATGCGTAATTTTGTTCGGAGCTTGCTAACTGCTATAACGATTCGAAAGGCCGATGAATTACGGGTGACGACAGAGAGTCAAGGAGCGTGGCTAACTTCACGTTTCAGAGTTAAAGAGGACTTTTTTCGAGTAATTCCAGTCCCGTCGAACCTTACAAATCCAACTCCAGTTTTTGACGTTTTGGCTAAGAGGCCACATAGTTTGGGATTTGTTGGACGTATTCAAGAAGATCGGGGATTGGGTGAATTTGTAAAACTTGCCCAGAAACTAAATGCCTTAGATTCAAGTCTAACGGTTGTTGTCGCTGGTGGCGGGCCCGAAGAAAAAATTCTCAGGCATCAGTTAAGTGAGTTTCTGCCTAAAGAGAGAATTAAGTTTCTTGGGGAAATAGAAAGTGCGGAGATGGGTAACGTTTGGTCTCAGATTGGGGTACTCGCATCGACTGCGCCTACTGAATCTTATGGTCGAGCGATACGTGAAGCTCTGGCCAACGGGGTCCCGGTCTGGGCAATTCCATCTACGGGCGCTCATGAGTTGCATGGCTCGGTTACCGACGGAACAGTGCGCTTTATAGACTTAAATTCCTCTGCAAAAGAGCTATTTGATGAATTTTCGGAGCTTTTGCGAGTTAAGGTGAATCCAGAATTCGGCCATGAACTATCTCGAAATGATCAAAAATCACTTCTAATGTTAATCCAAAGCTGGCTCGGACTTGCCGAAAAACAAGAATGATGTCCGTTTTATCCCCTTCCCGCGACAATCTAGACTGGGATTCGTAGTAGGGGTTAGAGGCAGCGACGGCTGGCTCTGCAGGACAAAACCGGTTAATGAAGGATCGACAAAGTGGCAATTAGCGTATGGACGGTTGCTGAACTGGGGGCTTTCTACACTGAGCACCGTTCAGAGCTACTCGCGCATGCCAATCGCGTATTAAAGGATTCAGCTAAGGCTGAAGAGATCACCCAAGATTCACTGATTAAGTTCATGCTTGCAGCTCCTGAGCTTGAATCACAGGAGCACGCACTCTCTTATCTACACCGCACCATTGAAAACCTCTGCATCGATTACTTCCGCATGGAAGGTCGCCGTCCAAACCTTGTCGTTATCGACGATGCCCAAGCTGAGGTTGAGGCTAAGTGGCAGGTTTCAGGCGATCACTCAGAAGTTCTCTCTCAGGCAGAGGATGCAGCGATTATCCGCCAGGCTTTGGCTCTACTGTCTCCTGCTGAGCGCGCAGCGCTTGTTATGTGGGAGATGGAAGGGCGTTCAACTGAAGAGATTGCCGCAGAGCTTGGAATCAAGGAGTCTGCTGTACGCCACACTGTGTCACGCGCTCGCACATCCCTTCGTCGTGTGCTTTCAG
>JACCDN010047623.1_pt1 | contig 25134 bp, 43 predicted proteins | sample 7441691 | NCBI WGS metagenome assembly JACCDN01 (sample SAMN15323439, study PRJNA562643) | freshwater metagenome | isolation source: river surface water | place: USA:Blue River Watershed | collected 2017-08-16 | reverse complement strand
GCAAGAAGAACACGTGATAGAAAATATCACTACATCTACAAAACAACGTGTTTGATTACAAACAAGTACTACATTGGAATGCACTCAACCGATAATCTAGAAGATCGGATATATTGGTAGTGGAAAAAGATTGTGGTGTTCTATCAGAAAATATGGAAAAGATGAAAAAGTCACAGAAAGGGAAGCAAGAAGGAGAAAAGAATTCTCAATTTGGTACTTACTGGATAAGACATCAGGAGCTTGGAAATAAGAAGATCAAGAAGGAAGAACTTGATCATTATTTAGAAGCTGGGTGGGTTAGAGGTAGAAAGTATGAAATTAAATGATCTATTCTCTCAGATAGAAGAATCTCTAGACACTAAGATAGATGTTACTTGGCAAAAAATACGGATTATTTCAATATGCTTCATTTTCTATCAATGATGATAGATTCATTATCCAGTTAGAAAAGAAAATTATCCCAGAACAAAATATTAAAACCGTAACAATATGTGATGTTAGTTTTTACATGTTAGATGATAATAATAACCCAATCTATTCAACAATCAAAAAATATAAGGGAATAGAAGCTTTTAAAATTTTGGGTATTGTTGTAAATGCCGTAATTGAAAAGATAGATGAGTATGATGTTTTTATATTTTCAGCTAAAAAACATTATGATAAAAATATTGATGATTTTGAAACTCGAAATAGAATTTACGCGGCGATAGCAAGTAGATTACAAAAAATGTTATCAATCAAGATGTTCCCATATGATAATGCAAAAGCTATACATTATGTTTTAACATATGCAAAATTTACCCATGATGAAATAGGTGTCATATTAGATAAATATTCATGGTGAAATATTGTTTTATACATTTTTTTAGTAGTACTATTATGAAAACATGTGCGGTAAAATGAATAATCAAATTTGCGATACTACGCAACTCACATTAAGAACAGCGGGTGTTCACCCAGAACTTAATAGTTCTAGCGCGATGATATGCTTAACTGAGTTTGAAAAAAATCTTGTTGACTATCATGAGATTTTTAATATCATGACGATAATCATGAAAGAGAACAATGGTATGGGCATCGCCGGTGTTCAAGTAGGTTTCAACAAACGTTGTTTCATTATGAACTTTAACAATATGCTACGTATTTTTGTTAACCCAACCATCGTTAACGCGTCGCAACAATGTAATGAATATATTGAAGGTTGTCTATCAATAAAAGGTTATGTTAGAAAAACTAATAGACCTGCTGAAATTGAACTAGAATATTATGATGAATACTGCATATATAATAAAAAAATATTTACTGGGTTAGAAGCGATTTGTATCCAGCATGAATTAGATCACTTGGACGGAAAATTGATAAATGACTATTGACGAATTCACTAAGATCTTTGATAAAGAGATTGATAATATGAAAATTAGCAAGAGTGATCAATATTTAGTTGATTTATTAGCGCAAGCTAAGAATTCAATATACACTATTCCAGTAATATACCAAGGCAAGACGATAACTAAATTAAATTCAGATTTAGTACATCAACGAAACATATCTGATGATAATGTTGAAAAACTAAAGAGAGCCCACATATGTTTATATCGCACTTATGAACAAATGAGTGAAACTGATGATATCGAACGTTTAAAAATTCTTGCGAAGCGTTGCACTAAGATCGAGTTTATTCAACAAGAACTCTGGGGATATCCCCGTGATGCCACGTGGCATAAGTGGTTTGATGTTCCAAAATGTAAATGCCCAAAATCTGATAATCAACTTCGTCTAGGAACTAAATATTACATCGTCAATCAAAAGTGCGATATACACGCAATTGGTAAAGAATAAATAAAAATAAAAGAGACGGGTATGAAATTATTAAATGGCAAGCTGCTTATTGAAGTGGCTGAAGAAAAAGAACAAACTAGTACTGGCGGAATTATTCTTAGCTGCGTTGAAAATGCTAAAGAATCCCGTGCCACCGTTATAGCAACGTGCGGTGAATATTATGATGAAAAAACTCAAAAGATAAAAAAATCCAGTGTATCACCTGGTGATACGATTTTTATTCACAAAGGCATTGGTGAAGAAGTAAAGCTTAATGGTAAAACGTATCGAATGATTCATGAAATTGATGTTTTCGCAAAATTAGTAAAGTAATAAAAAATCACCTAATCGTATAAATAGTTTTAGAAATATGATTAGGTGAATAATGATGGCTAAGCAAGAACCAAAATTTATAATGCAGTCTAAGACGCTATGGGTTGCATTTCTAGTTGAAGTTTTAGTTATTCTTGAAATGAACTTAAAGTTATTTGAAGATACATTAGATGCTAACGCATTTAAATTAATTTCTCTATTACTTCCCGTTGCAATGGTTTATTTAAGAATGATTTCTAATACTGGTGTGGGTGTTAGAAAGAAAAAAGTTGTTGAAAATGTTGAATAATTTAGTTAATTGATCAGGGATATTGATATAATTATCTCAATGGTTGTAAAGACTAATATTGAAAGTTTGTAAGAACTGGTGTCGTGACCAGCAGCTCCACTGCAAAAATGTTATTTTTATGGGGGCTGAATAATCGTGTAGATTGCAGATGATTAGGTATATAGTTCAACTCGTTATGTAAAACGTAAAAACAAAAAAGAAATAAATGCAAATGACTCTGCATATGAAGGAACTTTTGCTCTAGCAGCAGCATAAACCTTCTGGGGATTGATTGATCCTTATTACCCAACTCAATTACAAAAGGGTTCTGATTTAGAACCCTTTTGTTTTATCAGGTATAAAATAAAAGCATTAATTTTTAGGTGTAGACAAAATGTATTCACGTGACAATAGAAAACTTCATCATAAGTATAAAGTTCTAGAAACTTTTACTGCTGGCGTTGTGCTCAAAGGCTGGCAGGTTAAAAGTATTCTTCAAAATTTGTTCTCGTTTGAGAACGCGTTTATCTATATCAATAATGGTGAAGTATTTTGCAAAAATTTGTTGATCACTCCCACTAAAGAATCTAACAATGTTTGGCAATTTCTAGAGCGCAAGCGCGAGATGCAAAAGGATGAAGTTAAGTTATTACTTACCAAGCGCGAAATCAATAAGCTTATTGGGTATGCTGCCGAAAGTGGTAAAACGCTTATCCCAGGTAAGATTTACCACAATGGTAAGAAACTTAAGATTGATCTTTGCGTGTGTCAGGGCAAGAATCAGCGCGATAAGAGAGCTGATTTGATTGAGCGTGATACTAACCGCGACGTTGCCCGCGCAGCCAAAGTTGCAAAGAAGAAAACCATTAACATATCTGATTATGATTGAGACTGTCATGAAAGTTAAAGAAAATGCTATTTTAGCGTGTTTAGCAAATCCAGTGTTTCACCAACGTATAGTTCCTGCGAAGAAAGGAAAAGGGTCATATAAGCGTTCAAGGAATACGAATGAAGATAAGCTATAAAAAATTAGTTAGGGATGGCAAGACTGCGGTATTAATTGCTCCAGGGTATGGCGCTGGGTGGTCGACATGGAACACAAATACTGGCGGGCTCAGTGAAGCGTTGTTATTTGATAAAGACATTATTGAACTTGTTGAAGCTGAAAAAAATTCGATAGAGATAATTGCTTTTATTTCTGAAAAATATGAGATAGCAGAAGATGATTATGTCTGCCTCTTAGGTGTTGACGATTTGCATATTGTATGGATTACACAAGGGACACTTTTTAGAGTTGATGGGTATGGCGGCTCCGAATCAATAGTTGAATTTGATCGATTGGATTATATTATCGCATGATCCGGAATTACCTTCTCGCTCGACAACATTTTAAATCTAGAAGAGTTATTGCTAGATTCACATGCTCAAGCAAGTCGATTATATGCGTCACGTCAATATCGTGCTGATACACGAACATATGCCGAACTTTTAAAATTTTCTTTAATTGGTATGATCCCTGAATATTTTTTAATAGAGCGATACAATTTTACAAAAAATAATCGGACTATATGAAGATTTGCTAGATTCTCATAATAATAAGATTGAAATAAAAACAACAACTAAAGAAGATCATTTATTGTTCGCAAATAATAAAGTTCTTGCTCTAATAGAGCAAGAAAATGATATGCGCAATAAAAATAAGATAAATAGAGATTATAAAATTTTTGATTATGTATTTCTATTTTCATATAACACGATAACAACAGTTTACACACTCGAGTTGATAATGAACAGAAATAGAGATTTATGTGATCAGCAATATAATCTATTAGGTGAATATTAATGTCTATCCAAGAACGCTTTATTTCTAAAGTGATAAAAAATAAAGAGCAACTGGTTGAAGGTGATTTCAGTGGAACGCCACGTGCGCTAAATGAATTAGCGCAAAGCTTATACGATCAAGATTTTCCAAAAACTTTTACGCGCAGTTTCACGATCGATGAAATCAATAATGTCTCAGAAGAGCTTACATATGAGCTCTCAACCCACCGTTATTTTGAAGAAACATTCCAATTACAACTCGAATACGATATTGATCTTGAATCATTTAGAAAAATATCAAAATACGAAGAAGAACAATTAGAAAAAGATGAAGATTTCATCTTACACAACAGTGTTCCTAACACAATTGAAGTTATTGTCGAAATTGGTGGTCAGCGCCACCGAGTGTATGGAGCTAAAAGCTAAAAGGAGGTTTTATGTCATTACTTGACGTTGACCCAAAAACAACAAGAAAAAAAATCAATAAGCTCATAAGTGTTATTGAAGAAAAGAAAAATACATTTAAGACAACACAAGAAATTATTAACATATTAAAAGATATAGATATAAACTATAATGATAATATCTATAATTTCTTCGATAATATAGATGATGCTTTATCATTAGTTCCAAAAAATTTTAAGCTTACTATAGAAAATATTTCTAAAAATAAATTAAAAAATGAATTGAGCGAAAAAGAAGTTTTTAGTAATTTCAAAATATCAATCACTAATGGTACATTTACTAAAATCATAAACAAGGGTGAACTTTGTAGAAGTATAATATTATTAAGTTTACATGCGATATGTGAAAATCTAAAAGGACAATCTAAATGATTGTCCTTTTTAGTATATCAGTCATGTAATTATGTATAATGCTCATCATGAATGATTCTTCTAGGCGAGTAAAAATGATTAAAATTTCTAACCTGCGCCCAATTAATCTTGACCGTCGCTTCCATGGCCCAGTTGCGCAGGACACTATTAAAGATGACCACGCCGCATTTATTTCACACATGGCGAATCAACAATCGCATGTTGAAAAATCAGAAGTTCGAGTGATCACTAATCGCAAAAAGCTGATCACTGCTTCTATTGGTGGCATGGCATGTCATGTATATCACAAAAATTTGCTTGACATGCTGCGTATCGCGTATCGCTACAATCTTGGTATCGCTCTCTCACCAGAAGTTCTCATTTTTTCTATCAACATGGAACTGCAACGTATTCACGCCCGGTTCAGCAAGCTCTTTGAAACATTAGAAGAAGATCAATATGAAGAAGCTATTGCTGATTATGAAGCTGAATTTCAACCAACTGAATATTGGAAGACATCAAGTAAAATTGTTGAAGCGTCAACAATGACAGATCTAAATCTCACATCTTTCTTGATGGGTGAAGATATTTTTTCAAACTGCACATCAACGCTGTGTATTTCGAATAAGTTCAATTTCACCGAGCGAAATATCACGCACATCAAAGTTCTTCCCGGCGTTCCAGGAAAGATCATTGCGAACATTGAATTCATTGAAGACACTCAGAGTAAAGATTTACTTCCGGCGCAGAAAGTTTATCTTTCGAAGACTAAAGAGCTCATGCGAGCAATCGACGAGAATGAAAGTAATCCAACATTTTGGCAAAATATGTTTTATGTACATTTTTCTGTTGATGAAAATAAATCGGTAGAAGGTGGTTGGATTTTTGATATTCTCGGAACAACGCCAGAAACAGATTTTTACGATCATGTCTGCTCAATTGAATTTGTCGACAGCATTTCAGGTGATCGTTATCAGTTGTTGCAGGGCGTTTTTAGCTCGGCCGTTGACGCAGATTCAACACTTGTCCCTCTTAACAATACAAAAATCATTTATCAGCTAGGCAAAGAATAATATGATCATTGAAAAAGATTCTCAGAAAGTTCTAACAATCGGACTTGATTCAACTAGTGGGTTCAAAATTAATGCAACTGCAAAAGCTTTTGCGATCTTGTCAAGCGGGTTGTATTCTAATAAAATCCGTGCTATTGTTCGTGAATTGTCATGCAACGCGTATGATTCACATAAAGCTGCAAATAAGGAGCATGTACCATTTAAGGTTGTACTCCCATCCCCATTGGACCCCACATTTTCAGTTCAAGATTTTGGACTTGGTCTTTCTGAAGACCAAGTGTTCAATCTATACACAACATATTTTGAAAGCACAAAGACACAGTCTAATGACTATATTGGCGCACTAGGCCTTGGATCAAAAAGCCCGTTCTCATACACCAGCAGCTTTTTGGTGATGTCAGTATTTGAAGGAATGAAGACAACATATCTCGCATTCCTTGCTGATGAAGGTTTCCCATCAATCTCTAAAGTTTCTTCAGAAGAATGTTCTGAAGAAAATGGAGTCACAATCTCGTTCAATGTTAAGAGTGTTGATTTTGATAAATTTCAAGAAGAAGCAAGTTTTGTTTTCTCAACATTCCCAGTACAACCGATCTTAATCGGTTACAAGTATCAGCCAGAAAATATTCCCGTACAGTATTCTGACAGCAAAATCTTTAGTTCTGTTATCAAGCACCGTATGAATAAGAGTGGAGGGATGCGAGTTGTTCAAGGAAATATTGCGTACCCATTAAGTTTTGACAGCTTTGATAGTGATCAATTTACTAAGAAGTTTGCTAAAGAAATCTCACTAGAGCAGGTTAAAGAACTTTGCAAAAAACTGCAGAATTTTTCACTTGACATTTGCGTCCCCATTGGAACATGTGATATCGCTGCTTCTAGAGAGTCATTGTCGTATGATAAAGAAACTATCGCAAATCTATCGACGCATATCATAGATTTTGTGAAAACAATTTATGACGCAGTAATGACAGAGGTTGCGAAAGAAAGCAAATTTGTTTCTCAGTGTAGCAAATACGGTGAAGTTATTGATACGCTGAGTGCTGATCTAGCGATTAAGGAAGTGTGGGGTGATAGAACTATCCACTCACTAATTTACACTCTGCTGAAGGGTAAGCTTGATCTAGGTCTTGGTGATATTTTAGCAACATCGACGAGTGATAAGTTCAACGCGAGTGTTAGTTTTCCATTTCCATCGGGTATCAATGGCGCGCAAATTTATGCGTGGCAGAGTTATGACATTTTAAATGATAAAGCAACAAAGCGTACAAAATCTCTAGAGTACTGTGGAAGATTACACCAGGTCAACCCAATATCTCATGGCAAGATCATATACAATCTAAACGCTAAAGCAAAATTTGTTAAGTGCGATTCTCGTGACTGGCGCGCAACACTGAAATATTTGGTAGCAACTGATAAGAGTTTTAGTGGATGTAAAGTATATGCGTTTTTCAATGCCGATGACGTTTCATTAGCGTGGAAACAATTTGATGATTTCTTAGTTCGTATTGATAGACATAATGACGTTATTGCAACGTCAAGTATTGATATACCCAAAGCAGCCAGAGCAAAAACAGAAAAAACAGATTTTAGACTTCCAGCGAGGATATTAGATCACGCGAGTATCATTGAAGATTATTTTTCTCCCGGCAGGAAGAAAAATAAAATGAGTAAAACTATTTTCACCAATGAAGTAGTTTTTGATAATTACGTAACTTCAAAAAGTGATGATAAAAAGCGATTCTATTTAATCGCCGGGAAGAATAGTGCTAAACATTCAGTATACACGGTATATAAAAATTTTGATGGTGCTTTCATCGATACTGAAAGAGATTCTAATCACAGCATTTCACGCATTGTTGCAAAGATCGATTTATCTAAAACTATTCTGGCCATTGTTGATGAAAAGCACGTTGATGTGCTAAAGAAAAAAGGATTTACATGTTTTTGGGATAAGTGTTCACACCACATAACCGAAATATATGAAAATACTCGCCAGCATGCTATTGTCATCAATGCGGTGAAAAAAGCGCTAAATGACCACCCAGATCATAATATGCTTAATAAGTTGAAGGGGGCGGTGAATAACCAATGGCGTAACAACATCCTCGCCGTTAATAGCCTGCTAAAAACAATGTTTCCTGATATTAAAGGTGTATCTGAATACTTTAAAAGTTTTTACTTCTATAGTGATAAAGTAAAGCCTGCAGTCATATCAACTGAAAGCAGCGGGACAGTTAATGATTTAATTCTAAAACACCCATTGATGGCTAACATCATTAAAGACAAGTATGACAGAGATAGTAAGATATCTGATAGACTTGCAAAACAATACATGAAAATTATTGATATTGGTATTGAACGATATGGTATTATTTGGTGTATGAATAGCGATATGTTAACAACCGAAGTCGGTAAAAAATATATCAAAACAGTATTTGAAAAAATAGGAGTTTAATAAAATGGTAATGCAATTCGCAAGTATAATCAAGGATGATTCTGTAACAGTTATTCTTAATAATCAGACATTCATGATTAATGAAGATCATAAAAATTTTAAAGAAATTATTACATGTATCAATGAACAACGATACGCTGATATCGAAGAACTCGTGAATATTAAGAAGGCGATTGAAAGTTATTCCAATGGCAGCATCAAGATTATTGATGGGCAAGTTTATTACCAAGACAAACCTCTGCACAATTATGTCGCTGGTAAGCTTATTCGCATGTGGGAACAGGGTATGAACGTTTCTCCATTGGTAAAATTTATTGAGCGCCTGATGGCCAACCCAAGCTATCGTGCAGTCACTGAATTGTATGGATTCATGGAGAAGCATAATCTACCTATCACAGAAGATGGATACTTCCTAGCGTACAAGAAAGTACGACATGATTTTAAGGATATTCATTCCGGAACATTTGATAATTCCGTCGGGCAGGTGCTCTCAATGCCACGCAATGAAGTTGATGACAACGCGAATCGTACGTGCTCTAATGGTTTGCATTTCTGCGGGTTTAGCTATCTATCTCATTTTGGTTCAAACACTGAAGGACTATACACTGTAGTTATTCTGAAAATCGACCCTGCTGACGTTGTTGCTATCCCAACCGATTACAATAATGCTAAGGGCCGTACTTGCCGCTACGAGATCGTTGGAATTCATTCACAGGGTATTAGTGAGCACACGCTGACTGATGAAGTTGTTTATAACAATAAACATGATGATGATCTTGGTTGGGATGAGTCAGATGATACCTGGTATGATTCTGGGTGCTGGGAATCTTCCTCTGATTTCTGCAACGAATAAAAAGAGAGAAATATAACATGTCAGATAACAAGAGTTTTATTAATGCGGTTGTTCGAAATGAAAGTGCAGCCGAAGTCATGGGGTTTATTGTTTGCGCGGCGTATTTAGTTATTGTTGTAACTATAGCAACTTTTGTTGCTGGTAAAACTCTTGGTTATATTGGCGGTGGCATCAGAAATATGTTTACGCGAGAAGTGCCTTCTCATTTTGTCAACGAATGGATTAATCCTTCTGATATAGATTACGTGACGGTAACAAATACGGATATTATTAGTAAGGATGACGATGGAAAGGATTTTACTCTAGATAAAACAACCATCCAATTTGTTGGGTATCCTATTAGCGTTAAAAATAATGACATCACTCAGGTTATAACAACATCAACAAATCAAATGTTTAGAGTATATAAAGGTTTACAGTTTAACGATAAAACTAAATTGTATTACATCAGAAATCACGCGTGGTCTAGTGAATACGGCAACCGTATTTGTTCAATGTCTGATAAAAAATGCATTCCCATCTATCCTTATTTGGACGTGAATTAATATGTTTAGAAATGTTGTTATTAACGATGTGCTAAAAATATTCATTTGTATGCTGGTTGTTGTTATTCCATTGTTCTTATTTTTTAGTGGGAAACCGGTAATACCTCCTCCTCCTGGGACCGGACAAGTACCAGCTAAACCTGATTTTCGTTCTGATATGTTAATAAGTATGGGAGTAGCGATTGAGGACCCGGCGGATAAAAAGCAGTGGTACGCTACTGAAGATATATCAAGTCTAAAAAACACAAAGCTTAAAAGTTTAGGGATGTTTGTTAAGAAGGAAACGTTACGAAAGAGTGAAAACTATTTTATAGATGTTGTAACAACTTCTGAAAATGTGATATTTCGTTTAGAAAAAAATGTTTTAGATATGAATGAAAAAACAGAACTGTATCAAATCAAGGCACATGACCGTGTCTTCGTCTGTGATATAAAAAGTGATAGTTGCGCCATTGTTATTATTTAGTAATAATCGTTGATGGCGTGTTAAAATAACTTATCTGGACATGTTGGTTATTTAGAAATGACTGTTATTTTTAATCCTGAGCATCTAAATCGTCTTGAAAAAAGTCGAATCATGCCTGTGAAGAAATTCTGCTTTGAATCTTCTGGTAGAATTATATATGATCCGAATCGTCCAGGAATGAAAAAGCGTACTCAGTGGTGGGCAATCGTTCAGACGTGCCCAGGTATTACCGAGTACTATCGTTCCTTTCTGAATAAACAGTTGCACATGCATAATGTGGTAATGCCTGCATGGGGTTCTCACATCTCGATAATTCGAGGCGAAAAGCCAAAACCGGAGCAAATGAATCTCTGGGGTAAGTTTCGAGCAGGTGAGAAAATTAACTTCATGTATACTCACGAAGTGTACAGCGATGGAAACTATTGGTGGTTGAATGTCTACGCACCCGAGTTATTTGAGATTCGAGATGCGTTTAAACTTCCAACTAACTACGGTTTCCATTTAACCATTGGCAAAGACAAATACAAGGACCTCACATAATGTTTCGATTCAATATCAAAAAACACCTTCCTGAATTTCCAGACATTGATGGCGGCGATCTTTTTGCTTTTTTCGGAATTTCTGCGCTTTGTTTTTTGTTTATGTTGCTATAATGTCCTGCGAAAAATGGTTAAATAGGCACGTTATTAGTATCATCGGTGTCGAAAATCTAAAGATTGATAACACCGGTCGTTGGGTTGGCTCTAACAACCCGAATCTTCAAATAGATTTTAACAAACAACGCAAGGTGAACCGAGTTATGCATGACGGTGATTACACCGTCATCTATACAACGGATAAAAATTATAAAGTTAAGTTGCACGGCCAGATTTGTACGCCTGATAACATGAATCCTAACCTAGCACATGTTTGCGACCCAGATAATTCAAAAAATAGATTTAATTATACTAAAAAGGTATATGAGATCATTGAAACTGATGGTGAAGATGTTTATCATTGGGTATGCTCTAGTAATTATGGTAATTGCGCGCGTTATGAGGTGAAAACAAAATGACATTATTTCGTAATAACGCGGTCAGTAATAAAATTGATTCAGTACTAACTACCGTTAAATCATTTTTTCACAATGTTAGTATAGACGATATTTTCGCCACGGTGGGCCTGCTTATTTGTGCTATTGTCATCTGTGTTGTGGTAGGATTCCTTAGTGTACGTATGTACTATGGAAAATTATATGCGGACGATGTTCCTCTCGCAGAATTGGTTGGTATAGAGAATATCATTGTCACCAAAAATAATAAATTAACATCCCTACAAATAATTGGGTATGATTATCGATATTCACCAGAACCGGTGATTCATACAATTAACGATGATATAAAACAAATCTTTTTGATTGACGATCGGTATTACACACATCTTTACTGAAAACTGGCGTTACACCGTCAAAGGGTATGTACCTATTACTAATGGCGAGCATATTGAGATACTGTCTAATCAAAAAACCGGTGAAGAGTATCTCGTAAAAGATGGTGAATGTTCAAGTATTATAGAAAAAATAAAAATTAGGAAGTGATAATTATGAAAAAAACCCCTGTAAAACGAGCTGCGGTAATCCCGTATTTCATTAACGATGATGGTACTATTGAGATGATGTTCATGCAACCATCAGACTCACTCTATGGTGGGTCAGACCCGCAAATATCAAAGGGTAAGGTTGATCCCACTGACGCAACAGTTGAAGATGCTGCTTTTAGAGAAGCTCATGAAGAGCTTGGTCTAAAAGAAGAAAATATTATCAACCGCGATTTCGTTGGAACTATTCTGGGTAATACTGATCTGTGGATAGCGCAAGTTAAAAACAAAACTAATTTCGATCCCTTCCATTATGAGACTGCTGAAGTCTATTGGCTAACCAATGAAGATTTCGCTAGAGTGGGTCGCGTTCTTCATATTGACATTGTTGATATGGCGCATTCTATTATTAGTGAAAGACATCTGTGATAAAGAAACCCGCAACAATTAATTGGTTAGGTGAAACGCTCATTGTTGATGAGCGTTATCACGAGAAGATTTATACTCGTCAAACGGTAGATATCGGTAATGTCGAAAATTCATTATATGAAATAACACTATCAACATTAAGCGATATTCTAAAATCATTATATTTTGGCGCGTGTCAAAGATATAGTGTTGAACCTGCTAACTTTGATAAGGTGACGATGACCTTTGAGTTTGAATCCGATTATGCCTGGGATTACAGCGATTCAACGTCTAGACATATATGCATAATATTTTCAACATATGTGTTAGAATCTGATGCGCAATTCTTGGCCCGCCAAGAAAGGTTGAGCCACCAAAAGAAAAATAAAGCAAAAATTCGTAAAGAAGAAGCTGAAAAAGCAGCAGCGGAAAAGTTGGAGCGCTGGAACACCTACGTTGAACTTAAGAAAGAGTTTGAAAATGACTAATGTAAAAGAATCAGTATCAAAAATTCTGGTGAAACGTAAGGGGTATCTCGGTTCGCTAGATGAATATCTGCCGGGTGAGCACAAAGCACTAGATGTTGATTCTTTTATTAACACTTTTCATCTTAATTTAGCTAAGAGAATTAGTGAATTTGAAATAAAGCAAAACATTACGTCTGAAATCAAAATCACGTTCGAACAAAATTATGAATACACCATGGTGAACATTGAATGGGAAGAAGAAGAAACGGATGCTGAATATACCACCCGTCAAAAGAAGCTTGAGCAGGAACGTATCAAGCAACAAGCGAGAAACGATAAAGAGTACGCAGAATATTTACGTCTAAAGGATAAGTTCGAATGTCGAAAATAATTTTAGTTGTTGGACCAACGTGTTCCGGTAAAACTACATTCACAAATATGTTTCTTAACAGTGATGAAAGTAGGGGTGTATTTTGTAATGTGATCTCTACAACCACACGTCCTAAAAGAACGGGTGAAGTTGACGCTAAAGATTATCACTTTATTGAGCGCGGCACGTTTGAGTACGGTATCAGTAAGGGTGATTTTATTGAACATGAAATGATCAATAATCAGTATTATGGCTCGCATACCGCGGATTGGATCAACATATTAGAAAATGGGGCTAAGATTATTAAAGTCATAGACGTTAAAGCAGCCAAGAAACTTCAAGAAAATGGTTATCCAGGAGTCTTTTCTCCAGCTGATGTGTCAGTGATATATTTAGATGTAGCAACCGAGAAGATGCTAGAAGAACTTAATAAGCGTAACACAAGTTCAGAAGAAATACTACTTCGCCGCCATGAAAAAATGTTATGTGATTCATATAAAAATCACGCGGATTATGTTATTAAAAATTTTAATACTCCACTCGAATCAACCTTTAACATCTTTAAAACAATAATTCTAGAGTTAAGTAAAAAATAAAATGTTTAATATTACACTTGACGCTTTTTTGACAAGCGATAACGTGAAAGCGGTTTTAGAATTTCAAGATGCGCTTTTGTTTCACCTCAATGCTGAAGTGATAATTGCAGGAGGTTTCTGTCGTGATTTAACATCAGGTATACTACCGAGCGATATCGATATGTATATTTTTAATGTTGAACCAGAAGCCGCAACAAAAGGTAAAATGCAAGGTTTCATTGATTGGTTAAGTAAACTTGAAAACGTTCCTAGCCATGTTGTATTTCGCGACCTGAGCGATCTTACGGGCGAAGAGGAAGAGACATACGATTTGGTGTTCCCAGAACGCATTCTGGGTATACTTGAATTTGACCTTAAATTACCAACTGAGTTCACCCGCCCAGGGTGTAATAGTGACAGAATGACGGTTCAGATCATGTTGGTGAAAGGTGGATTTGATATGACATTCTTTAATGATTTTACATTTGGCGCCAGCTGTGCTTTTATCGAAAATCACAAGCTTTACTTGCCAAACGTTTTTATTAATGATATGGCATCAAAAAAATTCAAGGCACGTAATGCCGCAACCAAACCAACATCAGAGTATTACACCAAGAAGATGTTGGAAAAATATCCTGATTTTACTGTTGAGATTATCGAACAATGATCAATAAAAAATAGTTTACATTCAAGTTGCTGATAGTGACAGGATGCCATATACTGTTGATGCTTTTAAACTATACGATTATTTAACGCGTGAGCGTAGTGACATAACAGTACACTTAATATCAACAACAGAACTAGTAAAATCTCCTCCGGTGCTATCAAAAAATTGCATGTTTATTGGGGGTTTTTAACACCAACAATTGGTTTACTCAAGCGCCAAAATATTTGTCCGGTGTATATCAATATTCCGGCAAAAGTTCAACCATTATTAAAACGCAAATACGCTGAATATGAAATTGGCGAAAATACCGCAGCATTTCAAGATTTTAAACGAGTATTTGTTAAACCAACAACGTATTTCGATATTAATAAAAAACCACAATGCATAGACTATGCTGATTTATCTAACTATCTAATTGAAAATAGAATTAGAAGATTTGCGCTAAGTGAAGTATCACTATTTTTTGAAGAATACCGTGTGTTTGTAGAAAATTCTAATATAATTCACATTAGTCGTTATCACCCTAACACTATGGGTATGATAAGATCAGATTTGCAGAATCCTGATAATATTCGTGATCTAAGAGTGTTGCTAAATAACGCAATTGAAAAGATTGGAAAATCACTAAAAGCATATACTATCGATATTGGTTTAGGGAAAAATTTGTTAGAAAATAGAAGATTCTATGCCTTTGATATTATAGAAATCAATGATGGTTTTTGCGTTGGATCGTATGACCTTCCGGCCGAAGATTATTTTAGCTTCTTAGAAACAAGGTGGGATAGCTTATTTAGTTCTTAACGGACGCAACCAGTGTAAAATGCTTTTAACGTTAAACAGAATGGTGGATTCATAAATGACATATCTAAAGATCATTCACATCTTGTTGGCCAATGGTTTTGTTGAATCTGAGATTACAAAATACGATGATGTGTTTGTGTCATACACACGTCAGTTTGCGGGTGATGAATCTATTATTTTTGTGCCGAGCCTTGATGCTTTCATCGTGATCAACGATACAAATCAATATGATTATTACTTTCTTGATGAAACACTTCAGAATATTGAAATAACTCAAATTTTGCTCAATCATGGGGTTGACATAAATGTATGCTGATTATGATGTTATCAAACATTTTGTGTTGGGTGCTGTAGTTATCCCTCTTGACTACAACGAAACAAAACGTGGTGTTAAAGAAGAGATGTACGCTAATTCCGTTGTTTCTGATATTGGGCATGTTACAGGGTTTTCACTGAATAGTTGCAATGAAGTTATTGTTAACGTTGCGCTAGCAAGCGGAAAAACCGGTCAATATCACCCAAGTCGTCTGATGGTGATCTAATGCGATTACATTTTTCTTATGATGTTAGTCAACACGAGCTAGGGTCTGTTAGCGATGCAATCTATGAAGCATTTAGACGTGAACCCAGCGATGATCAGGTTGAAGATATTATTCGTGCGCTGCCGTTAACAATTATCGGTTCAGCTATGTCGTTTGGGTTTGGTGACACTGAAGTTCGTGGTGAAATTTATCAATATCTAAAAAGTGAGTATAACATCATGTGGGATAAAACAGCAGTTATTGTTAAAGCCTATGATTTAGATAATCAGACGTCCGAGATTGTTGGCGTGTCAACAATAACAAAGTGCGTCGAATTTGGCATCCCGATTGAAGTCATCTTCGAACAAGATTTTGAAGTATTTTTGAGTCGTGAAGACGCAGCAGCGCTTATGCGTTTTTAAGAGGTTAGCATGCGTTTTATGCGAGTCGGCGGCTTAAGTCGAAAAAATCATCGTAAAAGTAGTAAGAAGGATACCTTTCACTCTCCACCGGCGCGCCGTGGAGTTTATTGCTTTGTTGAGAACATGGGTGAACCCTTTCTCGTTCTGTGGAATGATGGGAATATTCGTGAATTTAAACGTCGAGGATATCGTCATTTTGATTATGAAGGATATGTTTGGTGCCACTTTACCGAATATACAGATTCGCCGAAGCGTGTAAAATCTTGGGTGTGTGTCCACACTGATGAGCTAAAAGAAATTATTAAGAAGGTCTGGAGTGATAACATCGCTTGGCGCCGTTCAAAAGATTTTTTCTGGAATGATGAGAAAAACTTTGAATATTCTAAACAAATTTATCGTCCTTACAACATATGTATCGACGATTGGGAAATTTTTATTGAGAAAACAATCTGAGGAGAGTAATGAATGAACCTTTATGAACTACAAGAAATTGTCTCGGAACTTATTGCTAGTGGGCAAGGTGAATCGCTGGTTGTTGTTAGCTCTGACAGTGAAGGTAATTCATTCGCAAAAATGAGTGACAGCGTAGGTATCGGGTATTATCACACTAAGTATCATGAGTTCTATGATGAAGAGTGGGTAGATGAAGAAGAGATCGATAAAGCTGATGACAATTTGAAGAACACGGTCGTGTTCTTCCCTAGTTGGTAAATACTAAATGATTAAAAATACAAAGATTGAAAAGATTTACCTTGATATGGATGGTGTACTTGTTGATAACATCCGTGGTCTTGCTGAATGTGAAGGTGTAACTAGTTCAGATATCATAGCTGAAAAAGAAAGAATGTATCGTGAAAATCCGGAACTGGATTACGTTATGGTTCTGATTCGCCGCCACATTTATCAGAACGATCACTTCTATAAATGCCCGCCCATGCCAGAGTTTGAAGCTTTTAAGAAGCTCATAAAGCATTGGCTAACCAATGGAATTTATGTCGAAATTTTGTCATCCGGAACGTCGAATGTTGATATTTATGATGAGGTGTGTCGTCAAAAAGTTCTATGGTTAGAAGCACATGGGCTTGGTGTATTACCAACGAACTTCTCAATGGGTTCTAAGCAGAAGGTTGATTGGGCTGATCCTAAAGTGTTGCTTATTGATGACTATATTAAGAACGTAAAATCATTTTTAGAGTGTGGAGGTAACGCTCTTCAACATCGAACAATCCGCGAAACTATTTTAGCCTTGGAGAAGATGGAGCTTCTATGAAGCAATTTCTAGTTCAAAACAGTGGACTAACATATTGCCATACTAATCGTCTAATAGAACGATTAAACGCCCGCCGAATCCCATGGAAGGGATTCGGTATCTTGCCATTTTGTTCCGAAATTACAGGAATTGACTATTGTTATATGGGCCATAATTCGGTGGTTTATGGTGGAACAAAACTATTAGATATTTTTTACACTGATGGTAAACACAACGTAAATGATATTTTTCCATGGTATAGTGTTAGCAACAATGAGAGAGAACGTGAAATATTGTTTGATTATATGAAGGATGGCATCTCATATAATCCAAGAAATTTTGATCAAGCCTATTATACAACCCTCCCAAGTGTTAATGACTTGCTGCTGAATGCTGACGCAGAAACAGCAGAGTTTTCAACTGAATTGTTAGAAACTTATTTTGATGAGGTTTTCATTAAACCTGGTCCTGATGGAAAGTTTTTTAACGCGGGTGTCGTACAAGGGATGACATTGCGTGAGCATTTAGATCAAACACAGATTCTTTCTAATTTGTATGAGCGTATAGGAACGTTTGACGTTGTTATCGCTCCTATCAAGAAAACTATTTTTGAGTGGAGATTTTATGTAATCAATGGCCGCATTGCTACCGCATCTCAATATTTTGCTCATGGCTCGGTTAAACATGATAAGTATGTCCCTCAAGAAGTATATGAGATCGCCGAATTATTTCGAAAAAAATATCAGCCACACGAAAAAAATTATGTGATGGACATTGCGTTAACTGATAAGAAAGAATACAAGATTGTTGAATTCAACTGCATTAATTGTTCTGGTTTGTATCACTGCGATGTTGACAAATATATAGATGCTTTTATCGAACGTTGAATAATAATGAGAATATTATGAAGCCTAATTTAAAACCTGAGGTTGAAAGAGCGTTACAAGTGATTCGTAAAGCTCTCGATCGTGATGATCGTATTGTTAATAATCTGAAAATCTTTGACATTATTGATGTGTGTGAAAAGATCGATAGACAATACCGAGAGCTCTGTGACGGCATTGACGAAGTGACCGGTGATGAAATCGGCACCGCGTACGCCGAAGGGGTCAACACTGAATTCTACATCGAAGCTGCTGATTGGCATAAGATTAGTATGTTCTTACGCGAAGTGAATAATGAAGGACGTTAAGAGATATTGGCCTTACGTTGGTAACGCTGAATATACCGGTGAATATGAAGCAAAAATGATGTTAGACCCAATGGGTGAATATGTCAAGTATTCAGCGTATAAAGAAATTTTTGATGAGCTGATGAAATATAAGAGGGAAGAAGATGAGAAAGCTAGCAAGTGTACAACGAATTAAAAACATAGAACCTATTGAAGGTGCTGATTTAATTGTAAAGGCCCAGGTTTTGGGCTGGGACATGATTACTAAGAAAGGTGAATTTTCGATTGGTGATCTGTGCGTGTTTTTTGAAATTGATTCTTTCTTGAGAGCTAGCGATGAGCGCTTCGCCTTTTTAATGAAGCGCTCACCAAGAATGTATAACGGGTATGAAGGGCACAAGCTACGTAGCGTTAAGATGAAGGGAGTTCTTGCTCAGGGTCTTGCTTTACCGATTTCTCTTTTTCCAGAAATTGTTGACCCTGTAGAAGATATGGACGTCACTGAGTTACTCAACGTTGAGAAGTGGGAACCACCTATTCACCCGTCACTCGCAGGCAGAGTTGCCGGAATGTTTCCTTCTTGGATTAGAAAGACTGATCAAGATCGTGTACAAGGAATACGTAATTTTGAAGAGCGAGTTACCGGAGTAACGTTTGAAAAAACTATTAAGCTCGATGGGTCTAGCCTCACGGCGTTTTATTATAAGGACCGTCCAGATTTTGATGAAGAAAAAGAACGTCTTGAGATGGGTGTATGCTCTCGTAATATGGAGATCAAACTGTCTAACACTGAAAATTCTTTCGTGCAAATGTTCTACACTAAAAATATGGGTGAAATACTCAAACGCTTTTATGAGCAGTTTGGAACTAACCTCGCCATTCAGGGCGAGCTGTTTGGTGAAGGAATTCAGGGTAACTTAGAAAATATTAAGGGTCTAGATTTTAGAATTTTCGATATCTTTAATATTGATAAGCAAGAATATCTTCTTCCAAAAGAGCGTCATGATGTTATTGCGATAATGAATGGGTTTGGATTAGGAACTTTAGAAAATACTCAGGTGTTAGATTATGAATGTGATGTTACTAAATACGCTGATATCAAAGAGATTCTAAAGGATGCTGAGGGTCCGACAATGTTTAGTAATAATGAACGTGAAGGTTTAGTATTTAAAGCTAATGCACGTGATAAGATGGGCAATATATTTACGTTCAAGGCAATTAACAACAAGTATTTGCTTCAGCATGATGATAGGTAATTAATATGTTTCGTTCTAACATTTTCGGAAATGGGTCTAAACCCGACCCATATTCTAAATATCGTATCATTGAAAAAATGAGCTATACTGGGTGTACGTACTTCATTCCGATGAAGCGTTTTCTATTTTTCTTTTGGTGTCGCCTGCCGGAGTTTGGGTATAGCTCGGTATACCCAACATGTCGAAATTTTAATGAAGCAAAGCATGAAATAGATCGATACATCAGAAACGATACTAGTTACCATAAAAAGAAAGTTCACAAGGTTTCTTAAATGTGTGATCACATTATTTTTACAGATGATGAATTGAATTCATTTGTCAATTATCGCTATCAACGTCATGAAAAAGTATCGCGCGGGATAGTGACCGGCTTTGTTGATGTCTACACAGTGTTCTTTAAAAGAACGCAAACAATCAAAGCTAATTGGTTTAGAATGAATGACATTGTTAAAGAGATTAATACACATGAAGAATTTCGTTTTGATTGGCGTCAAGCTATAGAAAATAAAGAAACTCGTCATTATCAACGAGATGAATCTATATCCTTTAGAAACTATCTAAATGGAATCATTCTCTTTAAGAATAAAAATTCGCAATTATACGAACAATTTGAACAATTTCTGGATAGCCAAAAGTCATGAAAATTCTGTTAAGTAACGATACAAAATATGTCTTGGCTCTCAGCGGTGGGAGTGATTCTATTGCACTGTTGAATATTCTAGTTGAGAATCAGTATGATTTTCGTGTGGTTCATGTAAATCATAAACAACACGAGTTAGATGACGTTTGGGAAAAATTTATTAGGGATAATGTTCAACCGAAATATAGTGGTGTTTCTTTTACCTATTTGTATGCCGACTGTGTAGTGAAGGGGAAAGGCGCTGAAGCTGCCGCCCGCGTAGCTCGTTACGAGGAGCTTAGCGCAAATATTAATGACGATGAAATTTTGCTGACCGGGCACCATGCTGATGATTGTGTAGAAACAGTATTACACAACATCTTTAGAGGGTGCGGTGTTTCAGGTGCGGTTGGTATTCGACGAGAATCTATCGTCTGGAATACTCGTGTGATTCGACCACTCGTTAGTTATACTAAGAGTGAAGTCAACCAATATTGTGTGGTGAACCAGCTAAAATACATCGATGATGAAACTAATTCGGACGATAGCATTACACGAAATTTTATTCGTCGTCATGTTATCCCAACTATCCTGTTGCGCTTTACAGGACTACGTGAAAACGTTATTCGTTTTTCTCACCGATGTCAAGAAGCTGACGAATTAATGCGTGATCTGTATCTTATCGATAAAGAAAAATTCAATCGTATGAATTATTATCGCCCTGAAGGGTTCTTTAGTCTTCGAGAGATTAAGACATTATCTGATGTTCGTCTGCGTAATCTACTATATTGGTATCTTAAAGAAGAATGTAATATCACACTTTCAGAAAATGGAATGTCTGAGGTTGTAAAATTTATCAATAGTGACCGCAGCAAGAAAGAAAAACATGTTATCAAAGTGAGTGGCGTAGAATTTAGTCGCGATTCTGATATCTTTCATATTGCCACCAGATAAAAGGAAGCTCCAATAAATATAGTTTATTGGAGCTTTTTTATGCGTCTAGAAAATCTTTTAGAATATAGCAAACCTAAATATCGAACGGTCTCATTACACCCAGACTCTCTTAGAGTGAAGAGAGAATCAATCATTGGAACTATGAATGATCTAATAGATGGAAAGATATCGTACACTCAGGCGCCACTAGATACCCTTCAGACTGGGTCAGGGCAGTACGTCTTAATCGATGGCTACCACCGTTTCTTAGAGGCATATATCCTAGGTGTAAAAAAACTGCGTGTTAAAAATGATGATAGTTTAGCGTTATCATATGGAGTTTTTGATCGTTCTGAAGCGTGGGACTATGATCTATCTAAATTAATATCCTCTGAAAAATTAGACGAATTAAAAAATGAATTGTCACAAAAATCAAGCATGATTAAATTTTTAGATTAATATGTTTGAATTTATAATATATCTCATAAAAGAAATTATTAAGGATATTTTTAGATGTCCCGAGAAAAAATAAATATTGATAAGGCCACGGAATTATTAAACAACCCTGATCTTGGTGCACTTACAGCCAGTGAAGCCCTTGAATATGCAACAACAATTTTAGCCTCTGCATATTATAACTTGGGCGTGTCAAACGCTGAACAACTTCTGTATTATTCTTTGGAAGTTAATGCAGTTGTAAATGAAAAATTGAAATTATTAGAGCTCTATTTTCAGAGCAAAGGAAGTGAATGATGTTAAAAGTATTACTCACGGTAATATTATTATCCGTTGCAAGTATAGCAACAGCTGAGTATGAAAGAGATGATTGGGGTGTTTGGTCAGATTTAGATTCTGATTGTCAAAACACTCGTCAAGAAATCTTAGCACGTGATTCAAAAAAGAGTGAGCTGAGTTGGGAATCAAAAGAAAAATGTAAAGTGATTGGTGGATATTGGATTGATCCATATACTAAAAAAGTTTTTCTTTTCCCGCAGGGAATGGATATAGATCACATTATTCCTTTGAGTTATGCACATAAGAATGGCGCAGAATTTTGGGATAAAGAAAAGAAGATTCAATTTGCAAATGACCCTGACAATCTTTTAGCGGTATCAGCTTCGGCAAACCGTCAAAAGGGCGACAAGGGTCCTTTGCACTGGCTTCCCAGTAACAAAGCATATCTTTGTGAGTACAGTAGTAAATGGCAGAAAGTGGCTGCTAAATATTCACTTGAAATTTCAGCTTTAGATGCATTGAAGTTGAAACAGATTGATGAAGGGTGTGCAAAGAAGCTAAGAGCAAAGAAAGAATCATCAGGAACAAATAAATAAAACGCTACACAGGATAGAGAAACCTCATAGTTGAGATATATCTAGAATAATCTTTGTAATAGAGATTATTCTAGATGAAGCTGGTTATTACCAACCAGCTAGCATCTTAAAATAATTATAAGAGGATTCTATCAATGAAAGACACATCAATACAAATTTTATCCGACATCACCGTTTACATGAAATACGCAAGGTACCAACCGGAACTGAAGCGTCGTGAAACGTGGGAAGAAATTTGTTATCGCAACAGTGCAATGCACTGCAAAAAATATCCAGCATTAAGTAATGAAATAAAACAAGCATATAAAGATTTTGTAATACCTAAGAAAGTATTACCATCAATGCGCTCATTACAGTTTGCTCGGTAAACCAATTCAAATAAATCCAGCACGCATTTATAATTGTGCTTATACCCCTATCGATCATCCTGATGTTTTCTCCGAAACAATGTTTCTGCTATTAGGTGGAACCGGTGTCGGATTCTCTGTGCAGAAACAGCACGTCGCAAAACTCCCAATATTATTAGGCCCAAAAAACTCTAAGCGTCGTTATGTTGTTGGCGATAGTATAGAAGGTTGGGCTGATGCTATTAAAGTTCTCATTGAAGCATATTTTTTTGGTAAACCAAGCCCAACATTTGATTTTTCTGATATTCGTCCGAAAGGTGCATTACTAATAACGACAGGTGGAAAAGCGCCAGGACCACAGCCGCTGAATGATTGTATTCATAATTTGCGCAAGGTATTGGACAATGCAATTATTTCTAGAGGAAGTGGAACTAGACTAACAACACTTGAATGTCATGACATAATGTGCTTTATCGCTGATGCTGTTTTAGCTGGTGGAATTAGACGAGCTGCACTGATTAGCCTATTTAGTCATGATGATGAAAGTATGTTGACGTGCAAATATGGTGAATGGTGGGAGTTAAATCCACAGCGTGGCAGAGCAAACAATAGCGCAACCCTACCTCGCAACACATTCACAAAAGCTGAGTTTGATTTATTATGGGGGAAAATTGTTGCAAGTGGTTCAGGTGAACCAGGTGTTTATTTTTCTAATGATCTTGATCTTGGAACAAATCCATGCTGTGAAATATCGCTAAACCCAAATCAATTCTGTAATCTTGTTGAAACAAATGTTGGTGACGTTATATCTCAAGAGGATTTAAATGCTCGTGTAAAGGCTGCAGCTTTCATTGGTACACTACAAGCTGGCTATACTGATTTCCATTATTTACGTCCTATATGGAAAGAGACTACTGAACGCGAAGCACTATTAGGTGTTGGTCTTACAGGGATTGGTAGTGGTGTAGTATTAAATTTAAACCTGGAAGAAGCTGCTCAACAAGTATTATTGGAAAATGAAAGAGTTGCTAAAATAATTGGCATTAATAAGGCAGCCCGTTCAACAACAGTAAAGCCTGCTGGCACATCATCATTAACTATTGGTTGCTCTAGTGGGGTCCATGCATGGCATAACGAGTATTACATTCGTAGAATACGTGTTAGTAAGAATGAAGCAATCTACAATTATATGTTTGCGTACCATCCAGAATTAGTAGCTGATGAATTTTTTAGACCAACTGAACAAGCCGTTATTGAAATTCCACAGAAAGCGCCTGACAATGCTATATTAAGACATGAAGCTTCACACGATTTACTAGAACGTGTTAAAAAAATAAATGTTGAATGGGTTCATCCTGGACATAATTATGGAGCGAATACGCATAATGTATCATGTACTATATCAGTGAAACCTGATGAATGGGCATCAGTAGGAGAATGGATGTGGGAGAATAGAGATTACTATAATGGCATAAGCGTTCTACCATATGATGGGGGTTCTTATATTCAAGCACCATTTGAAGATATATCTAAAGAACAATACGAAAACCTAGTTAAACATTTACATGAAGTTGATCTTACTAAAATTATAGAAATAGAAGATAATACTGATTTAGCTGGGGAAGTAGCATGTGGTTCTAACGGATGTGAATTAAAATAATTTAGTATAAATATTTTGTGATTATGTTTTAATAATCACAAATAATGCTCAGGTGACAGAGTGGTTGAATGTGGCGGACTGCAACTCCGTTTGGCGTAATTGCCGCATCGTTGGTTCGAATCCAATCCTGAGCTCGTGAACGTTTTGGCCATTTGTATAAATACTCTTAGAAATAAGAGGAACTGCAAATGGAACAAAACGCAAGAAGAACACGTGATAGAAAATATCACTACATCTACAAAACAACGTGTTTGATTACAAACAAGTACTACATTGGAATGCACTCAACCGATAATCTAGAAGATCGGATAT
>JACCDN010351343.1_pt1 | contig 25143 bp, 16 predicted proteins | sample 7441691 | NCBI WGS metagenome assembly JACCDN01 (sample SAMN15323439, study PRJNA562643) | freshwater metagenome | isolation source: river surface water | place: USA:Blue River Watershed | collected 2017-08-16 | reverse complement strand
CTTTGCGATCGATGTGCAAAGCAATGGCGGTGTCTTTCTTGAAAGTGTCTGCGAGGAATTCGATTAAACGCATATCGAAGTCTTCACCACCCAGGAATGTATCGCCGTTGGTTGAAAGCACTTCAAATTGGTGTTCGCCATCTACGTCTGCAATTTCGATAATTGAAATATCGAAAGTACCACCACCCAAGTCGTATACCGCGATAGTACGATCGCCTACGCCTTTATCCAAACCGTAAGCGAGTGCTGCAGCAGTTGGTTCGTTGATGATACGTTTTACATCCAAGCCTGCGATACGGCCAGCATCTTTAGTGGCTTGACGTTGTGAATCGTTGAAGTAAGCAGGCACGGTAATTACCGCTTCGGTCACTGCTTCGCCGAGATAATCTTCAGCGGTTTTTTTCATTTTCTTTAAAACTTCTGCAGAAATTTGTGGCGGTGCTTTTTTGTCGCCCTTGATTTCTACCCATGCGTCGCCGTTATCGGCTGCAACGATTTTGTACGGAACCATCTTGATGTCTTTTTGCACAACATCGTCTTTAAATTTACGGCCGATCAAACGCTTTACCGCGTACAAGGTATTGTGCGGGTTGGTAACGGATTGGCGTTTTGCAGATTGGCCGACAAGAATTTCGTCGTCGTTAGTGAACGCAATAATGGATGGCGTGGTGCGATCGCCTTCGGCGTTCTCGATAACTTTTGGCTTGCCGCCTTCTAATACTGATACGCAAGAGTTGGTGGTGCCCAAGTCAATGCCGATAATTTTACCCATAATATTGCTCCTGAATGTGTTGCTGGCATTGACCCTCGAATTGAAAGCAGCCAATGCACGACGTTAATTAATGGTGGATTTGCGCTACATCTCCTGCAATTGGCAGCGAGTTGCGCACTTTTATCTACCGCTGAAATCTATATTGGAGCTGACAAATGTAATTCAAGGTCAGCGTTAAAAAATTCCTTACAAAACCTAAGATTTATTAAGAGCTGGATCCCCGCTTCGCGAGGATGACGACTCCCTATTAAATAAAAACCAATTACGGCGCTTTAGAAACCACTACCATGGCCGGACGAACCAAACGACCGTGCAAGGTGTAGCCTTTTTGGAACACATTAATCACGGTGTTGGGTTCAACATCGGGATTAGGAACGGCCGAAACAGCTTGATGCAAATTAGGATCGAAAGGTTCGCCGTGTGGATTCACAACAATCACTTGGTGACGCGCAAGCGCATCGACAAACGATTTAAGGGTGAGCTGGATGCCTTCTGCAATTGCGGTAAAGGCTTCGTTGCTGGCATCGATAGTGGATAGCGCACGCTCAAGGTTATCTACCACAGGCAGCAGGTCATTAACGATTTTGTCCTGGCCGAATTTGTGCGCCTTTTCGATATCTTGCTCGGCGCGGCGGCGAGCGTTTTGTGCTTCCGCTTGCGAGCGCAAGGATTGCTCTTTGGCAGATTCGTAAGCGGCAGCCAAGGTGGCAAGCTGAGCTTGCAGACCTTCAACGCTGACTTCAGGCGCTGCTTTAGCTTCCGTATCAGCGGGTGCCTCGGCTTGGGCATCGGCGTTTTGAATGTTTTGATAATCTTCAGTGGACACAGCGTTCTCCTAGTATTTTTCAAGCGGTTCGCTTACCGCAAAACAAATCAGTGGACGCTATATGGGGTTTGGATTGCGGGATTCAAGTCCGGCGGGCGGCTAAGCCGTGCGTATAAAATTCGCACATAAAAAAAGGCGACATCCCTGCGGATATCGCCTTTGGACAAAAGCAACCAAGGATTATTTAGGCAATGCAATCTCACCCGTTACGGTAAGGCGAGCTGCCGCCGTTTTCGCATACTTGGGCTGGCCACCACCCATGTGCAAGGTGTAGTCGCCGGCCTGAACTTTGCGAACACCAGCAGCATCTACCGAGGACAAGGCGCGAGCATCTACCTTCAAGGTCACAGGTTTGCTTTGACCAGCTTTGAGGTTTACGCGCGCAAAGCCCGCTAACACAGGGTTAGAGCTATCGTTTGGTTTGGAGATGTATAGCTGAACCACTTCATCACTATCCATTTTGCCTGCGTTGGTGACATCTACAGTTACATCCACAGTATCGCCTGCTTTAACCGACTTAGCTGATAGGCTTGGAATTGCATAGTTGAAGGTGGTGTAGCTCAAACCGTGGCCAAAGGGGTAAAGCACATCGCCCTTAAAGTAACGGTAAGTGCGGCCATCCATTTTGTAGTCGCTAAAGGCGGGTAGTTGATCGGCAGATTTGTAGAAAGTTACTGGCAAACGACCGGCGGGGCTGTAATCGCCAGCAATCAATTGCGCTACAGCAGTACCGCCTTCGCTGCCGGGATACCAAGCTTCAACAATGGCTGGAACCTTTTTATCTGCCCAGTTTACGGACAAGGCGCTGCCGTTCATCAACACCAACACCATGGGTGTTTTGGTCGCGTTTAAACGTTCGAGCAATTTTTGTTGTGGTGCTGGCAAATCAAGGCTGGTGCGGTCGCCACCGGCAAAACCGTCGGCCTGCACTTTCATTTCCTCGCCTTCAACACGGGCAGACAAGCCGCCTACGAAAACCACCAAATCTGCTTTCTTGGCAGCGTCGACAGCTTCTTTACCGGCATCACCCGGCAAGCTCCACACAAGTTTTTGATCGCCGATGGGGCCAATTTGGAAAGCTTCTACTTTAACGGGGTAAATCTCGCCCGCTTTCAAACTGGTTGAGCCTGAAAGAATTGACGGTGCATCGCCCACGCCCCATTCATCAACCACCAGCTTATCGCCCACCCAAACACGGTAGCCGCCTTCGCTCGCAAAGCGGAATTGGTAGTCACCCGTAGCAGGCGCTTTCAAGAAGCCTGTCCAACGGATGGAAGATGCGCGCTCTTCGCCTTTCCACGCGAAGTGTGCGCCGGTATCTATTGCGCTGGATGCTGCTGCACCCCCAAGTTTAGGGCTAGCAAAGTGCTCTACCTTCAGCCCAGCGGTTTTACAGGCGGCATCTTGGCAGTAGGCTGAATCAGGCACCGGCGTTTCCGCAGGGCCAACTAAACCTGTACCTTCAACGTGCACGATTTTGGAGTCTGGGAAGCGCGCGCGAATGCCATCCAGCACGGTTACTGGTTTGGAGGGTTTGCCGTAGTAGTTGCCAACGAGCGCATCGTAACTATCGGCATTGGGGCCAATGACTGCGATGGTTTTGGGTGCTTTCTTCAGCGGCAACAAGCCATCGTTCTTCAACAACACCATGGCTTTTTTGGCCATATCCAAAGAAACAGCGTGGTTTGCAGGTGTGTCGTAATCGGTTTTCTTGATGTTGGCAAAGGGTAAGGATGGCTCGAACATGCCCAGTTGGATGCGGCCTACAAACAGTCGAACCAGCGCTTGATCAAGTACCGATTGCGGCAACATGCCTTGCTTAACCGCGTTGATAATCGGCTGAACTTCGGTGGTCATATGGTTGCGGTAGTCACCGCAAATCAAATCCATACCTGCTTTTAAGCCGGCGGTAACGCCTTCTTCAGCAGTCTTTTTGTAATGCAGGCTGTCTTCGCGATAGATGTTGGCCGCAGCGCCGCAGTCAGAGACCACATAACCTTTAAAGCCCCAGGATTTACGCAGGTAATTTTCCATTAACTCTTCATTAGCGCAGCCGGGTACACCATTAACCGCGTTGTACACGCACATAGCAGATTGAACATTCGCCTCGGTCACGGTTGCGCGGAAGGCTGGTAAATAAGTGTCTTCCAAATCATAAGGTGTGGGGAACACGCTTTCTTTATGGCGGTTAGATTCTGGCCCGCTATGCACTGCAAAGTGCTTGGAGGTGGCGATGGTTTTGAAAAACTTGGGGTCATCGCCCTGTAAACCTTTGATGTAGCCAATACCTAAACGAGAGGTAAGGTAAGGGTCTTCCCCGTAGGTTTCTTGGCCGCGCCCCCAGCGTGGGTCACGGAAGATATTGATGTTGGGCGACCAAACGGTAAGGCCGCGGTAGAAATCTGACCCGCCGTTGGGGTGCAAGGTTTCAAGGTATTTAGCGCGGAATTCCGTACTGACCACGTCGCCCACTTTTTGCATCATGGGTTCATCCCAAGAGGCGGCCATGCCTATGGCTTGGGGGAACACAGTGGCAAACCCAGCGCGAGCTACGCCGTGCAAACCTTCGTTCCACCAGTTGTATTCGGGAACACCCAAGCGCGGAATCGCCACTGCGGTGTGGCCCACTTGGGTCGCTTTTTCTTCCAAGGTCATGCGCGAAACCAAATCTGCTGCGCGCTCTTGTGGAGAAAGGGAGGTTTCCAAGTATTTGCATTTAGTGGTTTTGCAGGCTGCGGGCGTATCCGCCTGAACTGCAACGTTCGTAATGAGCAAGCTGCTCAGTAAGGCCAGAGGCGCTAGGGTAAAGCGGCGGCTGAATGGCATTGACATGTTTTTCTCCTGCAAAGACGCCTGATGAAGCAAACCCAAACGAGGGGTTTCGCTAATAATTCTGTTTTGGAACTATGGTTATAGCCCAGAAGATAGGATTCAGCGCCCTAATTGATGGCTTTTTATCGTAAAGATAAAAAAAGATGGCCCGCCCAAACGCGATTAGCACTTGGCGGAAGCCGCGTTTTATAATGTCAGGCTAGCTCAACTGGCGCTTTTACTGTATAAACAGCCAGATAAAATTTCTGCTTATTTTGCTTGGAGCCCCACCATGCTCACACACCTCAGCGTTCAAAACTTTACCTTGGTAGAACGACTTGATCTGGATATGAGGCCGGGCATGACCGTTATTACGGGTGAAACGGGCGCAGGAAAATCCATTTTGTTGGGTGCCCTGGGCCAAACCCTGGGTGACCGCGCTGAAGCAGATCGCGTGCGCTTGGGCGCAACACGTGCCGACATTACCGCCAGCTTTGATACAAGCCGTATTCCTTCCGCACAAGAATGGTTGGTCGCTAACGATTTGCAACAAATCGACTCACCCAATGAATGCTTGTTGCGCCGCCTGATTAACAATGAGGGTAAATCCAAGTCGTTCATTAACGGCCAGCCCGTTACTCTTCAGCAATTGCGTACGCTCGGCGAAATGCTGATTGATATTCACAGCCAACACGAGCATCAATCGCTCTTATTAAAAGAAACCCATCGCCGGTTGCTGGACGAATTTGGCGGCCAGTCTGAATTGGCCAAACAAGTGCGCCTTGCTTACCGCGAATGGCAAAACCAGCTGGAGCATTATTTACACCTTCGTGATAACGCCGCCGAAGTGAGTGCGCGCTTTCAGTTGCTGAGCTACCAAGTTAACGAGTTGGATCAGCTGGGGTTGCAAGCGGGCGAGCTGGAGAAATTGGAAGCCGAACAACGCAGCCTTGCCAACGCAGGCGAGATTTTACAAGGCAGCCACGAATTGCTAGCGCTATGCAACGATGACGAACAAGGCTTAAACACCAACTTGCACCGCGCGCTTCATATCTTGCGCGATATGCCAGAGAAATCTGCCGCACTAAGCGCAGCAGAGGAATTACTCACCAGCGCGCAAATTCAGGTGGAAGAAGCCTGCCATGAAATTGATCACCACATAGACACTTTTAACCTCGACCCGGAGCGCCTGCAAATCGTCGAGTCACGCCTTAGCGACATTTACGATATTGCGCGCAAGCATCGCATTCGCCCAGAAGAATTAGCAGAATTTACCGCGCGCTTAAGCTTGGAGCTAGATCAATTGCAAGGCGGCGACGCCAAGCTGGACCAGCTCGCCAAACAAGTGGCTGCAGCAGAGAATGTGTTTTTACAACTTGCAGGCCAGCTCTCAAATAAGCGACAAAAATCAGCAACCAGCCTCGCAAAATTAGTGAACGATCAACTCAAAAACCTAGCAATGGAAAATGCAAAGCTCACCGTTAATTTGCACTCGCTGGAAGAAAAACCTTCCGCCAACGGCTTGGAAGAAGTAGAGTTTTTAATCAGCACCAACCCCGGCCAAGCACCAAAGCCGCTGGCAAAAGTTGCATCCGGTGGCGAGCTGTCGCGCATCAGTTTGGCGATACAAGTTATCACCGCACAAACCTCTGCAACACCCACACTGGTATTCGACGAAGTAGACGTAGGCATTGGCGGCGCAACCGCCGATGTGGTGGGCAAACTTTTACGGCAACTCGGCGAAAAAGGCCAAGTCATTTGCGTAACTCACCTCGCGCAAGTTGCCAGCAAAGGCCACCAACACTTACTCGTGAGTAAAAAATCCACCAAAACCAGCGCTGAATCTACACTGGTACTTTTGGAAGGCGAAGACAAAGTCAACGAAATTGCCCGCATGCTCGGCGGCGCAAAAGTGACCGAACAATCACTCGCGCATGCACGGGAAATTTTGGAGAGCCGTTAGCTGTTTCACGAAAATGGACAAAAGAAACCACTCAACTCAACTCTAACTTTTCTTTTGAAAAAACCTCTGGCATCTTAACCCACGTTTTGATCATGCAAGGAGCTGCTGGGGGTGTCTCGGGCGCTTGCTTGTATAACAAGAAAATACCCAGACGGAGTTTGAACATGGACATTAAGCGCGCTCTAATTTGTATTTCTTTTTTATTCACTGCAACAAGTACCCCTTCCTTTGCAACCCCAAGCGCTAGCGATTACGGATCATTGCCCGTTACGCAAATGGTTGCTATTTCGCCCAACGGAAACCTGATTGCTTTTCGTCGCGTTGCTGATGGAAAAGACCTCATAACCGTAAATTCGCTTAGTGAAAAGAAAGTGGTGTTTGTGGCGGATGTATCGAAAATACAGCCGCAAACTATTCAATTTTTCACTGACGACAAGCTTGAACTCGTTGCCTCAGAATTTAGACGCTTGGACGGCTTTCGCGGCTATTTCGATTTGAGTACAGCGTACGTGTTGGATCTCAATGACAAAAAAATTCGTCAGTTATTAATCCCCGGCGATTTAATTCTGGCAGGCCAAACAGGTTTAGGGCGTGTGGTAGGCCTAAGTCCCGATGGCCGCTTTGCTTATATGCCTGCTTGGTCGCAAGTTGATAACCATTTCCCCGACTCGGAATACAGCCTCTACAAAGTCGATTTGAATCACAAAAATGTTATTCCTGGAACACGCGGAGGCCAACGCGTGAAGGATTTTTTTGTTGATAAAGAAGGCGAGACTATCGCCATTGAAGAATTTGACGAGCGCAATGGCTTGCACAAAATTCGCTCCAAAATTAACGGCGGAAAGTGGACTGAAATTTTTACCGAAAAAACAAATATTCGTAAAAAAAATTTCGTTGGTTTAACGCCTGATTATGCATCTTTGGTGTTTTTGGAAACCGATAGCAACACCGGCAGAGACACCTACAACCTAATGAAACTTGCAGATGGCGCTATCACCAACTCGGTGTTGGGTAGAGAGGATGCCGACATCGAACAACCTCTTGTTGATTTGCACCGTGTTGTGCAAGGTGTTCGCTTCTCTGGTTTCTCGCCCAGCTATAAATTCTTTGATGCTGCAGTGGAGCAACGAATGAAAGATTTAATAGCACAGTTCCCAGAGCAATCCGTATACCTAAGCGATTGGTCTCCTGATTGGAAACATATTGTTTTTAATGTTCAAGGCTCGGCATACGCGGGCGACTACTACCTTTCAAGCCCCAATCAGGCACCTGTTTTCTTAACCGCAAGCCGGCCACAAATTCAAGCCGCTGATATTAATCCCCTTGGTAAGGTAAAAGTGACAGCGCGCGACGGCTTGAAAATTCCAACACTCATTACCATTCCGCGCAGCAAGTCGAGTGAGATTAAAAAATTGCCTGCCGTTATTTATCCGCACGGAGGCCCTGCTTCGTACGACGAAATCGGTTTTGATTACTTTGCGCAAGCACTTGCCAGCCAAGGTTACTTGGTCATTCAACCCCAATTTCGCGGCTCATCCGGTTTTGGCGCAAAATTTAGCAATGCCGGCTTGGGCGAGTGGGGGAGAAAAATGCAGGATGATATTACGGATACGGTGAAATTTTTTATCGACAAAGGTTACATTGATCCTGCAAAAGTGTGCATCGTAGGCGCAAGTTACGGTGGCTACGCAGCCTTGGCAGGTGGCGCATTCACACCAGACTTATATAAATGCGTAGTGTCAATTAACGGTGTTGGCGATTTGAATGAAATGTTGGCCTACGATCGCTACAACAACAAAGAAAAGAGCGAAGCAACTGCGTATTGGGAAAAGCAATTGGCAAATGCTAACGGCGAAATTGATGAAAAGGATTTGGCGAGCAGGTCACCTGAAAAATTTGCGCAGCAATTTAAAGCAAAAACGCTTTTAATTAGCTCAGCAAACGACAAAATTGTTTCGCCCGAGCAATCTGAAAATATGTACAAAGCTCTGGTGAAAAATAACAAGCAAGTTGAGAAGGTGGAACTGGACGAAGACGATCATCACCTTAAAAAAGGCCCAACACGTACCAAGGCTGTAGAGGAAGTGGTGAAGTTTGTAAATGCGCAGTTGAAGTAGATGTAAAAAGCGCCTCCAGTGAGGCGCTTTTTTATCAAGATTTTTTAAGAGGCTTAACGTAAAGCACCAAACTATGATCGGTTAATTCATAACCATGTTCAGCAGCAATACGACGTTGCAAGGCTTCTATTTCATCATTATGGAACTCTATGACGGTTCCGCTATCTATATCGACCATGTGGTCGTGATGCTCGCCACGGGCAACTTCGAATACTGAGTGGCCGCCGTCAAAGTTGTGTCTAACAACCAAGCCTGCGGTTTCAAATTGGGTTAATACGCGGTACACCGTTGCCAAGCCAACATCATCACCTTGCTCCATTAAGGACTTGTAGACATCCTCAGCGCTCATGTGATGCTGCTCTGCGGATTCCAGCATCTGCAAGATTTTGATCCGCGGCAGGGTGACCTTAAGGCCTACTTTGCGCAACTCTTGGTTTTCGTCTGCCATTTTTCCCCCAAAACCTTCTCAGTATTCCTGTGGTTCGGGTATTATCCGTGTTCAAATAATTTAGTGGAAGCCCTCTTATGAAATTAGCCAGTCGTATTTTACTGGTCACCCTCTGTGCATTGACGCTGACAAGCTGCAGCCTTTTCCCCAGCGTGCACAAACTCAACGTTCAACAAGGGCACATTATCACCGCCGACATGGTTAGCCAGCTGAAGTTGGGCATGAGTAAACGTCAGGTTCGCTTTGTCTTGGGCAACACCCTCTTGCCAGATACATTCAATGACAACCGTTGGGATTACTTTTATAGCGTGAAGGTAGGCCACTCGGGTGAATATGTTAAACACCTATTTACCGTGTATTTTGAAAATGACAAGCTGGTTAAAACTGAAGGTGATTACCTTCCCGGCAAAGCGCCACTCAGCGAAGACAAGTCCGAGAAGTATCTGGATAACGTAAGACGCGATATGCCTTTACCCACCAATATTGAGAAAAAGCCTGAGCCCGTTATAGACGAGCGCAAGTAATTTCCACAGCGCCCAAGGATGGGCTTTTACTACCAAATCTTCACGGTTTCGCCCCCTTCCTGCTCATTCGCAACTGCTTGACACCTTTTCCTGCTCAACTAGGCTGAATAGAGGTGGTATGAAGTTTCACCCCCTCCATTGCGTTCGGCCCCAATACTGACAACTGCCGCTGCGTTATTAGCACCCACCTTAATCCGTGAAGTTTGAATGGACTATTTCACCCATATTTGGCGCAAAGCCCTGCGGACACTGACGGCACAGTTCCGTATTTACGAAGGCGATGCTGCCGTAACGCCCGGCTTTCGCGCGCAGCAAATCGGTGCGATTTTGCGCCTTACGCCCTTCACCATGCTGGCGAATGTGTTGAACACCGGCGTTCTTCTGAGTATTTATTGGAAAACCGCTTATTTTTATACCCTTCTAAGCTGGTCCTTTTTTCTCATGATTGCGGTGGTCTTGGGTACACGAGCCTGGGTTATTCAACGCCATAAACCTGCACCAACTCAAGCATCCAAACGGGCGATCAAACGCGCCACAATCCACGCAACAGTTCTTGCCGCTATCTGGGGCATGTTGCCCATCTTGATCTTCGATACCCATGCAGACGCCAACAACACGCTCCTTTTAACCACCATTTGCACAGGCATGATTTGCGCGGGCGGCTTTGCGTTGGCCACCATTCCACAAGCGGCCATCAGCTACGTATGCGTGATGTCGCTGGGCTGTCTGACTGCCATTATTCGCGATGGCATTTTCGACCATTGGAATTTGGCGGTTTTATTGGTGATTTACGCTGCAGTGATTTGCTTTGCGGTTATTGCCACGGCAAAAACATTTGGTGCGCGCTTGATGGCAGAAGCAGCCGCTGAACATCAACAACAATTAATTAGCTTACTGCTCCATGATTTTGAATCACATGCGAGCGATTGGCTTTGGGAGCTAAACAGCAAAGGGCATGTGCATGCGCCCTCTAAAAAACTGATCGCACTCTTAGGCGCTAGGGCAACGAATCTTACGCAAACGCCCTTTGCCACATTGTTTGATGCAGATTACTCACGCGAGAATTTCGCCGACAACAATCCTATTACAGCATTGGAATTGCATCTTCAACAGCACACCGCATTTAGAGAACTTGTGATTCCCATTTTGATTGGCGATGAGCGCCGCTGGTGGCAGCTCACCGCCAAACCCCTTTTTAACAATAAAGATCAAATAACCGGTTGGCGTGGCGTGGGCTCAGATGTGACTCACAAATACACCGCAGAATTAGAAATGCGCCGCCTTGCGAACGTGGATTCGCTCACCAACCTCGCAAACCGTCACCATTTTTATATGCAGCTGGAAGCGCTTAAAAAACAAAATCAGTTTTCGTCGTTCGTTTTATTCTTTCTCGATTTGGATAATTTTAAAAATGTGAATGATTCACTCGGCCACGGTGTGGGTGATTTGGTATTGAAGGAATTTGCGCACCGATTACTGCGTTCAGTTCGCAACCAAGATTTGCTGGCGCGGCTAGGTGGCGATGAGTTTGCGATTATCAGTTATGGAGAAGATTCAGCAGAGCAAGCAACTACCTTAGCACAACGTCTACTCAATACATTTGTTGCGCCTTGCATCATCAATGGCAAGAGCTTAAAAATTGGTTGCAGCATTGGAATCGCGCTGGCGCCACAGCATGGCAAAGATACCGAAACCCTATTAAAAAATGCTGATATGGCACTTTACGCAGCCAAATCCGCTGGCCGAAATACCTATCGCTTTTATGAACCAGGGATGGAAATTATCGCGCAGCAAAAATTACATTTGCTGAACGACATGCGCGCGGCTTTAGAGGAACATGCATCCACCAATACCTTACTGAATAAAACATTCAGTGAAGATTTGGTATGGCCACAAACGCCCATCGTTGGGCAATTTGAAATTCATTTCCAACCCCAAATAAAATTGGCAACTCAAGAAATTATTGGGTTCGAGGCGCTCATTCGCTGGCGACACCCAGAGCTAGGATTAATTTCACCCGCGCAGTTTATCCCGCTTGCGGAAGAGTCAAACCTCATTCTGCCTATTGGTATTTGGGTGTTGGTTGAGTCTTGCAAATATGCCGCAAAATGGCCAAAAAATTGGCGTATTGCAGTTAACCTATCGGCCGTGCAGTTCCGCGAAGGAAACGTAGTGGATGTGGTTCGTTGGGCGCTGCAAGTTAGCCGACTAAAACCGGAACGACTTGAGTTGGAAATTACCGAGTCCTTGTTGATTCAAGATAATTTTTCAGCGCAGGAGACCTTAGCAGACTTACGAAAATTGGGTGTGCGCATAGCACTGGACGATTTTGGTACGGGGTATTCGTCACTCGCTTATTTGCGAAGCTTCCCGCTTAACAAATTAAAAATTGACCGATCCTTTGTTAGCTCATTGTCCAAAGACACCAGTTCTCTCGCGATTGTAAATGCCATTATTCAGCTGGCAGATGCGCTTATGCTTGAAACCACGGCCGAAGGGATAGAATCGCAACTGGAAGCGGAGATTTTGCGTAACTGCGGCTGTAGCGATGCACAAGGCTTTTACTTTGGTAAACCTATGCCGCTGCAAGAGGCGCTCGTCTATGCTCGCCAATTTGAACAACACCCAGTCTTTTAACCTGGGCCTGTTGACGGTTGCCTGTGTACAACAAGCAACCGTCAACAGACCTTAATACCTGCGAAAAACATCCGTAAATATTCTAAGGCGTCGCCAAAGCTCACCTATACTTGCACCATAAGGTTTCAATTTAGTCCCGCTAGAGATCTAGCGCCCTTTGATCTTGGCTCTAAAACCTAGACCCAACGTCAGTAAAACCAATAACAGAAAGCCCGAGGCTCGTTTCAATGCTCAAACGTATTGCCGTCAAAGATGTTCGCATGGGAATGTTCGTTACTGAACTCTGCGGCTCTTGGATGGAACACCCCTTCTTCAAAACCAAATTTTTGTTGGAAGACAAGCAAGATTTAGATAGCTTAATTAAAAGTGGCATTAAAGAAGTTTGGATTAATACATCTAAAGGTTTGGATACGGACGAAATAGTGCCGGGTAAAACCCTATCTGACATAGAGCGCGAAACTGAACAGATGTTACGCGACGCCATGCGCGAAAAAAGGACAGAAAAAACCAGCATGGATGAAGAAGTGAGGATTGCCCAAAAGGTTTGTAGCAAATCGAAACAAGCCGTGATTTCAATGTTCAACGACGCCCGTATGGGCAAAGCGATTGAAGTGGCGCAAGCCAAAGAACTTGTTGAAGAAATATCAGATTCAGTACTGCGCCAACCGCACGCACTCATCAGCCTTGCCCGCTTAAAAAATGCTGACGAATATACTTACATGCATTCTGTGGCCGTTTGTGCGCTCATGATTGCGCTCGCTCGCCAATTAAACTTGGATGAAGACTTGGTGCGCGAATCTGGATTAGCCGGTTTGTTACATGATCTTGGCAAAATGGGAATTCCCAACAAGATTTTGAATAAACCGGGGAAGTTAACCGACGAAGAATTTACCACCATCAAATCCCACCCCGAAATTGGGGCGAATATTTTAATGGATAACCCCATGGTTAGCCCTATGGTGCTGGACGTCGTCTTGCATCACCACGAAAAGGTCGATGGCAGCGGTTATCCACATAGACTTACGGGCGACACCATTAGCCTGTTTGCCAAAATGGGCGCGGTTTGCGACGTATATGATGCAATCACATCAAACCGTCCTTACAAAAAAGGTTGGTCACCCGCCGAATCCATTCGAAAAATGGCAGAGTGGAGTAAAGGACATTTTGACGAAGCCGTTTTTCAAGCATTTGTTAAAACCGTGGGAATTTACCCAACAGGTTCGCTCGTAAGGCTTGAGAGCGGGCGCTTGGGCGTAGTGACTGAACAAAGCGAGACCTCTCTGCTTACGCCTAAAGTAAAAGTATTTTTTTCTGCAAAATTGAAAACACCTATTTTGCAAGAAACGCTGGATCTTTCGATGCTTATTGGAAAAGATAAAATTATTGGCCGTGAGTCACCCGACGATTGGGGATTCAGAAACCTTGATGAGTTGTGGATGGGCTAGATCTATTGAGCCTAGCTATTTGCAATTGGAAACTCTGCGTAGAACGTACTTCCTTCCCCCAAAATAGATGTAAAGCCAATTCGGCCATTCATTCGCTCCACAATCTCCTTTGTTATTGCCAGCCCTAAACCTGTCCCACCTTTTTTACGCGTATCAGATGAATCAGCTTGATAAAATTTTTCGAACATGTGGCTCTTGCTTTCTTCATCCATACCTACACCCGTATCAACAACAGAAACGCGCGCGAGTTGATCAACAACTTCCAACTTAATAAGAACATCAGAATCCGGTTTGGAAAATTTTGCAGCGTTGGATAAGAAATTAGCCATCACTTGTAAAAACCGGATATCTTCAACATTTATACGTGGAGCTAATTCCGTTGGCACAATCACAAAGCGAACCTGCATTTGATCAGCATAGGATCGGTTCTCGGTAACAGCGCGTTCGATCAGCGGCATCATTAACTGCGCTTCACAATGAAACTCCAGTTTTCCTGCAAGCAACTTATCCATATCCAGCAAATCATTAATGAGGAGTTTTAAGCGCTGCGCATTTTTGTAAGCTATATCCAACACTTGCTTTGCATTATCGGGCAATACACATAAGGCACCGCTCACCGCCAAACCCAATGCGCCAGTAATTGCGGTTAAAGGTGTCCGTAATTCATGGCTCACGGTTGACACAAATTCTGTTTTCACCTTATCCAGGCGTTTGCGCTCGCTAATATCCCAGCAGGTACCAATCATAGAAACGGCTTCATTTCCTTCGTCAATAATTTTTGCGCGCGACGCCACATAATGAATACTGTGATCTGGCCATACTATTCGATACTCGGTGTCGTACCCTTTTTTCCCCTCAATGGCTTGTGCAATTTCTTCAAACACACGTTGGCGATCATCGTTGTGGACACACATAAAAAAGCGGTCGTAGGTCAGTTTGGCATCGTCAGCAGACAAGCCAAATAACACATACATGTACGAATCCCATTGCAGTGAATTGTCTGCAAAATGCAAACTCCAAATTCCCATTGCAGACGATTCTAACGCTAACTCAAAACGATCTTGATTGTGTTTCAGCTGCACGTTTTTCACGCGCATATCTTCTGTCATGCTACCAGCCAGCAACAGCGCTCGCTGACGCTCATTAACAATCACATAAAAAATGGCACACAACAAAAAGCTGAGAATGAATCCAAAACTCACAACAATAAGTGTTTGATGCGAATTATGGTTTTGTTCAAAGGCTTTAACACTAACCACTTTTAAAAACCAAGGTTGACCATCAACTTCAAGAGGGTGGGTTTTTTGATAGGCAGGCGTAAAATGTTGGTCGTCATTTTTAGCAGAGTTATAGAGTTCTTGCCCTGCCGTTGGACTGGATGAGTACAATGTGAACTGCGCGGTTAAATGGCGCTCCTGCAATATGCCATCCATTAAATCGCCCATGCGAAATCCGATATACACAAACCCATAGAGCGCGGCCCAGCGTTGGGCTTCTGTATCAAGCGGTAAATTTTTTTTAAATATGGGTAAATAAAGAAGCGTTCCCGCCTGAGCATTGCCCGAAAGTTCCTGCACGAGCCTAACCTTACCTGAAAGGCTTGCGCGATTAGTTGCAACCGCCGCACTCATGGCTTGCTGCCTCACAGGTTCAGAAAACATATCGAACCCAAAGGCTGCCAAATTTCGGTTCGCAAAGGGCTCCATGTAAATAATGGAGGAATAGCTCGGTCGCTGCCCCACAGGTCTAATATTAAATTGCGGAAAGCCCTCACTGCGAATACGTGCGGTAAATGCAGCAAGTTCATTAGCATTTATCCACTCTGTAAACCCTACGATCTGTATGCCAGGAAATTTCTTTTCAATATCCAGAGTGCTAACGTAGCGATGAAACTCATCACGACTCACATTTTCACTGGCTTCAAATAAGCCTTTTGCACCCAACAATATTTGCTCGTGATCGCGCATGCGCAAATCAATACTTTGTGCAAGTTGATCAACCTGTGCATCAAACGCCAACTGCGCATAGCGCAACGACTGGCCATGCATAGCCCAGCCGATAAACGAAGTTAACGAAAGCAAAAACACCAACAGCAATGTCGTCAACAGCCTACTGCTTTTGCCTTGAAACCATGGGTGCATGAGCGATTGAACCTCTAGGGTCTGTTGACGTTACTTATTGGATCGCTGGGGATCTCACATTAATTTTTATTGGCAACACGAACCCAAATTTCACGCAACTGATCCGCCAGTGTCATAGGATCAAAGGGCTTTGCAATAACGCCAACAGCACCCAACTCCAAGTAACCCTGAACTTCCTGCGGCTGCACTTTTGCTGTCATAAACACTACTGGCGTATTGCTAAGCTCTGGCAATTTTCGCAGTGCTTGCAAGGTTTCTGGCCCATCCATACCCGGCATCATCACATCAAGCAACACCAAATCTGGGTTAAAGGCAACCGCTTTACTCACAGCTTCCGCGCCGGATGAACATGCCAGCAATGTGAACCCGCTAATCGCGTCCAACACCATAACGGCAATCGCTTGAATATCGGGGTCATCTTCTACATAGAGAATCTTATCTAAGGTGCTCGCCATATCTGTGTCCTTTGAGTCTGTTAAAGTAAATGTAGCCTGTCTTTAAATTAATTACCAAGTGAATCCATTTGGGCGCGCTTAAATTCAGCAAAAAATAAAGCGCCTTTGCCGGGTTCACTTTCAAAACCTATCTTACCCTGCATACGCTCCACCAATTCTTTGCTAATCGCCAAGCCCAAACCGGTACCACCTTTCTCACGCGTATCTGACGAATCTGCTTGTGAAAATTTTTGGAAAATATGTGATTTAAATTCCTCTGGAATACCCTGGCCTTGATCATGCACCGAAATACGTACCCACCCATCTGCATCTTCAACAACAATATGAATATTGGATTGTGGTGGAGAATACTTGGCTGCGTTGCTTAAAAAATTATTAAGTATTTGCTGAAAACGAAAGGCATCCACCCGAATGACAGCACCGGGGCTCTTATCTTCCAAAACAAAACTAACCTGGTATTTATCAGCGTAAGATGTGTTTTCCAGCATCGTTTGCTGAACTAATTTTTCGACCAAATGGTTGCCCATTTCAAATGACATTTTGCCGGCAATAAGCTTTTCCATATCCAGCAAATCATTTATTAAAAAACTTAAGCGCTGACTGTTCCTGTAGGCAATATCCAACATGTTTTTTACTTTGTCGGGCAAAACACCCAAAGCATTGCTGGATATTAAACCGAGCGCTCCCGATATTGAGGTAAGCGGTGTGCGTAGTTCATGGCTTACGGTAGAAATAAATTCACTTTTAAGTCGATCTATACGTTGCTGTTCGCGAATGTCTTTTACCAGAGTCCACCAAGCCTGCCCCTGCCCTTCGTGAACATTGATAAGAAAACCACTAATTTCCACCGGAATAGGATTACCGTTTTTGTGAACATAATGCTTTTCAAAAGGCCCGAAGCGCCCTGTGGTTCTTATCAGCTCAACATTCAAATTACTTTTCAGTTTGTCCGATTCTGGGGTGATATCCAGAAAATGCATATTCTTTAGTTCAGCGGAACTGTAACCCAGCATTTTTGATATCTCCGGGTTAGCCGCCAGAATTTTTCCATCATCCCCCACCTGCAAAATGCCAATAGATGCCGACTCAAAAAACTGGGCCATCTTGTTAGCCATTGCGCGCTTTTCATATTCGCTATCAATACGAGCTTGAATATCCCAGATAAAGCCATCTATAAATTCCAACTCGCCCTTTTTGTTATACACCCCGCGACCTATTTCTTGAACATAACGCCAGTTTCCATCGGCCCGCTGAATTGCATATTCCAACTCGAACGGCGTTTTACTATTTAGCGCTCGCGCTGATATTTCATTCATGCGTACAACATCACTTGGGTGCATAAGATCTGTAAAACCCAAACGAGGCTCTTGCATAAATGCACTTATTGGATAGCCCGTTAGCTGCTCAACTTCTTCACTTAAATAATGCAGTGTCCACTCTTCATCTGCCTGACAACGATAGGCGGCGCCGGGGAAATTTTTTAATAAGCTACTTACCAGTTTTTCTTTTTCTTGAATAAGATCATGAGCCGAACGCAAGCGTAATAGCTGCACAACTTGACGCGACAGAGCAAATAGAACTTCGCGTTGCTGTGCATTAAGTTGACGTGGCACATAATCAATTACGCATAGGGTTCCAAGTGCAAAACCGTCGTCCGTTACGAGCGGGGCGCCCGCATAAAAACGAATGTTTGGAGGGCCCGTAACCAGATCATTATCTTTAAAGCGCTCATCCTTCGTGGCGTCTTCTACAACAAAAATATCGTCTGGCGTGAGTATGGCGTGAGCGCAAAAAGCAACGTCGCGCGGCGTTTCCTTAGCATCCAAACCTAAACAACTCTTAAACCATTGACGATCTTTATCCACCAAAGAAACAACAGCAACAGGCACTGTACAAACGTGCATAGCGGCGAGCGCAACATCATCAAAACTTTGCTCGCGTGGTGAATCCAGAATAGCCAAATCCTGCAGGGTTTTTAGCCGTAGCATTTCATTAACAGGCAATTCAGCTTTCATTATTCACCCCTCAGTGCGCAATGGCTTTTTTAACAGCGCCAATAATGGCCGCTGAGGATTGAGGCTTTTGTAGCCACTGCACATCGGCAAACATATTTAGCTTCCGATGAGCCATGCGCTCTGAATCCAAGTTGGCAGAGAGAACAATTATGGGGATATTTTTGGTAATGGCGTCACTGCGTAACTGCTTAATGAGTTCAATACCATTCATATCTGGCAATTCGAGATCCATGGTTAAGGCATGATAGGTGTAAAGCGCTAAACGCTCCATCGCCGCTTGCCCAGAGTAGGCAATATCCACCCGATAATTTTGTGCGCGCAGCATAGTGGCAAATAGCTCTGCAACTTCTGGGTCGTCTTCAACCACCAACAAGCGCTCACCGGTAGGCGCGCGCGGAGTCAAGGTTGCATGTGTAGATACATATTCTTCGGTGGGCAAATCAAAATAAAATTGCGAGCCTTTGGCGCCATCAGAAATAAATCCGATTTTCCCGCCCATGCGTTCAATAATTTCTTTGCAGATGGCCAAGCCCAACCCGGTTCCGCCTTTTTGACGAGTGTCGGACGAATCTGCCTGCGAGAATTTTTGAAAAATTCGGCTTCTGAATTCCTCTGGAATACCGGGCCCTTTGTCGATAACAGAAACGCGAACCGTGTTAAAGACATATTCAATGCGCACCTCAACTGTCTCATCTGGAGGGGAAAATTTAGCGGCATTGGACATAAAGTTAGCCAGCACTTGTTGCAAACGTTGTGCATCAACATTCACGCGCACATCTGGACGAATCTGATTATGGAGTTGAAATTTCACTTTATATTGCGCCGCATAGGCGGCGTTATCTTCGAGCGATTGAGTAACAATGGGCTCAAGCGGTTGCGACTTAATGTCAAAGTGCATTTTCCCTGCAGTGAGTTTTTCCATATCTAAAAGATCATTCACGATATGAATTAACCGCAAACTATTTTTATGCGCAATGTTCAACATTTTGGTTGCGGTATCGGGAATAGCACCAGCAGCGCCATTCACAATTATTCCCAAGGCACCACTAATCGCGGTGAGCGGTGTACGCAGCTCATGGCTTACCGTGGATATGAATTCACTTTTCATTCGATCAATACGTTTGATCTCACTGATGTCGCGCGCAAGCCCTAAGTACCCTGTAATTTCTCCGTCAGAACCACGCAATGTACTCACAGAAAGTATGATAGGAACTGTAGTGCCGTTTTTGCGTACGTATGTCCATTCATTTTCATCATTGTCGCCCTCTCGAGATCGAGTAATAAAAACATCGAATCCCGGTGCGATTTCCACACCAAACTCTTGTGATAAGGCCTTTGCTCGATGGGCAATTTCTTCTGGCAAATGAAACGGTGCAGGTGTCATCTTATCGATGACTTCTGTAGCGCAATAACCCAGTAATTCTTCTGCCCCCTGATTAAATGTTTTGATAATGCCCGCTTGATCGGTGGAAATAATGGCAATGCTCGCTGCATCAAAAATCGCCTCTCGTAAGGCGTTAATATCCTGCAATTTTATGGCAGCTAGTTTTTCGTCAGTCACATCTTGTATGTAGCCATTCCACAAGGTTGCGCCATTGTGTAAACGCTCTGGCCGCGCTTCGCCTCTTACCCAAATTTCGCCGCGCCGTGGGTGTTTAACTCTGTATGTTGCATTCCAATCTTTTAAGGTTGATGCAGAAGCAGAAATACTTTCACTCACCCAGCCAAGATCCTGAGGGTGTAACACCGCAAATATTGACCTAGCATCATCAATAACATCTTGCGGTTTTACGCCGTAAATCTCATCTATGCCTGAACTGGAAAACGGAAATAAACTGGTGCCATCGGCATTCAGCTGAAATTGGTACAGAAAGCCTGGCAATTGATTGCACAGTGTTTCAAAGCGATTAATGAGCGCTTGTTGCTCAGATTGATATTGCCAGCGTTCGAGCGTAACACCCACCCAACGCGCAAACAAATTCATAAAATCGCGATCGAGTTCATCATAGTCTTGATGACGACCATGCTCTGAATCAAAACTTAACACGCCGTAAACTCGACCATGCATCCAGACGGGTATACCTATATAGGTATCTACTTTTTGATGTTTGTACGCGTAGTGTTCTGTGTATTCACTTTGTGAAATGTGATCGCAATAAAAAATATCTTTTTTTCTTAAGGTGATCTCGCAAAAATAATTTGAGAGGGGAGTGATCTCGTCACGATCCCACTGCTTACCCAATTCGATTTTAACTTGGTATTGATTACCGCGAACCTCACTCAGAGTTCCGTGCGGCAAACCTAAATAACGTGCGCCAACTTCTAGCGCTTTGCGCAATTGAATTTCTGCATCCAGCGCTGGCAAAGAGGCTATTTCGTTGAGCGCGCGCAAAGCCGCTTGCTGACGAACCACAATAATTTCATTGCTTTTACGCTGCGTTATATCCGTGTAAACACCGAGCATGAGTGACGCTTTACCATTCGGTGCCCATTCAACGACTTTGCCCCGGGTAAAAATCCACTTGTAACTATCGTCCGCTACGCGCAAGCGGTATTCATTTTCAAACATGGGGGTTTCGCCTTTTATATGGCGAATCATGTCGGTGTAACTTGTGCGCTTATCGCTAGGGTGAACACGCATTAACCATTCTTCGACGTCCGCACTACCATCGGGCGTTTTACTATCAATGCTTGGCAAACCGCACAACTCACGCCATTCTTTTGAAAAAATCACACGGTTAGTTGCGATATTCCATTCCCAAAAACCAGATTCGCTGCTAACGAGTGCAAGCGTTAAACGTTGGCGCGCTTGATCACTGAGATCGCGCTCTTTTTGCAATTGCTTGCTGTGTTCACGTAGCAGTTGAACAACATGTCGGCGGTTAAAGCGAAATAAAACCCACAATACCGCCAATGTAAAAAGCCAACTGACAATAAACTTTATCACCGTGTGTTTGTAGCTTTTGGTATAGGCGCTTTGCCCTTGTGTAATATCGCTCCACATTAGCAGCACTATTTGGGGTGATACGGTTAGCATTTGGGGTAAGGCAAAACCTTCGAGCGGCATAACACCAAACATAAACGTCTTTCCTTGATCCTGAATCACTTTTGGACCAAGCCGTTCCAAACTTATCTCATCAAAAACTCCACTTTGCTGCCAGGATTTCACTATTGGATGATTGTAAGATTCGATATACCACGGCCCGTGGCGTTTTTTTGAATTCGAGATAATTTCCTGCTGGGCACCGTCCCACAAAAACTGGTTGGTCAATACCGAGCTGATAAGTACAGCTTGTCCCTTATTTCCTTGCTGATTTTGCTTTGGTAAGAGCCCTACGCCAACCTCCACTGCGGCGACAATTTCAGGGGAAGAATCAGATGCGGTTAAGGGAAAGAAGGCACGATAATTTGCACCGTAATGCCCAACTTCCATACCATTGGTAATCTCTCCCTTTTTTAAGGCGGCCACTAAAAGCGGGCTGGCCTGCGTTAGGCTATCACCAAATCGATCACTACTATTCATGCGCAAAAACACAGTGTCTTGCGCAGCAAAATGAACATTCAGTTCACGCACACCCAAGGGAATAATCTGTTCCCAATAATGGCCAAGCACTTTTTGCAATTGGGCTCTAATCGCAATTGCTTTTTCAGCGTTGTCATCGCGCCCTTCCTGCTGATAAACGTCAGCCGCACGACGCACCAGACTGCGCACTTCTTTATCTTGCGCAATGAGTTGCACGTAGCCTGAAGCTTGCTGAAGTAAATGCTGCTGCGAAATATTTCGCGCAGATTCATCCGCTGCGAGTTGCGCATGGAGATACTCTTGCCAGTCTTTTTCCTGATAAGCCAATTCATTGCGCAACAAGAGCGCAAACAGAAGCGAAACCACCACTGAAATAACCCAGGGCAACAAGCTATAAAGCGGCTTATTTTCTAAATCCATCGATAATCTCATGAATACCAAAAGCCAAGGCCCATGATGGGCTTGGGGTTCTCCATTGAGTGTAGTGCAGAATTGGCGATGGATAGGGCGTTAGCAGCCAAATGTGGTGGCGAAAATTAGTTGCCGAGTGACTAAAAAGAAGGGGGGATGTGTAGGTTGTTAACGCTGGGCGGACACGTTTTTCTCAGCGCGCTTGCGGCGGGTTTCTTTAGGATCTGCACTCAGCGGGCGATAGATTTCTACCCGGTCACCATCGTGTAAAACATGGCAATCGGCCGAGCCCAACCCCTTTGTTCCCAAGGCTTGGCCGAAGATGCCCATCTTGGCTGTGCTTAAATCAAGCTCGGGGAAATAACCCGTAATACCAGAACGTTCAGCCGCTTGCACAGCTGTTGTGCCTGGCTCCACCAACAGGGCAATGATTTTTTGCTGGTGCGGCAAAGCGTAAGCCACTTCTACACGTATCAAATCAAAATCAGCCACGGCGGAACCCTATGCGGGAGAGGAATAGAGCTGGCGAGCGCGCTCGCAAAGCGCATCCACTTGGTTACTAGCAACCGTTTCAAACAGTTTGCCCACCGCTAAACCCAAGAGTTTATTTTGCATCTCAAACTCCAATTCAAAACTAACCTTACAGGCAGACTCGGTTAAGGGCGTAAACTTCCAGCCGCCTTGAAGTTGCTTAAAAGGGCCATCCACCAAGGTCATGCTCATGCTGAAAGGGGCCTGCAGATGGTTGCGAGTAATAAAACTCTGGTGCACACCCGCCCGACTCAAATCCAAACGCGCCTCTAGCCAATCGCCCTCGCGCTTGAGGATTTTCGCCCCCACACAACCATCCATGTACTGGGGATAGGCTTCAATATCATTGACCAGATCAAACATTTGCTGCGCCGAATAGGTCACCAGCGCAGAACGGTTAACAGTGTGCGACAAAAGCTTTACTCCGCGACGCGAGTCGCAATGGGAAAAAACAAGTTAATAATGATGGCGAGCACCGCAATGGGCGACACGTACCGCAACACCCAGCGCCAAATGGCTAACAAGCGCGGGTGATCTTGCTGCATTTCGTGGGCGATGACTTCGCGCTTCATTTTCCAACCGACAAATATGGCCGTGAGCAAACCGCCAATGGGCAACAAAAGGTTGGTGGTGAAGAAATCCAGGCAGGAGTAAAAATTCATACCCCACAAGAGTTGTTGTTCAGACCACTCGTTGAATGACAACACAGACCCCAAACCTAACAACCAAGCAGCGCCCGCCACCAAAAAGCTGGCGCTGATACGATGAAAACCAAAACGCTCGTGGAAATAAGCCACCGCAGGCTCTAGCAAAGACATGGTGGAGCTCCAAGCCGCCAGCACCACCATTCCAAAGAAGGCAATGCCCACAAACGCGCCCATGGGCATAGAGCCAAAGGCAACGGGCAAAGTAACGAACATTAAACCGGGGCCACCGCTAGGCTGAATGCCGGGCGTTGCAAAAACGAAGGCAAAAATTGCCACGCCGGTGAGCAGGCCAACCATGACATCCAGAATCGCCACGGTGATAACCGTTTTACCGATGGCAGCGGTACTAGGCATATATGCACCGTAGGCCATGATTGCACCCATGCCGATACTCAAGGTAAAAAACGCGTGGCCCAAAGCGATAAGCGCTGAATTCCAGGATAAATCGTCAGAGTTAAAGCTGAACATAAAACGCGCGCTGGTTACCATCTCGCCCGTGGTATAGGCGTAACCGAGAAGAATGAGCAACAGTAGCAACAAGCAAGGCATCATAAAGCGAATCGCGTTTTCCAAGCCTTTGGTCACACCGAACATCAAGACTAACGCAGTGATGGCAATAAACGCCGTGTGCCATTGCACCAAGCGGCTCTTATCGGCCAAGAGGCCGTTAAAAAGCTCATTGGAAGAATCACCGTTAAGGCCTGCGAATTTGCCTTGCAGTGCAGAGACAAGATAATCCAGAGTCCAACCGGCAATTACGGAGTAGTAGGACAAAATCACAAAACCCGCGACCACCCCCATCCAGCCAATAACCGACCAAACCCGTGTAGCACCCGCGTCGATACTTATGTTGTCAACAGCGGTAATGGGGTTAGAACGCCCCTTACGGCCGAGCATAATCTCGGCCATCATGATAGGAATGCCCACGAGCAGAACGCAGACAAGGTAGAGAAGCACGAAGGCTGCCCCGCCATTTTCACCGGCGATGTAAGGAAACTTCCAAATATTGCCCAAGCCAACTGCTGAACCGGTCGCCGCTAGAATGAAGCTGCCGCGCCCCCATATCGCATGTTGTTTAAGTCGCTTCACGCACAAAACTCCAAATGGAACCTGAGAGCGGGTGATTGTATCGGGAATATGGACGCAACATAAGTCCGCCCAGTTCACGCCCAAGCGCGAAATTTCTGCGGAAGTCTGCGTATAATGCGCCCCCTGCCCTCGCAGGCCTTGCCAATGAACAGGCATGGCGCGCTAGACGACACGCGGTAGCTAGCACGTGTCAGATAATAGGAGTCTCAACGACCTTATGGCTAAAAAGAATTCGCAAAAAAACAACGGCACCACCATTGCCCTCAACAAGAAAGCCAAATTTGAATTTCACCTGAGTGACCGCTTTGAAGCGGGTATGGTGTTGATGGGTTGGGAAGTTAAGAGTATCCGTGCAGGCAAGTTGCAGCTCACGGACAGCTATGTTTTTTTCAAAAATGACGAAGCTTTTCTGCTGGGTGCACAAATCCAGCCGCTCAAAAGCGTATCTACTCACTTTGTGGTAGAGCCTATGCGAACCCGTAAATTGCTACTCAACCGCCGCGAGATCACACGGCTGCAAGAAGCCTCTCAACAAAAAGGCTACACCGTGATCGCAACAGCAGTTTATTGGAAAGACCACTTGGTGAAATGCGAAATTGCTCTGGCGAAGGGCAAGCAAGAACACGACAAACGTGAAACTGAGAAAGAGCGGGATTGGGCTCGCGATAAACAAAGGCTGTTTCAGACGGGGAATAGAGATTAGAGCTTAACCCCCTCCCGCCCCCCCT